>Ga0228711_1002986_pt1 | contig 26247 bp, 10 predicted proteins | sample MedpolnodulmetaG_2_FD_177996 | JGI IMG/M metagenome (GOLD analysis project Ga0228711, IMG submission 177996) | Root nodule microbial communities from Medicago polymorpha collected in Santa Monica, California, United States - brown nodules | ecosystem: Host-associated > Plants > Roots > Nodule... | reverse complement strand
CATTGCGAACTACTTGGGTTGATATTTTTTTAAAGGAGTTCTATATATAATGCCAATGGATTTTGCAAAGGTGATAAAATTATTTTACCTTTAATTATTTTGAAAATCAAGGTGTTACACAAAACATAAAAACATTATATATAGGCTTGGACATCGGTCGGCTTTTAAAGAAAATTGAATCGAATTATACCGAACCATCCTAACGGTTCAAGAAAATTGGACCAAACCGTTTGTAGTTTCAGACGAACTAAACTAGAGTTATGGTCCATTTAAGTGTTTTGTTTTCTACAAACCAAACCAAATTGAACCTAAATTACATTAACTTAATTGTGTTGTTGTGTCGGCAGATCTTGTTATTCTGATTTAGTTAGAAGAATTATCAAAATTCATATCAATTCATAGTTATTATTCACTGACTGTGTTTATGTTTACTCGTGAGATATTACTTTTACTGAATTTAATCGAGTTATAAACATTTTGAACAAGTCTTATTTGTTTTACTAATAAAATCAACGGGTACTACTGAAGAAAGAAAATTTATTTCTGCCGACAAGAACTACATTGCTAAACAACCATCACGACACTGCAAGTCTTCAAATTCCAAACAAAATGATATATTAAGTCCATTTTTTAGGTTGCTTAATACAATTCAAGATAAATGTGACACTAGTTTCTTTAATTTACAGAATGTGTAACAACAAAGTTTGTTTATTCAAAATTCAGGGGAGTCACCATGCTAATGTAACAAATATAATAACTCCAAATAATCTCAATTAATGTAACTTTCAAATAATTGATCACAAAATGTATTCTCCAAGACATATCAATATATCATTTAACCAATATTTCTTCAAAATACTAGGGTATAGAAACTAAAATTTTCTAATAGAAAAACCATTATTTTCATCCTTTCATCAAAGGAAAAAATATATATTTATCAAGAGGCGTAAAAATATCATATATAATTTCTTGGAGAAAATGTTTAGGAACCATAAAGAATCCATAAAAGTACTAATTTGGTTCAATACATGTCATAAATGGTTTGATTCGGTTCAAAATGGTTTAGTTCGGTTGAAAATGGTTCAGTTATGGTTCAAGAACTATTATTAATTTAATGGTTCGGTTTCCAAACCAGTAGAATGATTCGGTTAATTTTGGTTCGGTTCAATTCATAGTTCTTTTTGCCCACCCCAAATTATATAGAATGAGATTTTACTTAACCTAAAAAAAAAAAAAGTGGAAGTTGATTAAACTTTAAAAAAATTTATTTACAAATCAATGACTTAAATTTCAAAAATTAGATTTACAAAAAAACATGGCCTAAATAAATAAAAGTTTTTGAATCCAAACCCAATTTTTTCATTTATATCAATACAAAGACAATACTACATCTCATAGTTGATTAATCATATTTCTTTTCTTGTGCAACTTTCTCCTTTTTGCTCAAGTCATATAATTTCTATATTTGATATGTATTAGCATTGATATAAAAGTTGTGTAAAAAAGTTAGTCCATGATATTTTAATTTATAAATGTGTTGTCAATAATTTTGTGAATCATAAATCATTTGTATGATAAATCTGAAAATTGGGGGCCAAACTCAAAATGTAAATAATTTTCACAATTTCAAACTTGGTTGTTGTTCAAAAAGACATTGTATGCTCGAATAAATATGGAGGAATGCAAAAGATAAAGACACCGAGAAGTTTTCTGTAATTCCTACTATAGTCTAGGAAGTCAATTTTACTCTTTATTTATCCAAAACCTAAGAGAAAGGATTGAAGATTTAGCAAGTCCTCTAGAAAAAGGATTGAAGATTCAGCAAGCCAAAATAACTAGCAACGGTTACAATGCTCGTTCTAATGTTGTATGAAAAAATTATTTTCTTTGAATTTTATTTTTTTTAATTTCATTGGGTTTTGTTTTATGTCCCTCCTATTTTTTTTATTTATTTATTGTATTATATATGGGTATGATGCTAACAATCACTAGAGGCTTGATGTTCCAACCTACTTGAGATCTCCTTCCGCTTTCCCATTTGCTTCAATGCGTTCTTAATTTATCTAGAAAAACTCTTTCATGCATTATTTATACAACTAATTTTTTTCATCATTCATTATTGTTATTTAACTTTTGAGATTTCCCCCTTACGAAAGGCTAAAATATAAATAAAAATAATAAAAAAGTTTAATAATAAAAAAATAATGACATTTGGTGATCATCAAGATTTTTAAGCGGCATCTTTACTAAAATAGAGTGAGTTAAGGATACACACAACATATTGATTAGAGACATTTAACATTAATTTCAATTTTATAAATGACTACTTGTAACTTTTAAGTGCTAAAAACTATTTAATTGAAGTTAAAAAAGCATGAAATTTTTACTAATAAAGCGATCCAAAAATTATGTTTATTACATGCTAAGGATGAAAAATACGGTTCAAATTCTCATGTTTGTTTAATCTTTCATCATCTATATTTTCCTATTTCTTGTTGTAACTAGTAGCAGTATGTCATTTTTCGCACCATTTTTAAAATTTCTAATTTATCTTATACACAATATTTTATCACCTTTTAGCAACATTTATTTGTTTATTTTTTGACCATGCAGTCATCATTCCTTGTGATTCTGACAGTGATTGTCCATGGAAGATATATTATACATATAGGTGTATTGATGGTTTTTGTAAGTACATACCCATAGTATACCCCCAAATCCCCAATCGTATTAATTAGGTTCAACAAAATTATGTCACCCCTAAGGTATAATTTTATTTTTATGTCATAACGTTTGTACTTTTATAACTTATTTTAAAATTTGATTTATGTTTCTTCGGCTTTTCAATTTTCCAATAAACTTACTATTTTTTACTTCTTATACTATGCAAGTTTGCACATGATAAACAAAAACTCTTGTTATAATATGCAAATATTTTTACTTTCCTTTTCTCAAAGTAGATATCACAAAAACCATCACTCCATGAATATAATAAGTTACTTTAATAAATAAATGCAATATTTTTGAAAGTAAAAATTAGAGTGCAAATGAATCACACGACATAAATGATATTTTAATAAGACCATTGTTTGTCATTTGAAGTAACACAATATATTTATTAGAATAAAGTAAAATAAAGAGATCTAGGCCAAAACTAAAGGGTTCAATCATACCAACAACTGTCTCATTAAAATCCTTGCTAGAAAAACTCTAAGGGATAAAACTATGGTGAAATAAAAAAAAGTATAGTGCAACATGACTAATAACTACAATTACAAATACTAAACTCATGATAAGGACATCATTAAAAAAGGAAATTAGAGTGTATGTTGAAGAATTGGTGAGAGGAGGTTCGTGAAAAAGCCTTTACATTCAGGTTGTGGTCAAAAAGAGAGTAGGTCCTTGTACCTAGTTTCCACTCTTTATTTCCTTCCTCCATTTGCTTAATATATTTAATCCATATTAGGTAAAACACGAGGTCGAGATTCTTTCCATTTTTTACCCTCTCTATTTTTTCTATTCCCTAAATGTTGGAAATACAAATATAATAATGTAACGTGTTGTGGGTCTAATTATGATATTGATCTTTTCATTGGTGTTAGAATGAATTGGCTAAATTGTATATTACACCTCCTAGTCCTGTATATAGGAAAAAATTGGGGCAATAAAAGTTGATGTATGTAGACAAAATACATCAACTTTTGTTGACTCAACATTTTCTCATTTATAGGATCGGAGGTAGTAGTATTTTGTATACTTGTTTTTACCACTTCTAGTTTTAAACACTATTTGTGTTTAGCAATTGAAGGATAACTTTAAAATGAATATGTAGATCATGTAGCGTTGATATCAAGTACTTTGCTACTTGTTATATCCATCTTCTATGCAATGACAAGCTACAATGGTATATTGATATGAAGAAAATTGAGGAATCTAGAGAAGAATGAAAACTAGGAAGAAAATGAATTTCATTGAACGAATAATTCATTTTTTGTTACACCTTATATATAGACTATTTCTACTATGCATCTCACTAAATGTATCAAAGATGCTTATAACAAACTTCTAAGAAGCCTCTAACTAAATGTTGAGTATTCCATTGAGTGTGTGCTTAGCTGGCATCTATTGTCAATAACTTTGTTGCAAGTTATCTGTGTTGTGTGTAGTTTCTGTTTTCTCTTCTTCTGTTATCTTCTTATGGTTTAATATCCTTTCATAAGTTAATGCACGATAATTGTTTATCATGCCAAACTTAGGTACAATCATGAGAAAATGTGGACTTCTTTAGAAGTGCAATAATTTAAACCTTAAACTCTAGACCAATTTTAGAACTTATGTAAATTGACCTTTTTATTGATCCATACCCTAAGTCAATTTTACACCGAACCATCCTAACGGTTCAAGAAAACTGAACCAAACAGTTTCTGGTTTCAGACGAACCAAAATAGAGTCATGGTTCAGTTAAATGTTTTGTTTTCTATGAACCAAACCAAATTAAACCTAAATTACGTTAACTTAATTCACTTATTGTGTCAACAGATTTTGTTGTTCTCATTTAGTTAGAAGAATAGTCAAAATCCATATCAGTCCATAGTTATTATTCACTAGTTGTGTTTATGTTTAACTCATGAGATGTTACTTCTACTGAATTTTACCAAGTTATAAACTTCTTGAACAAGTCTTATTTGTTTTACTAGTAAAATCAATGTGTACTACTGTAGAAAGAAAAATTATTTCTGCCAACAAGAGCTACATTGCTAAACAACCATCATGACACCTACCAGTCTTCAAATTTCAAACAAAATGGTATATTGAGTCCATTTTTTAGGTTGCTTAATACGATTCAAGATAAATGTGACACTGGTTTCTTTAATTTGTAGAACGTGTAAGAACAAAGTTTCTTTATTTGAAATATATAAAGGGACTCACCTTGCAAATGTAACAAATACAATAACTCCAAATAATCTCAATTAATGTAACTGTTAAATCATTGATAACAAAATGTATTTTCCAAGACATATTGTGTGTGTGTGTATATATATCATTTAACCAACATTTCTTTAAAAGAATAGAGTATAGAAACTAAATTTTTTTAATAAAAAAACCATTATTTTCATCCTTTCATCAAAGGAAAACTATATATTTATCAGGAGAGATAAAAATATCATATATAATTTCTTGGAGAAATTTTTTAGGAACCATAAAGAATCCATAAAACTACTAGTTTGGTTCAAAACAGTTCATAAACGGTTTAATTCGGTTCAAAATGGTTCAATTAGGTTCAAAACGATTCAGTTATGGTTAAATAATTGTTATTAATTTAACCGTCCAATTCCCAAACCACATGATGATTCAGTTAAGTTTGGTTCAGTTTAATGCGGTTCAACAATTTGGTTCTTTTTGTCCACCCTTAGTTATATATAATGTCCTAGATTTTGCTTAACCTAACAAATAATAATTGGGAGTTGATTAAACTTTAAAAACATTATTTAAATATCAAATTATATTTACAAATCAATGACTTAAATTCTGAAAATTAATTTTACAAAAAAACGATGGCCTAAATAAATAAAAGTTTTTTAATCCAAACCCAATTTTTTTTCCATTTATATTGACACAAAGACAATGCTACATCTTATAGCTGATTAATCATTTTTTTTCCTTGCGCAACTTTATCCTTTTTGCTGAAATCATATAATTTCTATATTTGATATATATTAGCATTGATATAGAAGTTGTATAAAAAAGTTAGTCTATGCTATTTTAGTTTATAAATGTATTGTCAATAATTTAGTTAATCATAACTTATTCATATGACAAATCAAGAAATCGGGCGACATATTCAAAATGTAAATGATATTCACAATCTCAAACTTGGTTGTTGTTCAAAAAGACATTTGTATGCCCGAAATAATATATAGAGAAATGCAAAAGATAAAGACACCGGGAAGTTTTTTGTAACTCCTACTAAAGTTGGGGAATTCAATTTTACTCTCTATTTATTCAAAATCCGATAAAATGGATTGAAGATTCATCAAACCCTCGAGAGAAAGGATTGAAGATTCAGCAAGCCAAAACAACTAGAAATGGTTACAACGCTCCTTCTAATGTTGTATGAAATTTTTATTTTCTTTGAATCCTTTCTTATTTTTTTATTTTCATTGGGTTTTGGTTTATGTCCCTCCCATCTTTTTTATTTATTTATTGTATTAAAAATATACGGGTATGATGCTAACAATCACTGGAGGTTCCTTAAAAAAAAATCACTAGAGGTCTGATGTTCCAACCTACTTGTGATCTTATTCCGCTTTATCATTGCTTCAATTTTATCATTACTTCAATATGTTCTTTATTTATTAAAAAAACTCTTTCATGCAATATTTATACAACTAATTTTTTCAACCATTCATTATTGTTAGTTATCTTTTGAGATTTCCCCCTTACATAAGGCTAAAATTTAATAATAGTAATAAAGAAGTTTAATAGTAATAAAATAATGACCTTTGGTGATCATCAAGATTTTTAAGTGATATCTTTGCTAAAATAGAGTGAGTTAATTGGATACACACAACATATTGATCAGAGATATTTAACATTAATAATTTCAATTATATAAATGGCTATTTGTAACTCCTAAGTGTTAAAAACTATTTAATTGAAGTTATAAAAGCATGAAATTTTACTGGTAAAGCGCAAAAATTATGTTTATTACATGCTAAGGAGGAAAAATACGGTTCAAATTCTCATGTTTGTTTATACTTTGATCATCTATATTTTCCTATTTCTTGTTGTAACTAGTAGCAGTATGTCCTTTTTCACACCATTTTTAAAATTTCTAATTTATCTTATACACAATATTTTACTACCTTTAAGTAACATTTATTTGTTTATTGTTGACCATGCAGCCAACATTCCTTGCAATTCTGACAGTGATTGTACATGGAAGATATATTATACATATAAGTGTAAAGACGGTTTTTGTGTGTACATACCCATAGCATACCCTCAAGAAGATATGTGGTCGGATTTGATTTTCCCTCGCTAACTTTTTTCGACGCCCACTATTGCGACGGATTTTTGGTGCGTCGCAAAATCCATCAGAAAATCTTTTGTGAAGGAATTTAGCCTATTTTGCGACGTTTTCCGGCCGTCGCTAAAACCAAATTTTCTAGTAGTGGAGGTAGTAATCAGGTGCAAAAAAATTATGTTACCCGTAAAGTATAATTTTTTTTTTTGTTGAAGGAAAGTATAATTTTTTTGTATGCCATAATATTTGAACTCTTATAATTTATTTTGAAATTTGATTTATGTTTCTTTGGCCTTTCAATTTTGCAATAAACATACTATTTTTTTATTTCTTATACTATGCAAATATGCACATGATAAACAAAAACTCCTGTTATAATGTGCAAATATTTTTACTTTCGTTTTCTCATAATAGATATCACAAAAACTATCACTCCATGAATATAATAAACTACTATAATAAATAAATGCAATATGTTTTTAAGTAAAAATTAGAGTGCAAATGAATTACATGGCATAAATGACATTCTAATAAGACCATTGTTTGTCATTTGAAGCAAAAAAAAAAAGTATGATATAACTAGTAACTACAAGGGATAAAACTATGGTGAAATAAAAAAAGTATAGTGCAATATAACTAGGAACTACAATTACAAATACTAAATTCATGATTAGGATATCATTAAAAAAGGAAATTAGAGTGTATGTTGAAGAATTGATGAGAGGAGGTTCGTGAATAGGCTTTTATATGCAGGTTGTGGTCAAAAAGAGTGTAGGCACTTATAACTATTTTCCACTCTTTATTTTCTTCCTCCATTTTCTTAAAATAGTTAATCCATATTAGATAAAGCACGAGGTTAAGATTTTTTTCATTTTTTACCTTCTCCATTTTTTCTATTCCCTAAATGTTGGAAATACAAATATAATAATGTAAGATGTGGTGGGTCTAATTATGATATTGATATCTTATCATTGATGTTAAAATGAATTGGCCAAATTGTATATTGCACCCTCTAGTTCTATATATAAGAAAAAATTGGGCCAATAAAAGTTTATATATGTAGGCAAAATAAATAAACTTTTGTTGACTCAATATTTTCTTATTTATAGAACCAGAGGTAGTATTATTTTGTGTACTTGTTTTTTTTATTACTTCTAGTTAAACACTATTTGTGTTTAGCAATAGAAGGGTCACTTTAAACCGAATCTGTAGATCATGTAGCGTTGATATAAAGTATTTTGCTTCTTGCTATATGCATCTATTATGCAATGACAAGCTGCAATGGTATATTGATATGATGAAAATTGAGAAATTTAGAGAAGAATGACAACTGAGAAGATTATTTCTACTATGTATCTCACTAACGGTTACAAAGAAGATTATAACAAACTTCTAAGAAGCCTCTAACTAACTGTTGAGTTGTCCATTAAGTGTGTGCTTAACTGGCATCTATTGTCAATACCTTTGTTAGATAACTTGCATTGTATAAGTTTGAAATCTTATAATTTTATGATCAGATAATAGATAAAAAGCGTGATGAATATTGACATACAAGATATGTATGTTTTATTTTATAAGCAAAATTTGATCTCATATGAAAAAGCATGCAAAAAACCCAGAAGATTGGAACAAAGAATGGATCCTCGCTCAATGATAAAATTATTATCGCAGAGAACCCCATCCAGATTAGAACACCACTACTTTATACTTTGTAATGTGTTACTGTTAACAAAAATTCACATTATAAATTTTGTGTTATATTTGAAATGTTACGAACTACCATGTTGGTTTTTTATGTCGTACATTGTCATTATTTAATTATTTAATTGTTGTTTCATAAATTTTGTGTCAAAATATTCATGTATGTATATGATGACACAAATTCGGCAAGTGCATCAAATCACACAAGTAATAAAAGTAAAATCATCTCTAGGGATTGTTGTTTCTAGTCGACACTTGATTTTACTTAATTAAAAACTGTTAAATGGAGGAATTTGCATAAGAGCTTATTGCAAAGAAAATAAAAGAGAATTGTTAACAAAATAATGAAGGTGATTAAGATTTTCTGAATCCCTTTATGTTAAAGATGCTTCAAGTCCTGCAACCTCAGCCTTAAGTTTCCAGGTTTGTGATTGAAGTTCATACATATACATATAACTAAATAGAATATCAATTATATATAGGACACTCTCAAATGTAAAGAAAATCAACCTTAACTAATCACATACGAATGTCTACACGCAGAAGCTTTGTTTGTGCTTCAATTTGTTCGCACGAGTGAGGGATATTGTCGCAAACGAATAATTTCAAGCGCCTCATAAATGGTCTAGAACAATCACAAAGGTAGCTTTCCAATCATTGTCATTTATCAAGATGATTGGCCTAGTGACCACACATACACTCACATGGGAAGCGAAACGGGTTGAAACCTGGGATCGGCACCAACATAAAACGTCATCACAGCTGAGCCAACCACTGGGCTGTAACAACAGGGAAGATGCGGTCAGAAATTGATACGGTAAAAAGAGTAATTTTGCACCCTAGAAATAGGATTATGGTCGGAGAAAGTGTGTCTAGCCATCGAACATTCGTTAAGCCATAGTCACACGTTCACAATTTGCTTCGGTACCTGGTACGCGTTCAGGTTCACGGTTCGTAACTTTCAAATAATTCGGTACGTAGAGGTATACATAGTCGGAACGTTACGGGTTTGTGGTATAGTTTTAATTAAATTAGAATATGGACGTCAACAGTGATAACGAAAACATATTATCAAATATTCACAGAAGGTATTTTGTATGTCCCATATCGGTTCATTCACATCATGTTGAGGGAAGAGGTGTTGGCCCCGCCACGTGTGGCTATTGTTTCCAGCCAAAGAAAATTACTACAAGTAATTGCAAATAGTTTTCTACTATGCATGAGGTGAAAATTTCTACTCTAGCAAGGCTATGTTACTAGCTTGCGGTGCAGACTATATGGAATTCACATTTAGCTTGCTGCAACATTTGACAAAGGAGAATTGGATTCACATTTCTTTATTTCTCTTATAAATAGAGGCATTGGCATATGAAGGAAATCATCCAAAGCTCAAGAAAGAACTATAGCTTCAGCATCGAAGCAGAAGTGAAAATACAAAGCTTCTGTGTGTGTAGAATTGTGTGTGAGAGGAAAAATAGAGTGTTGAGTAAATCCAGAGAGTGTGGAAAAAATACACCGGGTGGGTATCATCTCTATAACTTCTAGGTGCTATAAAATAATAACATTAGAATAGAAGTAGGTCTCACGGGAAACACTATATTGTAGAGGGTTTTCTACGTTAAATATTGGTGTTCATTTTTATTGCTACCACTGCGCTGCAAGATCCAATCTCTTTTGGATTTTGGAATTTTAATTTACACTTGCGTTAAGCTCGTCGAGCCCAACAAGTGGTATCAGAGCTCCGGTTGGAGCTCGAGATTATAGTGTAAATTAAATGGAGGAGAACACTGGTACGATGATTAAACTCACTTCTACAAACTACTCCATTTGGAAGCCAAAAATGGAGGATATACTTTACTACAAGGATATGTATGATCCTATAGAAAAGGGAGACACGAAGCCAGATAAGGTGACGGATGAAGACTGAAAAAAGTCTCATCGGAAGGCTATCAGTCTGATTAGGCAGTGGGTGGATCTTAGTGTATTCCACCATGTGGCCACAGAGACAAATGCCCAGACTCTGTGGAAGAACATCAAAAAGATGTATCAAAGAAAGACCGCACAAAACAAAACTTTCGCTATTAGAAAGTTGGTGAATTTAAAGTATTGGGAGGGAAGATCAGTTGCCGAGCACTTGAGTGACTTTCAAGACTTGGTAAACCAATTGGTTGCCATGAAGCTGGTGCTGGATGATGAATTACAAACACTGTTACTTTTGAGTTCTTTGCCGGAAAGTTGGGAAACTTTGGTGGTGTCATTAAGCAACTCTCCTCCAGATGGAGCGCTCACTTTGTCCCAAGTGAAAGGTAGTATGTTCAATGAAGAAACAAGAAGAAAAGACATGGGATCAAGTAGCTCTCAAGCTCTTGTTACGAAGAACAGAGGCAGAAGTAAGAGCCGGGGGAGATCCAATAAATCCAAAGACAGATCACAATCTCAACCTCGAAGAAAGTTCAAGTGTTTTCACTGCAGCGAAGAAGGTCACATCAAAAGAAATTGCAAATCTTGGAAGAACAAAGAAGAGAAGGACCGGAGGAATCAAAGACCAGATGAAGATGAAAATACCACAATCCCAGTAGTTGATGGGGAAGTGGTGTTGCTTTTTGTTGAAGAAGAAGAATGTCATGTTGCAAGATTCATGTTTTGAATGGGTCATTGACACAATAGCTTCTTATCATGCCACTTCCAACAAAGAATTCTTTACGATGTACAAAGTAGGATACTTTGGCAAAGTAAAGATGGGCAATAATAGCATTGCAGATATTGTTGGAATTGGTGATGTGTGTGTTCAAACCAATACCGGTTTCACACTAACACCGAAGGACGTGCGACATGTGCCGGATTTGTGTCTAAATCTAATCTCTGTCCATGCTCTTGATTTAGCCGGATTTAAAAACAACTTTGGTGATGGAAAATGGAAACTTGCCAAAGGATCGTTGATGGTTTCTAGAGGCGCCGTGTATTCAACGCTTTACAAAACTCAAGTCAAACTGATCAAAGATGGCTTGAATGCGGTCGAAAATGTTGCTTTGCCAGATTTGTGGCATAAAAGACTGGCTCATCTAAGTGAAAAAGGGTTGCAAATTTTTTCAAGGAAGTCCCTCATTCCATCTGACATAGGTACTAAGTTGAATCCTTGTGATTATTGTTTATTTGGCAAGCAACATAGAGTATCTTTCAGTAGAACTTCAAAGCTGAAAGATAATATATTGGATATGGTGTATTCTGATGTGTGTGGACCTATGGAAGTGGAGACTCTTGGTGATAGCAGATATTTTGTGACGTTTATTGATGATGCTTCCAGAAAGGTGTGGGTGTACTTCCTTAAAAGCAAGGACCAGGTGTTTCAGTACTTCAAAAGGTTTCATGCGATGGTGGAGAGATCGACTGGTAAACCTTTGAAGTGTCTTCGTTCAGATAATGGGGGTGACTATACTTCCCATGAATTTAAAAGTTATTGTTCTGAGTACGGCATCAGACATGAGAAGACAGTTCCTGGCACCCCACAACATAATGGTGTAGCTGAAAGAATCAACAAAACCATTATGGAGAAAGTTAGATATATGTTGAAAATGGCTAAGCTGCCTAAGCCATTTTGGGGTGAAGCTGTTCAAACCACATGCTACCTGATTAACAGATCTCCATCTGTTCCTTTGGGCTTTGACATTCCTGAGAGAGTATGGTCCAGACATGATATAAGTTACTCTCACTTGAAGGTGTTTGGATGCAAAGTCTTTGCTCATGTAAATAAGGAGCATAGGCAAAAACTTGATGATAAAGCAATTCCTTGTATATTTGTGGGCTGTGGATATGAGGAATTTGGCTACAGGTTATGGGATCCAGAGAAGAGATGAATAATTAGAAGCAGAGACATAGTGTTTCATGAGCAAGAAACTATGTCAGATTTTGCTATCCCAGAAACACCTAAACGTTATGGTAAGGTTGATCTTACACTTACCACTCCTCATGTAAGAGTTGCCACAAAAGGAGGAGATCTTGATGAAGACCCTAGGGTTGATGGTGAGCTAGTAATTGAAGATGGTGATGATGATGAAGATGTTCAGGATGGCAAGCAATCCCCAACATCTCATCTCAGGAGATCAAGCAGAGATCATCATCCATCTACCAGGTTCCCTAGTTCGGAGTACATCCTTATCACTGATGAGGGGAGCCGAAAAGTTTCGAAGAAGTTCAAACTCATAAGGATAAAATCCAATGGATGAAAGCAATGCAAGAAGAGATGGATTCCTTGCAGAAAAATGATACTTATGAACTTGTGAAACTTCCTGAAAGCAGAAAAGCCTTGAAGAATAAGTGGGTGTTCAAGCTTAAGAAAGATGGTGACAAGCCAGTGAAGTACAAAGCTCACTTAGTCGTTAAAGGTTTTGGACAAAAGCGAGGAATAGATTTTGATGAAATCTTCTCTCCAGTTGTTAAGATGAGTTCAATTCGAGTTATACTCAGATTGGTTGCTAGCTTGGATTTGGAGCTTGAACAAATGGATGTAAAGACTGCATTTCTTCATGGAGATTTAGATGAAGAGATCTACATGGTTTAACCAGAAGGATTTGAGAGGACTCGAAAGGAGCACTTGGTTTGCAAATTGAAGAAGAGCTTGTATGGATTAAAACAAGCTCCAAGACAATGGTATAAGAAATTTGAATCGTTCATGATGAGTCATGAATATACCAAGACAGATGCAGACCACTGTGTATATGTCAAAAGATTTCAAGGTGACAAATTCATCATCCTTCTGTTATATGTAGATGATATGTTGATAGTGGGACAAGATAAGGAAATGATTGGTGATTTGAAGAAGGAATTGTCAAAATCCTTTGACATGAAAAATCTAGGCCCTGCAAAGCAAATTTTAGGTATGAAAAGATTCAACATGAAGGGTGCTAAACCAGTTAGCATGTCGTTAGCCAATCACTTTAAACTCAGTAGAGTGAGTTGTCCTACTAGTCAAGATGAAAAAGAAGTTTTGGCTGCAATACCTTACTCCTCAGCAGCTGGGAGTTTGATGTATGCAATGGTTTGCACCAGGCCAGATATTGCTCATGCAGTTGGAGTTGTTAGCAGGTTTCTTTCCAATCTTTGTAAAGAACATTGGGAAGCTGTGAAGTGGATCTTGAGGTATCTGAAAGGAAGCTCTGATAATTGCTTATGCTTTGGAGGATCAAATTTGATTTTGAAAGGCTACACAGATGCAGATATGGCAGGCGACCTGGACGGTAGAAAGTCTACTTCAGGAATTGTATTTACTTTTGCAGGAGGAGCCGTATCTTGGCAATCTAAATTGCAAAAATGTGTTGCCTTATCAACAACAGAGGCAGAATATATTTCCATGGCTGAAGCAGGGAAAGAAATGCTTTGGTTAAAAAGGTTTCTTGATCAATTGGGAATGAAGCAGGAAAGGTACGTTATCCATTGCGATAGTCAAAGCGCTTTGGATTTGAGTAAGAATGTGATGTACCACTCTCGTACAAAGCATATTGATGTCAGATATCATTGGTTGCGTCAAGCAGCGGAAGAACAACAATTTTTGTTGGAAAAGATTCACAGTAATAAAAATCCTGCGGATATGTTGACAAAAGTTGTAGCACGTGAAAAGCTTCAACTTTGTGCCGAGTTGATCGGCATGGATCGCATGTGAATGAATTGCGAGAATATCTCCCTTTTGGCTGGAGGGGGAGAATTGTTGGCCCCACTACGTGTGGCTATTGTTTCCAGCCAAAGACAATTACTACAAGTAATTGCAAATAGTTTTCTACTATGCATGAGGTGAAAATTTCTACTCTAGCAAGGCTATGTTACTAGCTTACGGTGCAGACTATATGGAATTAATATTTAGCTTGCTGCAACATTTGACAAAGGAGAATTGGATTCACATTTCTTTATTTCTCTTATAAATAGTGGCATTGACATATGAAGGAAATCATCCGAAGCTCAAGAAAGAAATATAGCTTCAGCATCGAAGTAGAAGTAAAAATACAAAGCTTCTGTGTGTGTAGAAGTGTGTGAGAGGAAAATAGAGTGTTGAGTAAATCCAGAGAGTGTGGGAAAAATACACCAGATGAGTATCATCTCTATAACTTCTAGGTGCTATAAAATAATAGCATTAGAATAGAAGTAGGTCTCACGGGAAACACTATATTGTATCTCTTATGTGTGTAAGAGAGTGGAGAGAATATTGTAATATTCTTTAATATAGTGGAATATTTTTCGGAGTTTGTCCCGTGGTTTTTCCCTCGGTATTAGAGGGTTTTCCACGTTAAATATTGGTGTTCATTTTTATTGCTACCGCTGCGCTGCAAGATCCAATCTCTTTTGAATTTTGAAATTTTAATTTACACTTGCGTTAAGCTCGTCGAGCCCAACAAGAGGGAGTTATAAATAAAGAAGCTTACTACTTGCTTCATATAAGAAACCAAAAGCCACATCCGACATGTTCAAATGGCCGGGGAAATTGCTCTTGTCGACTTCCTTTTGCTCTTGCATATTGTGAAAATACCAGACAATTTGGTATTTTTGCGGTGAGCAAAAATGAAACTGACAAGAGTTGTTTTCATTGGCTATAAGTTAAAAAAAAAAAAAATTATTTAAATTTGTGTTATTGTGTTGTGGTATGTTTGTACACAACATTTGACGAATTTATGCGGGAATTCATGTAAACCGATTCTTCAAAGTACCGTGAACTTGCAGTTCTCAACAGTGTACTCGAATAATATGAAGTTGTACAAATTTTTTACACACATAAGTCATGTACAACTCTATTTTTCAGTACAATTTACTTTTGGTCGCAAGTTTGTATCTTAATTGTATGTTTTCTTAGCTTAGTTAAATTAGTTGATTTCACTTGACACTTTTTAGGGTCTCAATACAATCGTATGAAGAAAAGATAATCATTATAGAATTAAATTGATTTAATATTATAATTTTATGATCCGGTAATAGATAACAGAGTTAACAATACATGGTCAGTGGTCACATACATGATTTCATTCCTCTTTTTACATACACTACAACTTAACTATTGTTTAGAAAAAAATTGACATTGCTATTGGCGGATAATATTGGCTCAAATTAGAGAATTATGTCACTCATGCTAATAGCTAACTAGCATCAAGAGACATGAATATTATAAAGTTTCATGTCTCATCATAATCCATCTAATGCAACCTTAATTAGAATTACAACATTAAAGTATATAAATTAGATGTGTCATGCGTGAAAAAATGGTATGAATTCAAAGCCTTGGTTTAGAAAAGCACTAATCACCCATAGCTTTAAATCTGGTAGGTTGATTTCTGGTCCAGAGAATTGTTAACAAAATAATGAAGGTGATTAGGATTTCCTGAATCCCTTTATGTTCTAGTTGGGGCAATCTAGTTTCTTGTCCTGATAGCTTTAAATTATAATGATGCTTCAAGTCCAGCAACCTCAGCCTTAAGTTTCTAGGCTTGTGATTGAAGTTCATACATATACATATAACTAAATAGAATATCAATTATATATAGGAAACTCTCAAATGTAGTCAAGCTTAATTAATCATATATTAATTATAATAAGCCTCTTATGTAAGGATGGAGGTAGAAGGGGACTAATAGAGGCCACGGTCCCCACTAGATTTTTTTAATTTTTTTCTTCATATTAATATGCTATTATATTTTTTTGTCACTATATTTCTTTTATGTGAACTTAATATGATATTATAGAATGATTTTTTTTAAACTCAATTTAGCCTTGAACATTCAAGTTTCTAAGCTTAATTACACTAACTACCGTTTAGAATGCATAACAATGAAAAATAAAGTAAAATTTTGTCTGCAATTTACAAAAGAACAAATCCTTAACGAATATTAATTTTAGTATTCCTTGTTGCAATTTTGCGATTTTTTTACTTATTGCATGCAATATTATTTACACAATCTCATACGAACGATTCAGTGCTCTTGATTTTATCTTGAATTTACCCTCTTACCTTTGTATTTTTTGTTTCATTTTTTTGTTTCTTTACTATTAAAAAATCTTCTTTAGTCTTGTCATATTAAAGCGAACCTCAAGAAACTCATCTTTCTTATATATTTGAAATTTCTTATAATTTTTTGGATATATCGTATGAATTTTTAAATTTCTTGAATATATTATGTATATAAAAAATTGTGTTTTCTTTACTAAGTTATACTCTTAAATTCGGTCCATCCTAAACTAAATTTCTGGTTCCATCTCTGCTCTTATGCTTGTATGAAATTTACAAGGCTAGCCTTTATTTACAATGAATCTCATCTTTCTTGATCTTCAATATCGATTTATATAACATGTATAGTCGGTCTTTATCTTATAAACAGATTTCTTATGATTGAGTTACAACCTCTTTGGATTAGTTTATTTGACTATATCTATCGGCAAAGTGAGATTGTTTCGGATAGTTTATGAAAACAACTTATGTATGACATGTTCGTAAGCTTTTTCAGTTTATTTCTATAAACACTTAATTGAACTATTTATCAAAACATGACCTTAAACTCAACACAAACATGACCGTAAGCATGTTATGATGGGAACTAAAGAACGCAATGCATAAATCTTATCCTTCATTCAGCCTTTCCTACTCTGCTCAGAAACCAAAGTCTTGGATCTATCATTTTTCGACTTTGGCTTAGTATCAACATTTTTCTGCTCTTATATCCCCCTCAACTTCCCCATCAAAATTTCTTTAGAAAGCCCAGCAGACATTTCCACTGCAGGCAGCACCATTCCCAGCTTGAGAAATTTTTGCATCGCAATTCACTTTGATTATGCTAAAATTCAAGGACTATCACAAATGTAGTCTTCTAATCATTGTCATTGGTCAAGATGATGTGACTACAATATTTTTTATTATAGATGATTGACCTAGTGACCACACATACACTCACATGGGGAGGGCAAATGGTTGAAACCTGGGATCAGCACCAACATAAAACATCATCATAACCAACCACTAGGTAGGATGTAACAACAGGGACGACGCTGTCATAAATTTAATCAGTCAATAAAGAAATTTTGCTCCCTAGAAATAGGATTGTAGTCGGAGAAAGTGTGTTTAGCCATCGAATGACTGTTAAACCATAGCCACACGGTTCTCAATTCGATTCGGTACGTAATACGCGTTCGGGATTGGAGTTCGTAACTTTCAAAGAACTCTGTACGTGGAGGGTATACGTAGTTGTTACGTTACGGGTTCATGGTAGTTTTAATTAAATTAGAATATGAATGTGAACGGTGATAATGAAAACATATTATCAAATATAAACATAAAGGTATTTTGTATATCCCACATCGGTCATTCACATCAAGTTGAAAGGAAGAGGGAGTCATAAATAAAGAAGTTTACTGCTTGCTTCATATGAGAAACCAACCAAAGGCCACGCTTGACATGGTCAATTGGCTGGAAAAAAATGCCCTTGTCACTTTCATTTTTGGTCTTACTCATTGCAAAAATACCAAAATACCTCCACTTAATTGTTGTTGGAAGTATTTTGGTATTTTTGTAATGTGTGAAGAGCAGAAATGAAAGTGAGAAGAGTTGTTTCCATTGGCTTGGACACTGAGTTGTCACTTTAGTATAGTGATATTCACTTCCAAGACCAATATAAATAAGTTAAAAAAAATTATTTAAATTTGTGTTATTGTGCTGTGGTACGTTGGTACCCAACAATTGATGAATATATGCCGGAATTCATACGTACCGGTTCTCCAAAGTACCATGAATCGGTTCGTACGAACACGAAACGGTTCGTACGAACACGAAACGGTTCGTGGTTCTCATGTGTATTGGAATTATGTTACTACTTACTATGCGTTAAAGATAGTGTGAGCAACTACAACAAAATTTACGGATAAAAAACTTGGCAGATAGAAGTCGTGCTTTAATTTGTTGTGTTTGTGTATAATACTAAGTTGTACAAAAAATTTACACACATGAGTCAAATACAACTCTATTTTTCAATACAATTTACTTCTGGTCGCAAGTTTGTATCTTAATTGTATGTTTTCTTAGCTTAGTTAAATTAGTTCATTTCACTTGACACTTTTTAGAGTCATTATTGAAGTTATGGTTGAGAGTTTCAATACAATGTCTGAAGAAAAAAGAATCATTACAGAGTTAAATTGAATAAATCTTATAATTTTATGATCCGGTAATAGATAAAGAGAGTTATCAATAGAATTACATATAGGATTTGATTCCTCTTTTTACACATACTACCACTTACCTATTGTTGTGGAAAAAAAATTGACATTGCTATTGGCCGATAATAATGGCTCAAATTGGAGAGTTATGTTACTCATGCTCATAGCTAAACAGCATCAACAGACATGAATCTATGTAGCACGGACACTCATCAGATTATGCATGTTTCGGTGTTGGACACATGTCGTGTCTGACACAAACACGATACCGACACATATAATTACACTTAATTTTTTCAAATTATTAGCGGTATCAACGTGACAGTGTCTGTTTCGTGTCCGATGTCCGTATACCGTATCCGTACTTCATAGTTTATTCATGTCTCGTCAAAATCCATCTAACACAACCTTAATTAGAATTACAACTTTAAAGTATATAAATTAGATGTGTCAAGCGTCAAAAGAAGGTATGAATTCAAATCCTTGGTTTAGAAAAGCACTAATCACCCATAGCTTTAAATTTGGTAGGTTGATTTCTGGTCCAGAGTCTTTCACCTATTTTCAACATAATACACATGAATTAATATTTCAGTAAACAAATAAAACATTGAAATATTATAATGGATTAAATATATTTTTAGTACCATAGCAATTAGAAATTTTTCAGTTCCTGGATCACTTTTTAGTCCCTACGAATTATAAAATTACATGTTTTTAGTCCTTATAACATGTAATTTTGTTTTGTAGAGACGAAAAAGTGGATACAAAGTCTAGAAACAAAACTCGAGATAATTATAATGACTTGAAATATATTAAACTCTAAAATAAAATAGATTTGATAATTAACTTCAAAGCGTGGGAATATAGCTTACATTCAATGAAAATGTAAATAGAAAACCATCAGAAACAGTGGCCAAATTTGAATTCTGAACATTGAAATCTGTCAAAGATTCAAGAGATTTGTACAATGAAGCAGCCACCCTTTCTCCCTTATTGCATACTATTTTAACATAAAACCCTCTTTCATCCACTTGAAACATATCAATCTACACATAGTCACATTCAAATATGTTACAAATTACAATATCTTACATATAGACTAATTAACTAAATAAAACTTTTTATTGGGCTAATGAGATATTTATCAAACAAACCTGGACAATTTTCTTGCATATTGAACCATTGTTGTTAGTAAATTGAATCTTTTTGGGGTTTTCAATTGATCCTTGATGAGTTTTGGACACTGCTAAGGATGCTTCAAGTCCTGCAACCTCAGCCTTAAGCTTCTTGGCTTGTGATTGAAGTTCATGCATATATGAAACAGCATCTCCAATTATAGAAGCCTTATCCATCTATACATGTAATTAAATATAATATCAATTATATATACTTAACTCAAATAAAAAGCAAGTCAAGCTTAATTAATCACATTTTAATTATAATAAGACACTTATGCTTGTATGAAATTTACAAGGCTAGTCTAATCAACAATGAATCTTAACCATAGTAACATATTGGCTGAATAGTGGTTATAAGTTCGAAGCGATTTTCGTCTCACAAACAGATTTTTAAGATTGAGTTAGACACGACACAAATTTTATGACACTAAATTTATCATAATTTTAAATGGCGGTCAGCAATATAAAAGATTTTGAAGTTTCCGGAATGGTATGACAACTGAAATTTTGACGGTATTTTGCCACAATATAAAGGTTTGCAGCGTAACCACGACAACAATTTAAAACTACAAAGTGTACCTTAGTTATATTTGGGACCAAAGAACGCAATGCGTAAAGCTTGTCCTTCATTCGGCTTCGCCTCCTCCTCTCAGAAACCAAAGTCTTGGATCTATCATTTTTCGACTTCGGCTTAGTATCAACACTTGTAGTTGTTGTGGTAATGCTTGTTGTTGTTGTTGTTGCAGGAGAGGAGTAATTATCACCATCATTTTCTACTCTTAATTCCCCCTTAGCTTTCCCATCAAAACAAGAGAAAGAACCAAGTGAAGAAGTAGGATCAAAAGCAGTAACAGTATTATCTATGTTGTGATCAAATGGGTTTGGAGGAAATGAAAGAAGAGAGTTATCAACAAAACTTTGATTCATTATAAGGTCAGAATCGAAGTTACAAATAGTAGTATCTTCATTCTCCTCCCCACGAATCAAATTGATGAACTGATCAAAGTTTGGATCATCAATGAAATCGTGTAACTCATAGTCATTGTTAATGTTTGCTAGCGTCTCTGGATAAAAATCCATTGTGTCTATTTTGGTTGAAAGTTGAAACATATGGTGAGTGAGAGCTCTAAATATTGTATATATATGTAACTTTTTTGTTCTTGACGCTCCGACTCTCGTAAGGAGCTCTGCTAATCCGAAGTTAGACCGAAAAGCAAGTAATGTCTAGTTAAATATTGTTTTAGTCAAGATTATAACTCAGTTTTTTCTCGTGAATAATTTATCTTTAACTGAAACTTTTTGATCATTTGAGTTCCATCACTTGATTAAATAAATTTATTGAAATTTGACATGATGTATAACTGATGGCTAATTATTAGATAATTAACTATTAATATGATATTAATTTTGGTGTGAATGGAATAAGATAGACTCCCTACACCAAATAAGTGCTATTTGTAGCATAATAATATTTTATCTCTGTTTGGGACATATGATTTTAAAAGAATCTTTTCTCTTTCCTGAAATGTCTAAAAAAATGGGAAACATATAGTTTTATAGAAACAAATAAATAAACCTTTCAACAGATTAAATAATGTGAGTAACTGAGTAATGTATTATTATATAACTGCTCAAAAAATTGCAAAATGCAACTCTGCGTATGTAGTCATAAATTTCACTTTCACATCATGCTGGTTAGCTTTGACACTGTTATTTTATTTTGCTGATTGATGTCTCAGTGCATAATTGACTTCACAGATTTTGTAGTTAATTAAAATCGTTGTCATGCATGTCCAGGACTGCTTTTATGGTCACTTTCAGATCATTAACACATAATACTTCCCCGGATATACAAGTGATGGACAATATGGTCTCTAATCATTTTTTGGTGAGAACTCTGTGGTTGACAACTATGAAGACTAATCCTTCAAGTAAGACGGAGTAAAAATATATAAACCATAAAATACCGCTCCATTGCAATCACATTATTGGATACAAACTCGATATCAGCAGTTAAGTTGATTAAAAACGTCGCTTAATTTGATTTAATGAATGGGAAACACTTCTGATAGAATCTCATGACTTAAATCATATTTTGTTTAGATAAAAAAAAAATCATATTTTGCTAAGGGAGTCCGAAGAACGTCAGGTGCAATAAAGGGTCATAACATTGCCTGAGCTTTAACTTTCTTATCTACTCAATGTGTAACTTATAGCATTGTCCCCCGTTGATATTTTACATCCACGACTATTGATAGCTTTTTTCTCTTTAGCGACTTCACTCATCTATTAGTATTTTGTGGTCTACCTTAATAAAGTCTATATATACTTCCATAACCCAACTCTCAACGAAATTAAAACATCAATTGTAATGATTTGAGCTCGCGAGAAATTTCTAACTTAAAAGATTAATCCATTAAATGATACTCTAATGACTTAAGTATAACATCGAACATTTTTATTTATTAAAAAATAATATTGAACATTTTTATCGACTCAATGTGAACACATAACAATGCTCTTGTGTTGACACTTGGTCTCTTATCTATTGTATGTTTTTGTATATAAATAAAAAAATGTGTGTGTGAAGAGAATCACATGGGAACATAATGACGTTACTCCTCACTTTTTTATTTATTTTATCAAATAAAAATCACTGTGAAGTCTTGGGAAGGAAAGCAACGGATAGCAACTCAAGTAACAAAATAAATAAATTATACTAATTAATAATTTAATATTACGTAATTGCTGAGCTACATGCAAGCTGGAACTAACGTTTAGGTATATATTATATATAGTTAGCCAAGTGATCCTTTTGCTATTTTAATTAATTTAATTAACTAATGTAAGTGAAGATGCAAATGCGTATACCCACTCCAAATCAAGCTATCAAGTTGAGAGTAAAGAATTAATTGAACACAGATACAGAATAATTTGTTGTATAATTGCTATTGACCATAGCCACAATTTAAAACATATATGCAATAATTCTATTCTTTCTGCTATCATCGACTCAGTCAAATAACTAAAGTTCTAGATCCTCTAGCACTATTGTTGGCTTATAAAAACAATATAAACTTAGGTAAGCAAGCATGCTTTAATCACAATTTTGGGTTTTTATTTCTAGCAATCAAAATAATGAGTAAATATTAAATTCATCCATGACTTTGTATAGCGCTCTTAAATAGGTCTTATAGATTAAGAATATTTTAGAAAAGTTCCTAACTCGATCAAATTTCATCATATCATTCATTGTAAAAGTATGTTGTAGAATAAATTGAAAGTAAATAGAAAAATACATTGATCAAATTGATAATAAGTTGTTAAAATATAAAAATCTAATTAAAGTAAATGATTATATGTAAAGACCAACTTATCAGTATAGTAGAATTATAGAATTTTTTTAATATCAACAATTTTGGAGACTAGTTTGTGGTCTACTCTCAAAATAAGGGAATAGTATCATAAGGAAGTGTCACAGTAGCTATTTTTGCACAATACTAAAAAGAAGAATATGGAGGACCACACGAAATGGAACGTGGGAAACAACATGAGGCTGAAGCTTACACGTGCTTGTTCCCATATTCGTTTTTCATTTGCCACAAACCACACCCAACAAATTCAATGACCTCTTCTACTACTAATTGACCATAAGTCTCATTTATAATAATCACAATTCATACAACAATGGTAACAGTATATACTGATTCTATAGTATAAAAATGGGTATTCTAGTTCAAGTTCTACTTCTAGATTTGAAATGAAAATGTTATCTCAGTATTTTTTTTCCAATTAGCCTAGTAGATAGGATTCATCTTTAAGGTGAATAAGTTAGGTGTCTAGAATTTGAACATCGATCTTACATAAAAGGAAGGTTTAAGCCAGTTCTTGATAACCGGCACATTTTGGTTATTGTATTGCACTCAGTGACAGATTTGTAAATTTTGACAGATGGGGGCAAGATTTTATATAGTAAATATTTATACAAAAATTTTAGGAATGTGTAAGTGATCAATTAATAATAACATCATTATAATAGAGAAAAATACTTGGGATTATAAACACTACTATTATATATTTGAAAAATTAAATATTAATTTACATCTACAAATTAAAATTATTCTTTACGTGTCTTTATAATAATTACCGTAGAATTTGTTCATTTGCAACACTCTAAAAAATATCCCTTTCTATCTGTGTGAAAAAAAAATCATTCAAAATTTCTTCTCATAGGCATTTACACAGTTGATTTTGTAAAATTCATGAGATAAACTCTTCTTATTATATAAATTTCCATTTAGTGGGAGCAATCTATTATTTTAAGAGAGGACAATAATTAAAATACCAAATACTCAACAAATATAACAAAAACATTAGTGGGGGTAGTTACATGTAGATTCGTCCCTGCTTGCACTTCTCCTCCATGTTTTATGAGATTTTGAGTAATTGCATGACCTATAACATATAATTAGTGTCTATTTAGGAATTTAACAATTTAATCAGTTTTAATTGTTATTTAGTCATTTCCACCGATAATTTCCTTCGATAATTTCCATCTATTATATTTTCATTCGTCTCTTCTTTACTTTCATTCTAGTCTCTCCATTTTGTCTCTAATGATTGTTTCCCGAATTTCTTTATTTTTCGTGAGCTAAACCCTCTTTAGTGGCTTAGACATAATGAAATTATGATTAGTCAATAGTGCCAACTAAGACTAATATGACCAATAAGTATCAATAATGCAAGGAGACAATTTCTTCACAAGTGGAGACAAACTAACAATTGAGTCAAATAAGATCCTCAAAATCAAATCACACATAAAATTGATCAATTTTAGGAAGTGAACAACTCATTCAATAATATTATACTTAGACTCAACAAAATTAAAATTAAAATAAAATAAAAGCTAATTTACCTCTGATGAGTTGGCTCCCATGGAACGCTTCTTTAATGTCATTATCTTGAAACCTCGAACACTATAAAGGTTGTGTATATGACACAAAGAACGCCTTATCCTCCTTCTTCATTTGTTAGTTAGGAATTTTATGAATTTGAGAAATAAATGATGTTTCTTCCATATCATTTTCCAGTTCAGAAGAAGCTTTGTAACACCCCAATTTTCGCTAGGATTATTCATTTATTTTTTTATATTTATTTAATTGTTTACTTGATGTGTTTGATTTTGGGGATTAGTGTTTTTTTTAGGCAATAAAGGTATTTTGGTCATTTGAGGAGTAAATGCATTTTAGTAAATTTAGAATGGTCGGTATTTCAAACATTTGGATGCATAAGATGATTTAGCAAAGTTAGTAGTAATTTAGAGTAATTAATAGAATTGTGGTGTATGAGTAATAGTGCGGATTTAAAAGAAGCAGATGTGTAGTAATATTTTTTTTTAGTGATAGAAAGTTACTAAGCCCATTAGTGAGTATGACTAAGTCCACGAGTATATAAGAGAAATAATCTTGAAAATTGTTGTGTACACATCTTGTTAGGCTGAGAAACACATGTAAAAGACGAAATTGCCCCTCGGCACGAAATTGCCCCTCGGCAGGTTAACTACCGAGGAATTCATAAACTGGCTGCAGTTAACTGCCGAGGAAATTAGTAACAGCCGAGGAAAACAATTATGCAGACAGTGGGTTCTGCATAATGCTACAAAGCCATTTTCAGCCAGTTTTTACCTGTAGTTAAAGCAGAGCATTTCCAAAGGCAATATAACTTATACAACATTTAAAATCAGTCATAAACAAGAAAAATACAATATCTTTTACAATTGTCCATAATTAAATCAAACCGACATTTGGTTCAAAATACACAAAAATTTGAGATTCATCAAAACGTTACATAGTGTCCATAATTAAACAACACATTACAACTCATTACATATCATTAAATTAAATCCCTACTCACATTCAACGCAATTGCATATGGAACGAACATACATATATAATATATTATTTTCCACCATATTCCGAAACATAAATCCGATGTCGCTATCGTCTTCAATAAGCCAAGACATATAGCTTGCCGTTTTTCATGCGTATTCATCTCTATCTTCTCCTAGGTCTATGCATGACATTTGACCAAACAAGTGACATGTATATTGATTTTCACCAAGATGCTCAAAATAAGTGTTAAGTTGTGCCTTCAAATCATCAAGAG
>Ga0228711_1002985_pt1 | contig 26249 bp, 16 predicted proteins | sample MedpolnodulmetaG_2_FD_177996 | JGI IMG/M metagenome (GOLD analysis project Ga0228711, IMG submission 177996) | Root nodule microbial communities from Medicago polymorpha collected in Santa Monica, California, United States - brown nodules | ecosystem: Host-associated > Plants > Roots > Nodule... | reverse complement strand
AACTCTGGTGAAGTAGCTTCTGGTGAGATATGCTTCTGATGTTCAGCGCTTCTGATGTTCTTGCTTCTGATAACTAGCGCTTCTGATGACGTGTCTTCAGGAGCTCTTCTTCAAACTCGTTTCTTCAAATGCAGTTCTTCAGACGCAGCACTTCAGACGCAGTTCTTCAGACGCAGTCTTCCAGATGCTTTAAGCTTCAAATAAATTCCTTTGCTCTTGAACTTGTTCAATCAGAATCTCTAAGAATAGTACTTTGATTATTGATCCTGCACACTTGAACAAATTGTTTAGCATATCCAATTGATTATTTTGATACCTTGTTATTGTCAAAACTCAATAGGTGACTTGTGAAACACCCTTGTTCCAACATCTTGGTGATTGCTTTGAGAAGTTGGTAAAGGAATTTCTGGTGAACATCTCTGATGATTGTGACAATTCCCTTAGCAGAGAGTATCAAAAAGTGTTTGTAAGAGGAGAATGTGTCAACTTCTCTCCCAACATTATCAACAAATTTCTTGGTGTTGAAGAGATCAACATTCCTAAGCTGGAGGTGACTGATAATCAAGTATGTAAGGAGATCACTGCAAATAAGATCAAGGTGTGGCCCAAGAAGAAAAAGATTTCATCTGGAAAACTGTTTGTGAAGTATGCTATTTTAAACAGGATAGCTGCTGTAAACTAGGTTCCTACCACCCACTCCTCTGATGTTGCCACTAGGTTAGGTAACTTTATATATGATGTAGGGTCTAAGTCTAAGATGGATTTTGGTGCCTACATTTTTAAACAAACCATGAAGCATGCTAAAACTGATGTTGTTAGAGTTCCTATAGCTTTTCCAACTTTGTTGTGTAGCATTATTCTAGATCAGCATCCTAACATTAAAACTGCAAGTGATGTCCCAAAAAAGAGGGAACCCCCTCTCACTTTGCACTCCAAACTGTTTAGTACTAATCATGTTCCAGACATTGTTGGAAAATCTGAAGTTGCACCTGCTGCAGGAATGATGACAAAACAGGAGATTGTGGCTGCTCTCAAGGACATTTGTGTTAGGCTAGATGAAAGAAAATCTCAGTTTGAACTAATGATTCATTCTGTAGAAAGAGAGGATGCTGTAGCAGAGGATGAGCAAGCAGAAAGTGAGGAAGCAACAGATGGTTATGTTGATGATGTTGATCAAGAAGATGAGGAAGCTTCTGGAAGCAGTTCTGAGGCGTCTGAATGATTGTTTTTTTACTTGTATTTTGTGTGGGCTATGCCCTGGATATTTGTGTGCACCTGTGTATGCCTATTTTGGTTTGTAATTCCTAAATACTCTGCATTTTATTTTCCTTGGTATTCTACTGACACATTTTGGCATTCTAGTAATTATGCATGAATTGCTTATACCTTCTTTGGTTATGACACTGTTGACATATTTTGTGGCTAAAAAGGGGGAGTAAAATGGTATATCTATACACTCTCTATATGCTTGTGTATGTGCTATTCTGCATTTATTTTGCAGATTTGCCTGTTATGCCTGTATTTCTGTTGTTGCATTTATTTTGCAACTATTTCAGGTTTCCGTGTAGATGTTTTATTTTGCAACTATTTTTCAGGTTTCTATGTAGATGTTGGCACTGATGTTGCAACATCTTGATGCTGTTCTAAGAATGTTCTAGTTCTCAGTATATTTTTTGTTGTACATGTTCCTTGCAAATGTTCTATAAAATGTTGGAACATGTCTTTGTGACCTCATAAGGTCTGTTTGTTTCATTCATATTCCTTGAAAAATTAGCACCCAAGCCCTGAAGTTTTCCTTTATCTATGCATTAGGAGTCAGTTGGTGTTTCAAAATGTCTTCCATATGCATGTGTTCAGGGGGAGTAGTGGAGTATGTTTAGTATTCACTCATAGGTTCTTATTTTGAGGGGGAGTGATACTAATATGTCTGCTTGCTCTAATTCAAGCTGTCTGACAGATGTGTAGTATGATGTGCCAAATATCTAACTGCCAGCTTTCTCTAGGTATGAGAAATTTATTTTTTTCCCTTGCTGATGTGTGATAGGTACTCCTGTCTGATGTGGTGAAGGATGTTGGAACATCCAAACCAGTGTGGGATTTATTTATCCCTGATCTGATGATTGTAGCATAGGAATTTATTTTTCCTCTACTCTTATCAGAGTTCTTTACTCTCTATTTTATTGTATGGAAAATTTATTTTTCCTTGCTTATGTGAGACAGGTTTCCCTGTCTGATGGTGTGAAGCATGTTGGAACATCCAACCTTTGTGGGAATTTAATTTTCCCTAACTGTAGCATAGGAATTTATTTTTTCTCTGCTCTTGTGAGACTACACTAATATCTTATCCGCTGTTGCATGTCTCTGATATGTGTCATGCCTTCCTGTCTCTTAATTCAGATTTGTTAAAAGTATAATGCTTTCTTTCTTCATGTGTGGTTAGATCAAGCTATGCCTGAAAATTGTGTAAGGTATTCTTTTGTTGCACACTTTTGAAACTTCTTTAGTGATAATGTCATGCCACTCATTCTTCTTGAATATGTGTTCGTGATGACTTGAGGAAGTGTATCTAATGTATCTCTTTGAATTGTGTGTTGTTTGTTTACTTCATAGGCGTGTGTTCATACTGATTGAAGAAATGGTACTTTGTATCCCTCTTCTTTTTAATTGGCCTTAATTTGTTTTAGCCAAAAATTTGCCAAAGGAGAAGATTGTTGGGTATTTGTATTGGCTGAATTGTTGCTAAAACAAATATCCATGTTTGTGTTGTTGGAACCAATGTTCCAACATATTTCAGGCATCCTTGTACGATGTTGGATACGGTGTTTCCACATCCTGGCACAGTTCAGTGTGCCTTGTTTCATGCCTGTTTGTACGCGTGCTTTATATTATTTAAGGGAACCATATTTCCTTATCGTATTGACCAAGCAACGCGCATATCTTTACAGAATCAGTTGTACTTTTATTCCCAAATGAGCAATTATATTTAAGGTAAAAATCACTTCACTAGTGTGGTTGAAAGCAAAAAATGTTTGCTTTCTTTTTGGTTATCATATGTGGTGGCAACAACCCTTTGTGTGTTTGGGGATTGGTTGACCGTTGTTCACCTCTATTTTGAACTAAGGATTGGTTTTTGTAATTTTGTTCTACTTCGCTATGCACTTCTTGTGCTAGGAAGGAGATTTTTTTGTTAATATATATCATTTTGGCTTGTTAAAAAAAATAATAACCATTTTTTCTTTTTTTAAAAAAATAAAAATAAATAACCAAGGCAATTTTTTCTGTCAACCAAAAAAAAAAACCAAGGCATTTCAATTTTTTTTCCTCTTAATTTTTTCACTTTTCTTATACTTGGATTGGATTCTTATATCATACAGGTAAAATAAAAAAAGGATGATTTAAGTGAAAATATTAAAAACTTTAATTTGCACCAAAAGTAAATGTTAAAACTAAATTACCCATTAAACTAAAAAATTAATCTCATTTACAAAACATTAAACAAATTTTCATTTCAGAAAACACAAAATCACTCTCTCTCTCTCTCTCTCTCTCACTCTCCATACGCCGCCGCCGCCATCATCGCCGCCGCTTCACGATCTAATCCTTCATCCACCTTCATCGGAGCGCCACCGTCAGCAACGGTAAATCCTTTTTTTTCTGCAATTTCAATTTCTTCGTTTTTCTCGCCAATTACACGTTTAGGGTTTCATTTTGAATTTTAGGGTTTCAATTTTCAAATTTCATTTTTAGGGTTTCAATTTTTCATTTTTAGGGTTTTAATTTAATTTTTAGTTTTAGGGTTTCAATTTTCATTTTTAGGGTTTCAATTTTATTTCAATTGGTGCTGATATTGTGACATTACAGCTCTGATGAGTGACCCTCCAGCTAAATCACGTGTTCAGCCGGAGGCGGAGGCGGAGGCTGAGGCCGAGCCTCCTTCAGTCCTCCCAGATGAACTTATCACTGAAGTTCTTTCCCGTGGTGATGTGAAATCTCTTATGCGAATGAAATGTGTATCCAAGTATTGGAATTCGATGATTTCTGATCCGAGATTCGTCAAACTTCACATGAAGCAATCTGCGCGAAACGCTCATTTGACATTGTCTTTGTGTAAATCCGGTATTGATGGGGATAACAATGTGGTGCCATACCCTGTTCGTGGTTTAATTGAGAACGGGTTGATCACTCTTCCGAGCGATCCTTATTATCGATTGCGGGATAAGGAATGTCAATATGTTATTGGTTCTTGCAATGGATGGCTTTGTTTGCTTGGTTTTTCTTCGATCGGTGCTTATAGGCATATCTGGTTCCGTTTCTGGAATCCTGCTATGGGTAAAATGACTCAGAAGTTAGGGTATATATGTGATAATGTTTTGGGGCTGTATACCCATTTCAAGTTCGCATTTGGTTATGATGTTTCTTCGGATACTTATAAAGTTGTGCTGTTGATTTTGGATGAGGCTAGAAATAGGAGTAATGTACTGGTTATGAGTTTGGGCAATAATCTTTGGAGAGCTATTCAAAGGTTTCCTGCGGTTCCTCTTCCTTTCCGCTATTCTGATCCTGGTGTGAATGATGGTGTGTATTTGAATGGTAGTCTTAATTGGTTGGCTCTTCGTGATAGCTTTCATTCTAATGGTGTTTATGGTTGGAAGCGTGTTGATGCCGAAGAATTTGTAATCGTTTCACTAGATTTGGGAACAGAGACATATAGACGGTTTATGCCTCCTAGTGCTTTTGATGGAAAGTCACCTGTTGAGCCATCTGTATGTATATTGAGGGACTATCTTTGCTTTTCCCATGACGATAAGAGAACTGATCTTGTCATATGGAAGATGGAAGAATTTGGAGTTGAAGAGTCTTGGACTGAACTGCTTAGGATTAGTTACCAGAATCTTCAGAGTGTGCATCTTGACTTTGTCGACTTGCAATATTCTCAATGGTTGCCATTGCACCTTTCTGATCGTGATGATACACTGATATTGGCTAACAAGCAAGAACGGCAAGCAATTCTATATAACTTGAGAGACAATAGTGCAGTGCGAACTAGAATTAGCGATAAAGTAGAGTGGTTCTCCGCCAAGGTTCATGTGGAAAGCTTGGTTTCTGACATTTTGAAAGTAAGTGCCTCCTAGACAATATACTTTTTGAATTTGTGTCAATTCATGTACATTTTTAATAGATGGCATCAATCTTTTCTATGTGATGGTTTTGGTTGATATTGTTAAAGGTTTGACAATCATTGAATCAAATAAATTTGTTTGTTTTTTATTTATTAGAAGCTAGAAGATGACATTTTAAAGATTTTTAGCTTGAAGGTGTTCCTTCCAAAAGGAAATTCAGTATTTGTATTAATTTCATTTATTTCAAAACTTTGTTACCTATAATATATTGAACTCACTGATTTATTGCCTTGTTTTGAATTTGATTGTTTCTATGTTTTAACTTTTAGCCATAAATGAGGTTGTTTTGTAAATTAACGTATGTTGTATATTCTTCTTGGTCTGGATTTTTTCACGCCAGATCAAGCACTTTACGCTGATTTAGATATTGGAAATTATTTTATCTCTATTCCTTATAATGATGTTGATATATAATCAATTTTTTTATTACACAACCCTTGTGTCACTAATGATATAAGCTTGCAGTTATGGCATCATGGTCAAGCTATTTTCTTTATTTCTTGAGAGGGACATGGCAGCACTTTAGCAAATTATGCATTTGTTTTTTTCTCCTATGTTTTTGTTTCTATTATTGTGTTTTGCAATTTCACTCTCATGTCTAACAGAATCATTTTTAAACTATGGATCTACCACCCCAGCTTCAGGTACAAAACCCTAATTGATCATACATTGTGGGATGGTTGGAGAAAAGAAAGAAAGGAGCTTGCTGGAGCTACAGCTGCCTCAGTTACAGTACTCATTTTGTTTCATGACATTTATGGCACTCTTGATGTCTTTCGTTTATGTTTCTTCGTAAACATTTGAAGCAACTCACTGCTTTATAACTGTTCTGTTTTACAACTCTACTCCTGTTTGTTTAGAAGCAGGTGACTGTCTCCAAATCTTTTTAATAATTTAAGTGCACTCTTGACTTACTTTTTATTTCGTTAATGGATTTGAAAGAATGGAATTTGAGTATGCTGTGGTATTTGAGTTTTGTTTTTAAATTAGTGAATGAAGTCGTTTATGTTTCTTCAAACACATTTGAAGCAACTCACTGCTTTATAATTGTTCTGTTTTACAACTCTACTCCTGTTTGTTTAGAAGCAGGTGACTGTCTCCAAATCTTTTTAATAATTTAAGTGCACTCTTGACTTACTTTTGATTTTGTTATTGGATTTGAAATAATGGAATTTGAGTAATTTGTGGTATTTGAGTTTTGTTTTTAATTTAGTGAATGAAATCGTTTATGTTTTTTTGAAAACTTTTGAAGCAACTCACTGTTTAATAATTGCTCTGCTTTACAACTCTACTTGTGTTTGTTTAGAAGCAGGTGAATGTCTCCAAATGTATTTAAAAGTGCACTGTTTTTCAGATCGTTTGAGTATATTAGTAATATTGTTGTAGGTGCTCAAGATCTAGTTATTTGGTTTATTTGTCACATTGTCTCTTTTTTACCCATTTAAAGTTCAAGTGTCAACTTCCATGTGATCCCAAAATGTCATTTTAACAAAAGTTCCTTTTATTGGAAACTGTTAGTCACAAAAGGTTTTATGACTAACAAAAAGTTATTTTGTCGATAACGGCACGATAGCAAAATACCATAGCAGAGAAGGGGTACTCTGCGACGTTTTCCTCCTTTGAGCTGCGTTCAGAAGTAGCGGCGTTTGTGGTTGCAAATCGTGTCCAAATCACGATGCAATCCCACTTTCTTCTCTGTGTCAGTTTATCTTCAAACCGGATTGGGTTTTGGGGAAAGATCCTTCCTATCTTAAGCACGGCGCTCATTCCTCAACCTATGAGACTGACGCCTCCCCCTCCGCATTGTTCGAACGTCTACCATGTGAGATCTCTCTGTATTAACTGATATCATGGAACATGTGACGCCGACATACAAACTATGTCCTCTATTGCGTAATCAGGTTAAAATTATGGCTTTTATCCTTCTCAGCTATGAAACCCGACTTAGTGTAGAATTAGGGTTTGTCTAACTGGGCTAAGCAGGCCCAATTCCTCTCCCTTTATTTTCCAATCATTATTGGCCTCACGACCCAAACTCTTGTTTTTTAAATCTAAATTTAATTTAATTATGTCCAAGTCTTCGGTACCTTTAATTTTTTATTTCTTGTGCTAATTCTAGTTTAATTACATTTTTAACTTGGTTTTGATGAGAAATGACAAAGTTAATTGCAATTATTAAGTATGATTGTCCCTTTAATTTTGTGCATTTATCTATTTATGAGTATTCATGTATCTTGTTCGAATTTATGTTTATTTCGCACAGATTTTTAGTCTTCGCAATAGCGGCTATACTGCTATAGCATTTTGCGGTTTGGCGCTATGCGCCATTATCATTTAATTACCAACGTAGACATAAAGTAGCCAAAAACACCAAGTCTTCAGATTTATTTAACTCAGCTTAAAACACTGAAAACGCCAGGTGGTACAAGGAAAAGAAATAACAATTTGCTTCCATACAGTGTACATGCATAGGGAGGTGTCAAAGCCCTGAGTGATGAGAGCGAGCAAGCGTTTGAGAGATTCATACTTCTTCCCGTGGTGCTCATTATTTTATATATTGCTTTATTTTTGTCTATCAAACAATGAGTTGTGATGAACAAAGTTTCATGATTTGTCCAATTTATTTTTCCAGTTGGGTACTACTCATCAAATCTCTCTTAGATTTGGAAATATTAATTTATATTTATTTTCTTCTTTTTACATATATAGTGCAGCATTTATAGGGTCATAATTATACAAGCTAGGATAAGATATGTGTCAAAACGTAGAAAGCTGAGATTCATTTTTAACTGGAAAAGATATAGGCAGAGGATAAGATATAGGGTCTTAATTTACTCAGATTCTGTTGATTTGTTTGTAAAATTGCTAGAAGTCTTGTTATGAGCAAAAACATAGAAAACAAATGTCCGATGAGTGAAGAAGCACTTTAATTCTGATCCATAAGAACAACTGGGATATACAAAATTGTGCAAATTATAGGGTCATTAAACTTATAGGACCTACTTTGTAGTTATAGAAAGAGTAATTGAACGGAGACAAAGAAAAGAGGCGCAGATTATTGATAACCAATTTGGTTTTATACTTGGTAGGTTGACCATGTACGCAATCTATTTACTACTACGACATTGATGCAGCGGTATCGGATGGATCAAAACAACTTGCACTTAGTTTTCATTGATTCGGAGAAGGCATGTGATAGAGTGCCTAGAGAGATTTCGTGGAAATCCTTCGAGAAGAAAGGGGTTAAGATGCCTATATTCGAGCTATGAAGGATATCTATAAGGGAGTCTCAGCTAGTGTGAGGACGACATTGATGCAGCGGTATCGGATGGATCAAAACAACTTGCACTTAGTTTTCATTGATTCGGAGAAGGCGTGTGATAGAGTGCCTAGAGAGATTTTGTGGAAATCCTTCGAGAAGAAAGGGGTTAAGATGCCTATATTCGAGCTATGAAGGATATCTATAAGGGAGTCTCAACTAGTGTGAGGACACAAGATGGAGACATCGGCGATTTTTCCATAACAGTAGGATTGCACCAAGGTTGAACCATAAGCCCTTATCTTTATACTTTAGTTTTGGATGTACTTGCGGAACTCATCCAAGAGCTAGCACCGAGATGCTTTTTGCATATGATATAGTCATGTTTGGAGAGTTGAAGGAGAAATTAAATGGGAGGTTGGAGATGAGTCTTTGAAATGCATGGCTTCTGCCTGAGCAGAAGAAAAACAGAGTATATGGAGTGTAATATTAGCAAAAGGCGAAGCGTTTGTAGCTCAGACGAAAAAGTTTGAGATCATATCACACCACCAGTTACACAATTTAAATATCTAGGATCCAAAGTACATAACGGCGGAGAAATAGGTGTGTAAACCATTGAATTCAAGATGGGTGGTTGAAATGGCGGAGGGCCTCAAATGGAAGTTCACTTAGTGGGATAATGTATGGTTGTTGTTGTTGTAGACGACTCTAATGGAAGTTCACTTTTAACTTGAGTCAACTCAAGGCTTCTTAATTCTTAAAATATCTTTTAAATAATAAAATTCCGTAGTTCACTTTTCCAATAAGCAATGGATTATTTGTGAGTTTTAAAGATCTGTGTACTCAATATTCTGCTAAAGCAACAGCCGGTGGCCACCGTAGGAAGTTGGTAACGGAGCTGTTTGCTAGAGCGGCTGTTGGTGGCGGAACTTGGTCTAATTTTAGGAGGGGGGCAAAATCTTGATATAATTACATCACTTATGGCAATTATGATTAGAATCTCATGTTAACATAGTGGTTATCGCCCTTTGTTTTCTCTTCAAGTAACGGGGTTCGAACCTAAGGATTTCCATTTTGATGGATTATTTTGTTATTCCTGCAAAAGGAAAATAAAATAAGATGCAAAACCAAGATTACCGGGGTTCGATCCCGTGTCATTATGGTTGAAAAGTGTTCTCAACCACTACGCCAAAGCATTTATTGTATCATATAACAAGCATAGTATAGTGTATATACAAAACTTTGGGGATGTGATGGCCATCCCCTGTCCCAACAAAGCTCCGCCAGCGGCGGCTGTCGTGACCGCTATTGTTTTATTAGCAATTTTTTTAAGTTAATATTTTTTTTATAGCCATATGTTGGTGGTTAATTTTTCAGGGGCAGGGGAAATTTGTTAGTAGTAGGGATCGAACCCTGGATCTCCTACATAATACACCTTTTGTAGTTACTTCAAACTTTTTTTTTGTTATTTACATTTATGTTTGCACAAGACCTGTGAATTTAATTGCTATTTCTTATTTACGAATTTTTCATGAATTGAGTATTGTTTTAATTTTTCAGCATTTATATATACAGTATTATTTATTATTTATTATGTTTAAAATTTTTTGAGTAGCATACTTCGATGGTCACATTTAAGTGAGAACTCTGAAGTGAGAGCTTTTGGTTTGGTGGACAATGCTTTGATAAATATTTAGTTTTCTCTTGTTTCTCTTCAGTTGCACTATATTTGTCCAGAGCTATTGGTGGTGTGGATTTGATGGACTCTTAACTGGTTGGCCATTCACGATAACTTCAGGTATGGTTTGAATGTTATGATTGTACAGCAATTTATGATTATTTTGTTGGTTTGGGTCTTGATATAGTATTTTGGATAATTAGAGTAGTTGAGAGCAATGTAGTCAGAGTCGTGATCCTAGGCAGAATCGTGGAGGGGTCACAAGATCGTGTATTGGGAGATCTTAACACGAATTGTAAGATCTTACTGGATTTGGAAATTCATATATATTGCATATAGATTCTCGTACATTTGCATATAAAACAACATAATTTAGTAAAACTCAAAGGCTGTGCAGAGAACAAAGGGAAAGTCTCTAGGTTTTTTAGTCGTATTAATTGAAAAACTGAGTATTGGGAAGGTTTCCACAAATTAATGGGATTAGTGGGTGTATTGGGAAGGTTTCCACAAATTAATGGGATTAGTGGGTGTATTTGGAAGGTTTTCAACAATTCATTAGACTAATGATTGAAAAGTTACCCTTGCGAGCTACACCAAAGTAAAAATGTGTCTTTTTAGGAATTATAATTAACCGGGTCACATACCCAACCTGTATCTGTGAGGAAGACCCTCAGAATCAAAAGTGACGCTAGAGTTTGCCGCTTGCGTGTGTTTACACGGCGATCCTGGATGCTCCCACCAATTTCCGATTCTAGGGCTTCCCTAAGCACACATATGGGTGTCGAGATCGTAGAAACGCACGATTCTACATTTATATCACGATCTTGACTACCATGGTTGAGAGTTAGTTGGTAAAAGTTAGTAAGATGATAAGTTTGTGAGGTGGTTGTGTAGAGTTGTTATTGTGGTTACTCTTAGTAAGTCTTTGAATAGCTCTGAATTGGTAGAGAGGGAAAGATATATTTGAATATTTAATTTTCGTGGCTGGAGAGTTATCTGGTTTGAAAGGAGAGTGCTTTTTCAGATAGCCGTGTGTGCATGGTTATCTTCTTCATTGTAAACCTTTTGTGTCTTCTCTTTCAATCTTATTACAAAAATAAGAAATTCTTCAGATGGTTGCAATCTTTTTTTATTCATTTGGGTGTTTTACCCATTCCTCTAATCCTGAAGATTAGAATTTTTGGGTTCCTAACAGCAATACAGGAAGTTGCTGGCCCTTGAAGCTTTGGTGAAATGCCACTTGTTCAGCCAAATATTTCTCTTTCGATGGACTGCCTTTATTTTTCTCATTATTTGATTAGACCCAATTTTGTCATGTGGCAGAGGATGGAATTTGGAGTTGAGAAGTCTTCCACTCGATGGTTGTCAATACACCCTTGTGAGAGTGGAGATACATTGATATTGGCAAATGATCTAGAAGACCAAGAAAGTCTCTATGATTGGAAAGTAACTATAATAGAGAAAACTATAGTTACTTGTAAACTATGTTGTTTCTTTTCCAAAGGTGTTATGTTCAAAGCTTGGTTTCTTCTTTCTAAAAGTAAGTTCCTCCATCTTTTTATTCATGTATACGTTGTTTAACAGATCGTGTGGTCATCTTTTTATGATGGCTTTGGTTGATTGCATTGTTGAATGATTATCTATTGGCTGTTGTTCACAGTTTGACAATCTCTGATATTGCATTGCTTCTTTGGCTTCATATAGACACATCTCACTTTCTAACACTTTTTTTTCTACAATTGCTGAAACTTTGCAAACCACGCATAAATGATCTTTTATATGTTGATTCAGTGTTGTTAAATAGCAGCTGTAGTGGCACTATAGCGTAGCAGAATTTGAACAAACCGCTGCTGTTCTGCAATACACTATTTAGTACAAATCATAGTAGTTAATAGCAGCGCGTAGCGGCCGACCCCAAAAATGCTATAGCGGGATAGCGCATAGCGCTATGACCGCTATTTCATAACTTTCTGGACAAATTATGTAAATAATTCTATAAATTATAAACAAACATATATCTAATATAAAATTAAATATAACATTCAAATCTCATGACACATAAAATTAAATCATACAAAACACTCAAATCTTATGAGCAGAAAACAGAACAATAAGGAATGGATCAACAGAGAGAGTTTGGTTTGGTATATGAGCAGACAACAGAACAAAACAGAACAACGCGTTTGGTATCAATAACAATAACAGAGAGAGTTTGGTATCAATAAAACATGAGGAACGGTGGTGTTTTACTGTGCGATGACGGCGTTACAGCGAGCAGAGATGAACTGTAGTGTTTTACGGTGCGACGGTGGAATTAAGGTGAGCAGAGATGAACGTCGTGTTTTGGGGTTTGGGAGAGAAATGGCATTCTGCGTTTTTCAGAAGAATGAAAGAGGAAGAGAGGATATTGAAATTTTAGTGTTTGAAGAAAATGTCCAAAATACCCTTGTTTTTTTTTAAACCAAGGACAATTTTGTATTTTCTCTTAAAATGTAATGGCAGTTCTAAACAGCAACCCGGCCCACAAAACTGCTACGAAGCGATGCGCCGCTATCTCACATCGCAACGCTACGGCTTGTTGCGTAGCGTTCTGGCACTGCACCGCACCGCGCAGCCGCTATTGACTACTATGGTACAAATAGCAGCTATATAGCAATGTTGCGTAGGGAATTTGAACAAACCAGTATTTTCCGCTATCTGTGATTGATAACACTGTTGAATCTTGGTTATGCATCAGCCAAGGAAATTGGTGGTGTCAGGGAACATAAATAGCATTTTTTGGGTTCCTTGTTTACGAAACTTCCTTCATATATGCTTTTGTGCATGTTTAGAAAATTTGCAGTTATATTTCCAATGCTTCCCAAACTCTGTTTGCAGAGCAACTCCTTTTCTACTCATCAGTTCACAAACATTGGAAAAAGTGTTGCCTAGTGTATTTCAATCTTCACACTAGTCAGTTATAAGGCTTCTTAATTTTTTGGTTGCAGTCAATGGGCTTCTAGATTTTGTAGTTGGGGGAATCCCAAATTTTATTTGATTCCCTTTAAAAAAAAAATTATAAAATTGTTGGCTAATAAATATATTATATTTTTGGGTTAAATTCAAAGGTTTTGAGATCTGATTTTCTTCATGCATATTTGGGCCATTTTGATTTCCAGATTAATGCCTTTTATGGTTTTCAAAATACCAAGATCATGTAGGTTAGCTAAAAGCTTAGTGAGCATAACTTTCGATAGTATGATTTTATGATGGTAAACAAAGATTGCCTGTAGTGGTATTTGTGAAGAGATGTATTTTTCTCTTATGTCATACAATATTTAGATTTTTAACCATTACTATGCTTTCCTATTTGGCAGAACATAGATACTCCCTTAAGGTTGATGTAAAGATCGACATTTGCAATCACGGAATAGTTTTTGTTGTAGCTTCTCACGGGAAACAGGCTATTCAGAGTTTGGAGGATCTATCTGGAGTTGTCTTTTATTCTGTGGTATCAATGTTCTGTTGTCGTTGGCATCATCAGCACTCTTATGAAATCAGTGAATAGCTAGGAAGAAAACTAGAAAGACTTGTTATCATTTTTTTTTCTTTTGGAAGTGAAAACATGTTGAGAATTACTAAATTACAAACCAAGTCCTTCTAATGACAGTAGAAGGAGCTATATTCTCAACTGTAAGATTTTTGAAACTATATTGCTCATATAGATGACAAAAGTATCGAACACTGTCAAAATTGTCTTTAAATATTTTATCATGAATGCATATTTTCATGGTTTCTTATATATATTCAATGGTTACTCCATCATCAGAAATTCCAACATAAGATGATGCAAACTCCAGATATTCAATGCTTCCCAAACTTCAAAATTAGTCAGTGATTTGTCAGCACGTAGATATACTTTATTGAATTCATATTGCCTCTGCAATGAATCAAAAGTCCAGAGCATTGCTCTCTTGGCTTATCTTCATTAGCTTAAACTCTTATATTTAATTGGTCCATTACTGACTAAATACATACCTAGTGTTTGAAAAGTCCACATATAATGTTAATTATATTTTTATTTTTATTTATTTTTTTTAGGAAATATTTTATTAATTCTTGAAAATTATGTATAAAGAAACATGATAATGGATTTTTTAGGGATAATAATGGTTATTATGTTGACAATTGTGATCCAACGTACACACAGACGACTTGCTTTCCAACTATTAGTCAACAAGCACAAACCAGATTTTTTTTGTTGTCACGTTTACATGGTTTAAATGTGTGTCTGGTCCCTGCACTTTAACTCAATTTTGGTATTGGTCTCTGCGCTTTTTTTGTTTTGGAATTAGTCCCTGCAGTTTGTAAAACTTTGGGTTTTAGTCCTTCTGTTAAGTCTCAGTTAAAAAAAAAAATCAAAACTAACGGTGTGTCACGTGGGCCAGTCATGACATGCCACGTGGCACACTAAAAGACAATTTTATAATTAGTTTTTAATTATTATTTTATTAGATATTTAAAATAAAAAACAAAAATAAGATGAGAAAAGAAAGAAAGAAGAAAACACGGGAAAGAGAAGGCAAGCCAAAGTGTAAAGACCTTTCTTGTTTATAATTTCCTGGGTTTTAAATTTTAATGTTCTCGTTTTACTGCTTCGTGTTTTTTTTACGCTAAAAACTGGAAGAAAAAAAAATACCAGATCCGTGTCATCCAGAGCCAACACATCAACCAACAAAGAGAAAACCAAACTTGAAACAAAAGAACAACAAAAAAAAAGAAGAAAATAAATAGAGAGTTGAGAAGAAAAAGAAGATGATGAACAAGAGAAAGGAGAAGGAAAGGGCTATTTTCCTATGTTTAATTGATTTGAGAAGAAAATCAGAGAGACTCATGTGTTTTGAAGAAGGAAGAAGAGAGAAATTGAGATGCTTTGTTTTTGCTATCTTTATTTCTCTTCTCATCTTATTTTTGTTTTTTATTTTAAATATCTAATAAAACAATAATAAAAAACTAATTAAAAATTAATTATAAAATTTTGTCTTTTAGTGTGCCACATGGTGTGTCATGTGGCACATCGTTAGTTTTGGTGTTTTTTTTTAACTGAGACTTAACAGAAGAAGTAAAACCAAAAGTTTTACAAACTGCAGGGACCAATGCCAAACAAAAAAAAGCGCAGGGACCAATACCTAAATTGGGTAAAAGTGTAGGGACCAAATACACATTCAAGCCTTTTTTTTAATCTCAAAATAATTATAATTTTAAAATATCAATATAATACTTTTTTGTATTAGTATATATTAATTTATTGAAGTTCGCTCAACTTATCTGTCTTATTAAATATAATTAATAAAGTTGTTTGAGTAAATAATATAAATTATGATCAAAATCAATTTAATTAATCATTTCTTTAATACTCGCATATAACCCAAATGCAAACCTAAATGCGACAATTATGTCAGACTGGGGAGTAAATTTTTGTCCCTTCCCTTAGTCCTTATATGTACTACTTTTTCTACATTCATTGTCATCGCCACCGTCAAACTTTACAAAATTATAAACATTTCCATTAACTTTTGAAAATTGCTTTTCTTACATCAAGAGATTCCTAATAACACATGGAAAATATCAATTTGTCCCCAAAGGAAGTTAACTACCGTTGGCTAATCGGGCAGTAGTTAACTACCGTTGAGGCCAACGGTAGTTAACTACCGCTAAAACTAGCGGTAGTTAACTGTTGCTATTGCGTTCCTGGTTCAAATTCCAACAGCTTTCTCCTTCCCTTTTTCCCCACATTTGAACATGTTCGTACATACAATTTTGAACACATTTTTTTCACTCATTTTCATCCAATTTCAAATTCATCAATTCTAAAACATATAAAAAGTAAAAATAATTTTAACATGATAAAAATAAAATGCAAGAAATAATATAAAAGGTACGAAAATGTCATAGAAATACAAAAATGTCACAAGGTACGAAAATATCATAACATTACATCATCACCATAGTCTAAATGGACAAAAATAAACCTACTGATAATCAACCTTGCTGCCTATGCCCCCTGTGCTGCCTGGAAATCCGATACATAAGGGCAGGGTGAGCAGTACTGCCAATCCGCATTATCTCCTGCATCAGCTCCTCTTTAGTCATGGTGGCGCTCATGGCCACAACATTATCTGATATCTGCATGACATCCCTGATGATCGTCAATGTGTCAAGCATCTCTCTGGCATGGTCCTCCTCTATAAGTTGCTCCTAGTTCGCCTGCTTGGGAGGAGATCCTTCATCAGGTTGGATAATCTTCGAGTGAGAGACTTCGGCATACCAAGCCATGTAGCCAAGCTCATGCTGCCATGCTCTCTCAAACCTTTCTCCCCAATCAGTGTAGCACCACGGACCAGGGTCTCTGAACACAGTAGCCACCAGCTCCGCAGGAATCTCAGGGACATCTGACGGATGTCTGGGGACGTCCTGTACAAACTCAAACTGCCTCTAAGATTAAGATTAAATGGAGTCCATATTTACATATATTACTAACTATTTTAGCAAGAGAGTTAGTACCTACTATAAGTGGAGATCAAACGAAATAGGAATTGTATTTAATTAACACACATATATATTATAAAAATTAACCAATTTGCAAAAAAATAACACAAAAAAAGTAAGAATATCTCACTTAGACATTTCATCAAACACCTTAAGTGCATTTTAAATTACTAGCACAATTAGTGTTAATTCAACATCAAAACATCTACGTTGTACCTATACTTACTCTTAACAACAATGTTAGCAACAACCATACATTATAACATCAAATTCTATCATAATTTACAATTTTTAAACCTAACCTAGACACTAATATTTTGCTAATATTATGAAAAAATAACACCCTAAACAACCTACATTGAATGTAAATAGGATTAAGATGACTTGTTATTTTGTTGAAGCAAATTGGAAGATTTTCGTGAATTGAAGTTGTGGTGATTTTGGTAGAAAGTGTTCAAACCAGTAACCAGAATATGAAGTTTTTGGGTTGATCCCAGATCACAGTGGAAGTTAACTATCGTTGACATCAATAGTAGTTAACTGCTGCCGGTTTGGCCAACGGTAGTTAACTACCGCTGGCGGTATTTTCGAATTTTCCATGTGTTAATAGGAAGTTTTGAAGTCAGAAAAGCAATCTTCTTAACTTTTTGAAGGATGGCTGAGCGAATTCCATATGCTGTTGCTGCAAGTCTCATTAATAGGTGACTTCATTTTCAATCCTTTATCTATTGCTTCATTTTTTTATCCTTTTTCTATTACTTCTGTTATCAATGATGCTACAATGATTAAATTGTTACACTCATTGTTAAAGTATGACTCATATATAAAAGACACTAAAGTACGGTTCTGGGGTAATATTGTAAACTGAATCATAGTAGTACTATATATATTGTTTGTAAGATTGAAACCCTAATTTCATTACAGTAATACAAATAGAACTATACCTGCTCCATAGTCCCAGACTCCCAGAGCTAGACACCATTGGCCAAACCGCGTTAACAAATATATGTGTTCATTGTCTTTAAATTTCATTTACAATTAATCTTCTGTTACTGGTTGTTGTTCGAACACTAATGATGTATTGCTAAAAAAAAAATACTCACGTAATATATTATGCATGGTTGTTTGTTACAATTAATTAGAAGGGACATGTCAAAATGAAAACAGTTAGTTAGTTTGTTGAAAATTTTGTTTTCATAGGTTGGCTTCTGCAGCCTTTCTTGAATATGGAAATATTTATGTATGAGTTAGAAAGGCTTAAGAACACAGTTGAATCTATCAGAGCTGTGCTACTTGAACAAAATCATGCTGTACGGAATTGGGTAAGAAGGCTCAACGACGTGCTTCATCTTGCAGATGATTTGCTTAATGAATTTGTTATTCATGATATGAGACACAAATTGGATGAAGCTCATCAGAACATAGTTACTAAGTTATTTAGTACTTTATCTCCAAGCACAATTGTTTTTCGCCGTAAAATGGCTCATGAGATTGAAAAAATACAAAAAAAAAATTAGTGATGTGATGAAAGATATATCTGGGTTGAATCTGAACCAGGGGGAGGAGCCAGGATTTAAACATCGAGGGGACCAAGTTTAAAAGGTAAAAATAAATTCTCAACCATGGGGGGACCACTGTTCTACATTATACAATATTGACTATATCCTACATGAATATTACTAGTATAAAAAAAAAATTGCAAAACGTGGGGGAGACCACGGCCACCCTTGGCCCTCATGGTCCCTCCGCCCCTGTATGTAGCACTTCAGATCAAAGGTGTGTCTTGTGTCCCACATGTCTTGGTGTCCGACACCGACACATGTAGCTACATTAAATTACTTTAATTCTTATATTATCAGTTTCTACATGTCATATCTGGTGTATGTGTCAGCGCTTCATAGCATATAAATTATAAGAACAATCCCTAGAATTAAAAATACTAAGAATAAGGAATAGTTGCTAAACCTCAAAAGAAGTGACAAGTGCTGCTCCCATCATCCCAAAGACATGACTAGCTTTGAATATGGGGGTACCCCACTGAAATGGGTATGGAACATAAATCCTGGAATAAAAACATAATTGTTATCATAAAATTTCAGAAAGAAAATTTGAACTTGAAAAGTTAGATTGAGGTCCTGTTTGAATTTTTTTTTAATTAAAAGTGCTCAAGTATAAGCTATTTTTAGGAGATAAAATAAAAACAAATTGTTTTCATATAAGCTTTAGACTATTTTCATAAGCTATCCGAGAGAGCTTATGAAAAACCCTGAAAACAACTTATAGACATGTGGTCAACTGTTTTCATAAGCTCTCTCAAACAGCCACACAAGTGCTTATGTCAGTAGTTAAGCTGAAATAAGTCAATCCGAATAGACCCTAAATATACTACTTTTGCTACATACCATGGAGCACGGGTCAGAAGGTATGAACGATCTGTGCGACAACTTATTTGAGTCTTTTCTTTGGAAGTATTGTATGCACCAGCAACGGTAAGGATAGCGGCGAAAGCCCAAATAATGGCAATGCAGATAAGTAAAGCAAACCTCTCAAGTATATGATGAGCCTTAGCATGAAGGTGCTTCAAATACTGCAGGACCGGAAATGTAAAAGGTTGTTGTTGGTATAAGAGAATAAAACTCATAAGCGAATGTTTCGGATTAGATATAAAACCTGTTGTGTTATGATCAGTAGAAGGAGCATAGGTAGTCCAATCTGCACACAATCTGCAAGCTGCATGGAAGAACATGATTGAGATTATGAACTTTGCATTTCAAACTTTTATTATAGTAAGTAATTTATTCTTGGACATGACGTCGCACAAATACTTACCATTGGAAAGCCCCTATTGAACAGTCCGAGTCCGACCACACATACCACAGGCACAATGGTAATGGGACTAAACAACCTGATAAAGAAAGATAAAAAAGATTAACCAAAAGATGATAAAGAGAAAAAAAATTAACCAAAAGATATTAACTAATAAACATAATAATTAACTAATAGTGAAATAAAACTAACATTGAAGATTGACATGAACTTACTTTGTTAAATTTCCCCATGTCCTACTATATCCAAGGAAGATATTGACAAAAGAAGAAACAATGAGAGATCCTTGAATTGTTCTAATTGTGTGGCGAAACCTCTACAGGTGCAAGTGTCATAATCGATTAGCGATTTGAATCACCAATTTCATGTTGGACAAAGCAATTCAGTTAACAAACAACCAAACAAGCATAAACCACACATAGCAATTCAGTTGACAAAGAAATAAATACATCAAAAATTGAAATTTTTAGAATTTGGGTTGGGGCTAAAGCAACCACTACAAACTTATAAACTTATGTTCGGGCCTTATTTCATATAATGCGGGACTCTTAACCGAAATCACAATATGTTTTCATTTTGAAATAAACAAACCTGATTCTCAGATGCGAAAGTTTGGTCATTGTAATCATTTATGATCGACATCACTGGTAGATAGAAAGCAAGTGATCCACCCATAATCACCGGAAGCCTTGAACCAAACCAAGTCTGAAGCAATGTGTTGATACCAGACATAAACAACAATGTCTGAATCACACAAGCCTTATCATGCTACAAAACAATAACAATAACAAAATCAGGACGTTGAGCGTTCGATCCCTGCCATTGCCAAAAACTAACAATACCAACATTTGTTTACAAAAAAAACAACAACAACAACAACAATTACAGATTCGTCACACAAATACATATCAAGTTCCAATCTTTTTCATCAATTGATCTCAGTTTATACTTACATGACTCCCACCCATTTGAGGTACAAGGGTACTTGCAATCAGAACAGTTGTTCCAAGCATCACAATGTAGTGCTGAAAAGCCAAAAGCAATGCTTCAGCTGCAAAACAAAAAATAAAAATTTGTTGTAAACAAAAGATGAATTTTTTAACTTCAAACCCAAAAAAATAAAATTAAAAAAAATATTAAAACTTGTTTCACTTCACTTTTACATACTGAATCTAACAAAAGATTCATACAAATACAAATGACAACAAAATCCAAAGCAACTTTTTTAAAAAAACAGAATCAAACTAGAATAAAGGTAACAAAAAGTCATAAATAATAATCAACAAATAAACTAAACTGAACTAAAAAAAATAAAAATTACAACAACTCTTTGACATAAGATTTCAACTACTTTTAACATCAAGCATATATTTTTCTGACAAGTTAAGGCATAAAAAATGAATTAAAAAAAGTAAAAATTAAATAAAATAAAATAAAAAATGAAGAATCAAATCAAGTAGAAAGGTTGAAAGAGAAACTAACGCCATGAAGGATTTGAATGGATGCAATAATGAAGCTGAAGAAGCTGTTCAGCTGGAGCCCAAGTGGGACCCCTTGAAAGTCCAAGATTCTGAGGTGGTGGTCCCGGTGGCGGTGCCTGAACTGACGGTGGTGCTTGGTGGTTATCTGTGTCATGGCCCATTTTTTTTTCTCACACAAACTTCAACTTTTTTTTTCTGCAAAATCTCTTTAATGGAAAAAAAAAATGTTTGGTTGATCTTATATCTTAATATATATATATATATATATATATATATATATATATAAAAAATAAGACTTTGAATGAATGAATTAAAATTGTTAATTATGAAGATTAATCAAATAAAACAAAGTCTTATTCTATGATTAAAATAAAGAAAAAGAAACGCTTATGGGAAAAAGAAAAGAGTTTGTGTTGTTTTCCAGAAAAAGTAGTCATGAAAAAAAAGACCAGTTATTAAGGTTACTACGTTTTATGATTGTCGTGTTGTGTAGTCAAAGTATTTTTCTTTTTTTTAATATAATAAATTGATTTTCATTTATGATGAAATTAGAACTAACGTTAAATAGAACAGCATGGATGGATGGCCCTGAAGGCGTGGATCTGCAAGTGAGTGAGTTTACAAACTTCGAGATACGTTACAAAATTACTTACACAAGTACCTTTGCTTGCTTGCCAACTCACTATATACCACCTTCAAAAAAATAATATTCACTATATACCAATTTTTTACATCAACACATGCAATGATAAACATAATCTAAAATCTAGATATAAAGATGATCTAGACTTTGAACATCTAATAATATCCGCATTGTTAGTTGAGCTAGGATTTACAAATACTTGTTATAGTATTTTTAGTTGTTGTCAATAAGAAATCTTTTAATACTAAGAATAGTTAGATTTTTAAAAAGTTGACTACATCATTTCCAAGACATTATTATTATATGAATCATGTTAATTTGCGCCCTAGTAGTAATTATGTCTTGAAAAAACAATATTTAACTTTTTAAAAATTAGAGGACACAATTTCCAATATGAAATTTTATTTAGAGTATTATGTATGTTTCACAATAATACTGGTGGTTGTTTATGATTTGTGCACGATTTTTAAGAAAATGATTATCTGTGTGAATTTTAATGATAAAATTAGTAGTTCATCCGATCCTTATTATAAGAAGAAAAAGTCAAATACTTCAATTTTAAATATATTAAATACACAAAATTCACATAGACAATCGTTAACATTTCTCATTTAACAAATATTTTAAGAGTGTGTTTGGATGGGGGAATATTTTGAGAGAAAGTAATGCTACGAAGGAATTCAAATACTTTGAAGTGAATTCTATTTTTAAATAATAATTTGAAGAATTTTCAAAATGATGGGAATTTATGAAGTATTTTATTCAAGTTAAATTTAGAGAATTTCAAATAGGCAAGAATTTCAAAATTCTTCATTGTTATAATCTTTCAATTTTTGCATTTTGGTCTTCAATTTTTTTAAAATTTTCAATTTGACCCCAATAAATTTCTAAAAAATTATAAATTGACCCCTCAATTTTTTGAAATTTACAAATTGACCCCTAATTTTAATTTTTAAATTTGGCCCAAAAAATTAAAATTTATAAAAGTTTCCCAAAAATGATGACATTGAAAATTTTTATTACTCCACCCAAACAAAAGTATTGAGAAATGAAAGGAATTTAATTGAATCATTTAAATTGTCTAGAATTTTAAATTCTTTAAAATTTCCCAATTACTTCATCCAAACACACTCTAAGGGAACATGTTAGCATTTCTCTTATTATATACTCTCTCCGTCTCATAGTAAGTGACACATTTATAGAAGAAAAAAAATTTAAAAAAAAATGTTAAACAGTGCCCTCAAGGCATTGGTTAAGCAACCAAAACAAATAACATTTTTTTTAAAGTAACCAAAACAAATAACTTTTTATATAAAGTGGTGTAATTATTACTTACTTAAAAGTTAAAACTTATATTTTCAAGGCAAATTTTATATTTATAGTTTTCTTAATCATTGCCCTGAGAGCATTGATTAGCAAGACCCTAAATAAAAATTGTTCTAAAATGAATGATTTGTTTCACTTTTTAAGGCAATATTAATAACATTTTCTAATTGTAGTCTCCGATCAATATTAATTGCATCACTTCCAATTCAATATCTTTTATTTTGTATTTATGATAACTGTAAATGCATCAATACTCAACAATAGTCCCTAAAATCATTTTTCTCTCTTTCATTTATACAAAAATTTTAACGTGTGTTTGGTTGTGCGGTGTATAAAATTGATTTTGATAAAATTGATTATGTATAATTGATTTTGCTTAAAAGTGGTTCTCACTAAAAGTGTTTTGTGTTTGGATATGTTTAAAAATGACTCCGACTAAAAGTGATTTATGTTTAGATGCATTCATCAAAAATGAATTAAACTATAAAATTTATGTGTTAAAATCAATTCTAAAATAAAATCTCCACATTCTATCTTTAAATAGAATTAATTCTATTATGTCTGAACAAATATCTTGAAAATCTGAATAGCTGTGTTACATTTTTCTTGATATAGTTATTCAGTTAAATTCAGTGTACTACTCTCTCTACTAAACTACTCAGTACTGTGGTCAGCATCCCAGTCCAAATTTTCATGATGCCTTTTACTTCAAATGCCACAAGTAGTCAAACATAACGTCAATAGAATGTACTATCAGAAATGCGTTAACTTTCTTTCACATGTACTGCATCTTTTATTCAAGGGATTTCACATGTACTACATGTTTTTGACTATATAAACTTGATTTTTTTTGTCAACCTAAAAAAAAAAAATATAAGTTGATTTTTGTAACCAAGAAAGTTGATTTTTGTTACCAAGAAAGTTGATTTTATGACTAGAAAATGATAATTACAGGACTCATGTGAATAAAATAATAGAAATATTCATGTATATGTTTGTTACAAATTTACTAAATTTTATTCCCGGAAATAAAATGTTCTGGGGAATAACAAAAAAATTTCAAAGAAAAGGTGGGTATAAAGTTCTCATGAAGATGAGAATATACTCGTGTATAACTACTTATTATAATTCTTATTTTTGTGGTTCCTCAAAATATTATAATGTTAACCAAACATCTTTTTTCTAAATATTTTGGAATAAAATTCTCATCTTTATATTCCAAGGAATGTTATTCTTATAAACAAATATGGCGAACTTGAAACAAACACACGCTAAATGCCAAGTGTGGGGTGGCTCATCGAATTTGAATAATTTTTAATTATTTTGTAAATAAAATTTAAAATAACTTCAAATAAATTAATTTAAAAATATAAGAATATAAATATATTTGTTATTTTTGGCATGTAATTATATCAAATTGAATAATTAGGTGAGGGAAAATATAAATGTATTCAAATAAACAAAACCATATAAATTAATTACATAAAAATAATATCATTAGAGGATAACTATGAAACACGAATATTTATATTAAAATTAGGGTTAAAGACATTTTCGGTCCCTATAAATATGTCAACTTTTCATTTTAGTCCCTTTAATTTTTTTTTCCACTTTTAGTCCTCTAGAAATTTTCAATTGTCATTTTTGGTCTCTACTTTTAAGTCAACTCATTTGTAGCCTTCATATTTTTGTAATGAAATTTTCAGAAATGTTTAGATTATTATAAGAATTTCTACCAAAATAAATATAATTTTTTAACAAAACACGAATTAAGAATGATTTATATATTTTTGGATTAAAAATTCATATTTAATTCATGTTTTCTTGAAGAAAAAAATTTTTTTGGGAGAGATTCTTACAATATTCTAAATATTTTTAAAAAATTTAATTTAAAAATATGAAGACTACACATGAGTTGACTTAAAAGTAAGGACAAAACGTGATGATTGAAAACTTTTGGAAGATTATACATGAATTTTTTTTTTTTGCTAAGCCAGGAGATTGGACAGACATCAGGGGGAAGCAACGACATCCCAACTAGGTTGGCACCCCGCAGAACCCCCATCCTATGCCGTCAATCTCAGATAAAAATTTTATTAAAAAAGGGGAAAAAAGTACATGAGGGGGGACTAGGCCAAAACTCTCAAAAAACAAAGCAGAAACAGAAAAGGAACATAAAACTGAAAGAAAACAGCAGACATAAAAAGAAACATATGTCTACGGGAACCTAGGACGAGGGAACCCTCTCTGGTCCAAGAAAGTCTGAAGAGTCTGAGGCAACACCGATAACCAAACATTGCCTTGTATCGAATGACAAGTCCACACATGTTCCCTAAAGATGGAACCTGTGCAAGTGATACCATTAGCCCCGCCAAAAAACGATTTTGGTGTCAGAAGTGCCGAAACCACGAACATTCCAAGACAGTTCATTGGTCACCTGAATTTGATCCTCCCTGAGAGCGGGTTTTATATGGCGGTGGCTTGCCAATCTGAAGCTGCTTTCTAACTTGTTGCTTTTGTTTCTTAGAAAGAACCGGAGTGAAGGGTAACTCCGCGTTGGCTTTGTCATATTCACGGACACGCATCCAAAGATCCAAGTCATGTTGAACATTCGGATTGCTATGTGATTCAAAAACAGTCAAAATTTTGTCTCCATTTTCATTAGTCCCTGTATGCTCAACCGTGTAATTGGCATTCTGAGCAATACGCTCCATCTCTAAAAAAATGGCAGTGTCGTCCGGGATGGATCTGACAACAAGGGGGCCATCGTGGGGACTAGATTGCACGTCATCGTGCGCATCATCACTATCAAGTTGAGTTGGTGACATCTCCCTAGCAGAAGCAGAGGCCTCCAAATCAACAGTCAAAGAATGCTCATAAACATGGACATCCGAGGATGGATGTATCTCAGGTGCATTCTGAATCCGGGGAATCTCCAACTCCTCCCGTGATTCCGAATTAACATGTTCCACATCATCTGAAAGCACGTCATCATGCACATCATCAACTAACTCCAACACTGGTTGCACAGGTTCTTGAGGAATATCGTCAGACACGCGGGGAGATGTATGTTGTTGTGTAGGAGCCGCAATAGTAGGCATAACAGCAGCTGACATAGATTTTTGAGTCTCAGCAGGGATAGTAGGTTCTACAAATGCTTTGGATGAGCCTATACCAGATGGATTTTCTTTCGTAGGCACTCAGTGAGGTTTTGTGGCCGGTATCTGCGTCTTCCCTTTTGCAACTTTATCCTTAGACATGACATCCTTCCTTGGGTACAACCAACGACAGTTTGGAACATCATGTCCAAGTGTCTGACAATGCGAGC
>Ga0228711_1002984_pt1 | contig 26252 bp, 20 predicted proteins | sample MedpolnodulmetaG_2_FD_177996 | JGI IMG/M metagenome (GOLD analysis project Ga0228711, IMG submission 177996) | Root nodule microbial communities from Medicago polymorpha collected in Santa Monica, California, United States - brown nodules | ecosystem: Host-associated > Plants > Roots > Nodule... | reverse complement strand
TCAGGGAGGGTCGGATTTTGGGTAGTGGGGATGTGAATATGATAGTGTTGGGAGAGAAGGTGGAAAAAGGATTGTGTGTGGAAACACATGCATGTTCTCTTTTTATTGTCTAATTCATCTAGATCTTTAATTATATCTTGATAGTATATAAAAGTGGTCCACCGGTGAACCATTTAATTGATGGTTCACTCTAGAATCCACCCTTTTATAATCATTTAGTCACCATAATTATTTAGAGGAATACTTCCTCCAGTCACTATTATAAGCAAAATTTGACTTTTTAAGTTCATTCGATGTATGTGGTGTATATGCAGACCATATACATCATTTATTGAATAAATCTAAAAAGTGAATTTTTGCTTATAATAATGACCGGATGGAGTACCACCAAGTCATATATAAGATGGAAGAGAGTGGTTTTTATCACTCAAGAAACCAAAGCTTACGCAATGTCCACCTTTCTACAAATTTCTCTTTCACAGGAAATCTTCCCTTCATTCCCTATGCTTTTCTTCACTATCTTACCAATCTTCATTTCTCTTCTTTTCATCATCAAATGGTATTCCAACAATTTTGCCACCCAAAAAAACTTACCTCCTTCACCTCCAAGATTTCCTCTATTTGGTAATCTTCATCAAATTGGTGTGTCCCCTCACAGATCACTCCAAGCTTTAGCTCACAAATATGGCCCTTTAATGCTTCTTTATTTTGGGAAACTACCAGTACTTGTGGTTTCCTCAGCTGATGCAGCAAGAAAAGTAATGAAAAATCATGACTTAGTCTTCTGTGATAGGCCACAACTTAAAATCTTTGATATCCTTTTATACAGTTCCAAAGATGTAGCAAGTTGTGCATATGGTGAGTATTGGAGACAAGTAAGGAGTCTCTGTGTGTTACACCTACTAAATAACAAAAGGGTTCGATCTTATCGTCATGTGAGAGAGGAAGAAACTTTAAGAATGATGGATCATATTAAGGAGCATTGTTCTTCTGCATCGCCGTTAAATTTAACTGAGTTGTTCTCTACAATTACTAATGATATAGTATGTAGAGTGGCTCTGGGAAAAAGATACCGTGAAGGAAGAGGGATGAAATTTCAGGAGTTGTTGCTGGATTTTGGGGAGTTGCTGGGTACTGTATGTATAGGGGACCACATACCTTGGCTTGATTGGTTGGGAAAAATTAATGGTTTTTATAGCAAAGCAGAAAAAGTGGCCAAACAATTGGATGAACTTTTTGAGGAAGTAATTGAGGAGCACATTAGTGGTGGTAAATCTAATGGACATGTTGGTGTTGAAAATGAAGAGCAGAGTGATTTTGTGGATGTTTTGCTTTCGCTTCAAAAGACCAATGCTATGGACTTCCCAATTGATAGAACTTCAATCAAGGCTTTGATACTGGTAAGTAATAATATCATTTATTTACATTTTATGTTGGGAAATGTCTGCATAATTTCCCTCCTCCGTGAACTCAAAATAGACATTTTAGCGGAAAGACAAACAACAAAATTTTAGTTTGAAAATCCTTCTCGATTGGAGTATGGAAAAATCACGGGACCTTTGGGCCTCTTAAACTTCCACTATAATGATAATGAGAATACAACAACTTCTCTCTCAGGTGGATCTCAGTACAATATATCTCTCTCAATTTGTAAGGAACACTCTTACAAATTGGCTCACTATTTCTCTGACATCGAAACTCTCTATGAGGATCACTTTTCTCTTTTGAGCAAGGCTCTCTTTTGTGGTGTGTTGTGAACACTCTTGCTTTTTGTTGTTCTTCTCATGTGGCAATGGCAATGGCTGAACCCCACATTTTACACTATATTATTTTGCTGGGACTGTTTTTCCGAGGTGTCTTCCTTTTTATTTTTTGTGCATATATATAAATTACTATGTTGCTCTACCATTTTCTAGAATTTGCTGCTCAAAATTCTAACTTTGGTAAGTTTCTGATACATAATTTGTTTATATATTTAATTTGTGGAATAAGTGAGGCTTGGTAGCTGTTATAACTATAAGGTGTAAATTAAATTTTGATAGATTGTCAAATTACAATTAATAGTATAATGATTTTAGAAGTAGCAAGGACCAGAAACAAAAGCAGTTATAATTAAAGTCAAATATTTTTAATGATGTGACGATTATGATTGATTGAGACTTAATATAATGCAGAATTTAAGTCCGTCAATTAAATTGTGTGTTTTCTCGCATGTAGGACATGTTTGCTGCAGGTACAGACACAACCTACACAGTTCTAGAATGGGCGATGACAGAACTATTAAGACACCAAACTGTGATGCATAAATTGCAAGATGAGGTAAGGAATGTGGTTGGTAACAAAACTCATGTAACTGAGGAGGATTTGGTTAACATGAACTACTTGAAAGCTGTGATCAAAGAAACTCTTCGCCTCCATGCACCAGTTCCGTTGTTAGTCCCTCGAAAATCAATGGAAGATACTAATATAAATGGCTATGACATTGCAGCTGGGACACAGGTTATAGTCAATGCTTGGGCAATTGCAAGAGATCCTTCAAGTTGGGATCAGCCCCTAGAATTTAAACCAGAAAGGTTTATGAATAGTTCAATAGATTATAAAGGATTTAATTTTGAATTTATCCCATTTGGAGCAGGAAGGAGAGGTTGTCCTGGAATGTTGTTTGGAATTGTAGTAAATGAATTGGTGCTAGCAAACCTTGTTCATCAATTTGATTGGAAATTGGCTGATGGAGTAGAAGGAAAGGATTTGGACATGTCTGAAACTAATGGCCTTAGTTGCCATAGAAAATACCCTCTCCTTGCAGTAGCTACCAAATATGATAAAAATGAATGAACATTAGATAGGAATGGAAAATAAGACATGACTAAATGAAGACAATATATTGATGTGTCATGTTTTTGTTTCAAGTGAGTAATTTGCGGATGCACGCTATTGCATATTTGCAAGAAATAAATGAGATTTGGAGTTTTTTTTTTTGTTGACAAATTTTGAAGGAAAATGAGATTTGGAGTTATTGATGTTGGTTTTGTGGCACATATTTTTGTCAAACTAATAGCCATGAGATTACTAACTCATACATCACAATAAAGATAGGAAAATCCTACTTTACGTAGGCCAAAAGTCAATTTTCATTGAAATTTTAGACTATTTTTAAATCTATTTAGACACATATTTTTTAGGATTAAATATGTTTTTAGTAATATAAACCCAATGAGTGGTATGACCTATACCGTATGAGTCTTTTGGAAGATATAAAAAATAAAAAAGTTTTGTGTATACACCCGAAACCAAAAAGAGAAAAAAAAATGATGTGATAATTTTGTGACCTATAAAGAGAGGTAAAAAGAAAATGGTGAGGTGGTGAAAAATATATAAAATAAGAGGTGTTTATTTATCATTGTTGTAAAGAAATAGATACTTTATAACATAGGATCCCACCACTTTTGAGCTAGAGTTAGAGAGTCTCCATTTCTTATTTAAATACTGATGGAACTAACTAAATTGTGTCCCTTAAGAGCAGTTTACATAGTAAAAGACTAGAGACACTTATGTGGTGAAGAGTGGGTTTGAAACAACAGTTTGGTGTGTGTGAGCTTCATCACTAGACTCTTTAAATTTTTAGACCAAATGTGCTGGTTGGGCGCTTGTTTGAATTAACTTCTTTGAGCTTATCTAGAAGTATAAGTTATGTGAGATAGTTGGGAGAATTTATGAAAGAGAAATCATATTTGTACAACCATTTAGTGACAACTTTCTCTCTCATATTCACATTATCATCTTATGCTCTCTCTTCCTTTTTTTCTCTCTATTGTTTTTAATCAATGAGAAGAGAGAAAAAGAAAGTTGTCATACAAGTTGTACTAAATGGTTGTACAAATATCACTACTCTTTATGAAAACAGATAATAATAATTTTCTCAAGCTTTTTCCAACTTATTTTCATAAGTTCTCCCATAGAGCTTATAATAAACAACTTATATACCGAAACAATTTAATGTTATTTTATCTTTTGTTATAAAAATAGTTTATGCAAGCTTATACTTAAGTGCTTATCATGATAAGTGTTTGTGCTATAAGCTCCAAATAAGTTTCTTATCCAAATAGGCCTCGAGGTTAGTTTTATTTTTGCAAAGGGGATTCGATTGTGAGTTGTGTATTGTTTATCTTCAGATGTTATGGTCTTTTTGCACGGAACGAATCTGCAAAAATATTTTTGCGAATTTTGATATCCTTGGGAAATGATCACTCACCAAGGTTTTACACGAGGACTAAAATCCGCATGAAATTCCTCAAGAAACATGTCTCCATCGGATTTTTTATGTAAGGATCCATAGGAAATAAACAAATCTCTAGTAGCAAAATCCTCAAGAATTCCTGTGGAGTTTCCTACAATAAGAGGATCCGCAGGAATTTTCAGTCGGCCAGCAAAATCCACAGGAATCTCTGCGGATTTATTTCAGCAGGAAAATCCGCAGGAATTTTCAGTCGGCCAGCAAAATCAAGTGATTCATGTGGTGAGAAACCATTATTAGAAATAATATAGGCCATGACTTAGGGGTGTAAGCGGGACAAAACCGAAGATCCAAACTTAAAATGTATCCGATCTTGTCTGGATTGGTTCAAAACCAAACCAAACCAAACCGACCTAAACCGATCTAGTTTGGTTCGCTTCTCGATTTTTAATTTTAAAAACGAACCAATGGGTCAAACCGATAGTAACCATACCCCTTGAATTTACTAATATCGTTTTCTCCTCACCGCACACACACTTTAAGTAAAACTAGGTCCAACATAAAGCTAAAATGAAAAACACTCATTAAAATGAAAATACTCATTAAAACTAGGTTCCATGAAATACTCTAGTATGCATGAAATGCAAATTGAGAAATATAATCATTTTTTCTTCAAACGAACCAATCAACCGAACCGATCCTAACATGATTGTTTGATTTGGTTCCATTGTTGAAAAACTGTTAAAACCGTTTCAAATCGAATCGTTACACCCTTAGTCATGAGCACAAATAATAATATTGTTATATCATATTCACATGTAACACATCAATACAATGTCAATAGTAATCTCTATTCACACCGGTTATCATAACCACAACATTGATCATAAAAAAGAATAATATTAACCATTCACTATTTTTGTCAAAATTCAAAAGTATTTTATAGGGTTAAATAAGTTTTTTGTCCTTATAAATATAGCGAATTTTGATTTTAGTCACTAAAAAATTAAACTGAATGTTTTTCACAAATTTTTTTATTTTGTTTTTCATCCTTAATGGCCATTTTATGTTCATATAAATGGCAAAATTATAACTCTTTTATATACAAATTGTATCCATGTTATGTCCGTTTATTATATTCAACATTTATATATTCATATTATGTTCAAAAAATTCAAAAATACGTCAAAATTACATCTATTAAGGACGAAAAACAAAATAAAAATTTTTGTGAGGATGAAAACATTCAGTTTAATTTTTAAGGAATTAAAATCAAAATTCGTTATATTTATAGGGACGAAAAACTTATTTAACCTATTTTATATCATCAATATTTTTTACTCCAGAAACATATTCAAGTGACAAAAATATATGTATTTTCTCCTCTTTTTTTTCCTTTCTGTTTTTCAAATTAATCTATACACACACAAACTTCTTCTCATCTCCTATATCATTATCTACATGCAAATAAAATGTATAATTGCATAAATATATGAAGAAATAACAATTCATGCAACGTGTCTTACTCTCATCCTATGAAATTATTTTCACCGGAAAAAATACAATTCATTATCATAATAACCAATAAACATCGCCCAATGATATATATCAGAAGCAAGGAAGAGAGTGGTTTTTATCACACAACAGAAACCAAAGGTTAAGCAATGTCAGCCTATATACAAAGTTCTCTTTCACAGGAAAGCTTCTCTTCATTCCCTATTCTTTTCCTCACTATCTTACCAATCTTCATTTCTCTTCTTTTCATCATCAAATGGTATTCCAACAATTCTGCCACCCAAAAAAACTTGCCACCTTCACCTCCAAGATTTCCTCTACTCGGTAATCTTCATCAACTTGGTGTGTCCCCTCACAGATCACTTCAAGATTTAGCTCACAAATATGGCCCTTTAATGCTTCTTTATTTTGGGAAGGTTCCAGTACTTGTAGTTTCCTCTGCTGATGCAGCAAGAAAAGTAATGAAAACTCATGACTTAGTCTTCTGTGATAGGCCACAGCGTAAAATGTTTGATATCTTGTTGTATGGTTCCAAAGATGTGGCAACTTGTTCATATGGTGAGTATTGGAGACAAGTAAGGAGTGTAAGTGTGTTACACCTTCTAAGTAACAAAAGGGTTCAATCTTACCGTTGTGTTAGAGAGGAAGAAACTTTAAGAATGATGGAATATATTAAGGAGTGTTCTTCTGAGTTGTTGCCCTTGAATTTAACCGAGTTGTGCTCCGCAATTACTAATGATGTAGTATGTAGGTTGGCTCTGGGAAAAAGATACCGTGAAGGAAGAGGGATGAAATTTCAGGAGGTGTTGTCGGAGTTTGAGGAGTTACTGGGTACTGTATGTATAGGAGACTATATACCTTGGTTTGATTGGTTGGGAAAATTTAATGGTTTTTATAGCAAAGCAGAAAAAGTGGCTAAACAATTGGATGAATTTTTTGAGGAAGTAATTGAGGAGCACATTAGTGGTGATAGATCTAATGGACATGTTGGTGTTGAAAATGAGGAGCATAGTGATTTTGTGGATGTTTTGCTTTCGCTTCAAAAGACCAATGCTATGGGCTTCCCAATTGATAGAACTTCAATCAAGGCTTTGATACTTGTAAGTAATAATATCATTCATTTACATTTTACACTATATTATTTGGCTCGGACTGTTTTTCTGAGGTGTCTTCCTTTTTATTTTTTGTGCATGTATATAAATTACTATATATGTTGCTCTACCATATTCTAGAATTTGATGCTCAACATTCTATCTTTTGTAAATTTCTGATACATTATTTGTTTATATATTTAATTTGTGAAATTAAGTCGGTCAATTGAATTATGCATTTTCCCCGCATGTAGGACATGTTTGCTGCAGGTACTGATACTACCTACACAGTCCTAGAATGGGCTATGACAGAACTATTAAGACACAAAACTATTATGCATAAATTGCAAGATGAGGTGAGAACTGTGGTTGGCAACAAAACTCATGTCACTGAAGAAGATTTGGTTAACATGAACTACTTGAAAGCTGTGATCAAAGAAACTCTTCGCCTCCATGCACCAGTTCCCTTATTACTCCCTCGAAAATCAATGGAAGATATCAAAATAAATGGCTATGACATTGAAGCTGGAACACAGGTTATAGTCAATGCTTGGGCAATTGCAAGAGACCCCTCAAGTTGGGAAGAACCTCTAGAGTTTAAACCAGAAAGGTTTAGGAACAGTTCAATAGATTATAAAGGATCGGATTTTGAACTTATTCCATTTGGAGCAGGAAGGAGGGGTTGTCCTGGTGTGTCGTTTGCTATTGCTGTCAATGAATTGGTGTTAGCAAACCTTGTTTACCAATTTGATTGGAAATTGCCTGATGGAGTAGAAGGAAAGGAGTTGGACACGTCTGAAGATAATGGCCTTAGTTGCCATAGAAAATACCCTCTCCTTGCAGTAGTTACTAAATATGAGAAAAATGAATGAACATTAATATATAGGAAAGGAAAATAAGACATGACTAAATGAAGACAATAAATTGATGTGTCAAGTGATTGATTTGTGGAAATAAATGAGACTTGGAGATATTGGTGTTGTTTTGTGGTTTATCAAACTAAACTCCAACCGAATTACAATCTCAAACATGATAAGATAGTAATATTCTAAATTATGTAAAGCCAACGTCACTTTTCATTGGAATTTTGGACCATTTTCAAATATAGATTGGCCAATCAAAGTGGTCTATCTCTTGCCAATATTATCCATTTATATACATATTATTTGAATTTAAGAGAGCATGCCCACTATCACACTCACTTTTTTTTAATGAAATTCATACAGGTCACAATAATTTATGTAGGATTAAAGATTAAAACAGGTCAGACTGATTGATATAGATATTAGTTCTAAATCAAACAAGTTTTTTTTTAAACAAAAACGGTTTAGACTTTTTTTAAAAGTCTATCCGGTTTGGGTAGTGATATATAGACCATCTTAGGTGGCATGTACAGCTTGTACACACATATACAATTGTGACATGTGTTTATGTGATCCTCACACACAAAAAAAACTCACCTATGTGTCTCGCACACACTCTCACATGAGGGTGGTACAATATGTATGTGGAAAAATGGTGTCTATGAAACATTATCCATTCAGTTTAGTCTACCAAAAAACAGTTGGGTCTACTTGATAAATCTACTTAAAGTAAATAAAAATAATAATTTCTTTTTGAAGGATAAATAATAATTTTTGTTACTATTATAATATATTAGATTTAATACTTTAAGTAAAATTATAAATTTGCTAATAATGTTTGTAATTTAAACATACTAGTATGCATCAAATTTATTTGTGATATAATGAAATTTAAGCGAGTTGGATGCGGTGAGAGTTGCACGAACACGTGCACGAACACACACATACTACAAAAAATACTCTTTAGTTTGTTCATTTCCATTAACTTTATGTTGTTGTTTTTTTTATAGAATTTTGATTATATTTCAAAAGTTATTTTTACATGCTTTATTCATGCTTTTGACCATGTGCTACTATATTAATTCTTCTAAACTAATTCTTTGAGCCATGCTACTTATTTACTGAGTGAAGGAAGGCATGTATCTATAACATTCGTCTTTGTGAAATAATGTTATTATTGATGCCCTATTGTTATGCAAGTTTTCGCTTGTTGCACATACAACTTTCATCTTATAAATTCCGTTGCTTCAAAAAAAATCTTTTAAATTTTGTTGAATTAGTTTTACAAAAATAAGGGATTTTATTTTGTTTACAAATGATGTGTTTTGATGCTGTTTGGTTAGATTTCATTTTTTTAAAACAATAAAAACCAAATCAAATTGATAAAGATTTCATCGGGTCAAACATTTTTTTTATCGAAACAGATCCAAACTATTCACCCCAATGTTACTCCATATTGTAGGGATCAAAGTTCCCACTTTAGTTGATTCACACCGTAATGAATCTCACTTAGAGATGGGCATGGTTCGGTTTTTGAAGAAAACCAAACCAAACTATTTCAACAGTTCGGTTCGAACGGTTTGAGCTTTGCGAGGAATTGAACCGAACCAAAGCTATCAGTAACCTGTTTTGTTGTTTATGAACCGAACTTAAAATAATATTTTGAATTAAAATGTATTTTCTTATCCTTTTGAGAACCAAATTGTTTTTTTTTTTCTTTCCATAAATTGGAATTGTGTGACAAGTGTTAAGAATTTTTATCCTCTCAAGAATATATTAAGACTTTTTATTTAGGGCACTTCTACGGTGCAGTTAGGAAACTGATTTTTTTGGAAAAGTTATTTTGTTTAGCCAATAGTATAACTATTAATGTCATGTTAGCTAGTGTCCTGCTGGTGGACCACTCTAAGACTAAATTTTACCTTATTATAAATCAATCCCCACACAAAATATTAATAATTACTTTTGATTTATTAATTGAAATTAATTTGCCATATGGGTTCCTTGATAAGTGTTGTTGCCTTTCTTCCTGCAAATCAATAAGGGAAGATAGTTGAGACAATTATTAGAGAGGATCCACTTTTCCATAACACGTGCATTTCTTGGTAAGTGTTGTTTCCTTTCTTCCTGCAAATAAGCAAGGGAAGCTAATTGAGACAATTATTAGAGAGGAACCGATATTTAGAATATGAATTTTGGAGAGAAAGAGATTTGATTAAGCGGATAAATTTTGAAGAGAAACGATTTTAGGGTTCGAGAATGTGAATTTTGGAGAAGATGAATTTTGATTAAGCAAGATGGTATGGTTGGTGTTGGAGTAGATGACTTTTGGAGAGAAAGGGATGAACAAAATCGATCTGAAAAAAATGATGATAGGGATAATGGAAGTTGGAAAGTTTTACCCAATTTTGATGCATAAGATTTATGATTTACAAAATAAAATAATAATAAAAATGTTTAATTTTCATCTAATGAGGGACTCAATTGCAATAAGTAAAGATATAATGACATATCTTATAAGCAAATGTGCAATACACCAAATAATCTGACGTGACATAAATTAAATACACAAATATTCAATGATTGGCCATAGGATTAACTTCATCAGAAAATTCATTCACATAACTTCACCATAAAATTTTCCTTTTATTAATTGTATTTAAACTATGACGAAATGTATTAAGCCCTTTCAAGAATTAAATCACACTAGTTATTAATTTCTTGTGATTTTACTAGTTGTATTTTACTAACATCAACAAATTCCAATGTTAATGCATGATGAAAGACAAAATAAAATTTCATTATTAAAAATTGGCTTAAATATTGCACTCGTCCCTGCAAATATGCCTCGTTTAAGTTTTGGTCCCTGTAAAAAAAAAAATTGTTTTTGGTCCCTGCAAAATTTTTTGTTTTTTAAAATAGTCCCTGACCCCATTTTTGTGATAACTTGTATACGTGGCACATGATGACTGGACCCATTTTGTAGTTTTTGGTCCCTGCAAAATATTTTGTTTTTTAAACAGGCCCCTGCAAAAATTTTTGTTTCTGAAAATAGTCCCTGGAGAGACTATTTTAAAAAACAAAAAATTTTGCAGGGACCAAAATCAAAATTTTTTTTTTACAGGGACCAAAACTTAAACGAGGCATATTTGCAGGGACGACTACCATATTTAAGCCTTAAAAATATGAAGTTTGTGTTTGGAACTGGTTCGGTTCGGTTCAAACAATTCGATTATGGTCCAATAAACGTTATTAAATTATCGGTTCAGTTCGCAAACCACTTAAATGGTTCCGTTAATATCAATTTTGTTTGGTTCGATTAACCGATTCAATTTGATTCGTGGTTATTTTTGCCCACCTCTAATCTCACTCGTTGATTCGATTAACAGTTCAGATTTTTAATTTTATTTTATGAACAATCTCCGTCGAATTACAGAAAATCTAATTTCATATAATAGGGGCACGTCAGATGAAAAAAGTTACGTGGAGTTCCGTGATTGGCGGAAGTACGTTTTGGAAGCATGCAGTATTACACGAGAGAGAGAGAGAGAGAGAGTTTAGACAAGAAGACAGAAAAGAAGGAATCTCAGTCTCAGTAAGGTGATTATGGATGAAATCCAACACAAATTCGTGGATGTGGGAGATCTCAAACTCCACATTGCAGAAATTGGAACCGGTGAGTGAATCATGTCCACCGTTTTTTCGATTCTTTGTCTTGTCTTGTGTCTCAAAGTCAAACAAATTTTCAGGTCCAAACGTGGTCGTATTCCTCCACGGTTTCCCGGAGATATGGTACTCCTGGCGCCACCAGATGTTAGCTCTTGCTGGTGCCGGGTTCAGAGCTATAGCTCCTGATTACAGAGGATACGGACTATCTGACAAGCCATCTGAACCCGAAAAGACCACCTTCACTCATCTTCTCGACGACCTTCTAGCAATTCTTGATGCTCTTTCTCTTTCCAAGGTACACTATTCTTTTCTCTATACTTTTCACAATCGTTGATAGATTAATTCAATTTTAGATTTAGTTTGTTAGTTAGCTTTGTGTCTTTGCGAGTGTTATCCAATATAAGACTTAGCACATGTGTTTGATATGCTTGCCAATAACCAATTCAATACTCTCTCCAGTCTTGTATATAGAGAAAGTTAGGTAAACAAAATTTGATGTATTTGGTCTAAATTTTGAACTAGATGCATCAATTTTTGTTTGCACAAATTTCTTAGATATAGGACCGGAGGAGTAATACATAACTTATTTTGTTTTCCTTTCTCTCTTTCTATGTGTGTGATCGTCAAAGTGTGAGTGTATTCTGATTATTCTGATACAGCATCAGAACATTCTGATACGATATTGAACGTTATGATCTCTCTCTTAAGTGTGTATCATTATTCATTATTAATTGGTCTAACATATACTTGTCTAGAAGTTCACATTTCATACTTGTATATTATTGAATATTCAACACTTAATTTTTGTTTTTTTGCTTAATTTTTCCTCATATATTAGGATACCTTGAATGTTTAATAATTACACAAATGCATGATTTACAATTTTCAAATGTAATTGATCTTTATGTCTTCATTGCGTTACAATGTTAGTTGTCATAATTTGATCAAAAAAATGGTAGTTGTCATAACACATAAAGGGTACAGACTGAAATACTTATTTAAACTCCAGCTCCAGCTAGCATGAAATGAACATGTTTCTCTTCTTTTTCAATTCAAACACTTCTACTTGAAATGGTCACTTCTCGAAAGTGTCATTATTCACTTCAAATTTAAATGATTAATCTGTTATGCCTAATTGATTAGTCCTCTTTGTCAATGTACTTTAGGTGTTTCTTGTTGGAAAAGATTTTGGAGCTCGTCCTGCATATTTGTTTTCCATTCTGCACCCAGAAAGGGTCTTGGGAGTTATCACTTTGGGAGTTCCTCATGTTCCACCAGGCCCCTCTAGGTATCATAAAATCCTCCCTGAAGGCTTCTACATTTTGAGATGGCAGGTAAATCTAATTTCTTTTGACCTCTCAGACATGACCAAGTAATATCATCATTATAATTACTAACAAACAACTTTGTTTTTGTCTATATGTATGTACATATCAGAAACCAGGAAGGGCAGAGGCTGATTTTGGACGTTTTGATGCCAAGACTGTCGTGCGAAACATTTACATCCTTTTCTCAAAAAGTGAAATACCAATAGCTGATGAAAACCAGGAAATCATGGATTTGGTGGAACCTGGTACTCCTCTTCCCTCTTGGTTCACTGAGGAGGATCTAGCAAAATATGGAGCGTTGTATGAAAAATCTGGATTCCAAACTGCATTGCAGGTTCCATACAGGTGCTGCTATTTTTCTTTTGTTCCCATATTCTTTGCCAGCGAAGCAGGATCCCTCCACCTTTCAATTTTTCTGATGTGAATTCTTATTAGTGATTGTTTTGTTTGCATTTGTAGGTCATTTGGTGAAGACTTTAACTTACCGGATCCTGTAGTGAAAGTTCCAGCACTACTGATTATGGGTGGCAAGGATTATGTTTTCAAGTTTCCAGGGATTGAGGATTTAACAAAGGGTGAAAAGGCTAAAGAGCTTGTTCCCAATCTGGAGGTTACATTTATTCCAGAGGGAACACATTTTGTTCAAGAACAATTTCCCGAACAGGTGAATCAACTTATCCTTGACTTCCTTGCCAAACACACTTGAAGTTTGGTCGTGAATTGGATGGTGTGTTTGCGTGTGGTTTGGCAAGTGTGGAGTGTGGGAAGTTTTGCCAATGAACGTTGCTGGTTGGACTTTCTTTTTTACCAAATTTGCTAGTTGGACTTGGTCAGTTGGACTTCTTTTAAAGGGGACTCCTGAAATAAGGGATTGTGAATTGTGTATTTGTCTATTTAATGGTGCTTCTTTGTTGCAGATCTTATGGTTTGCGGAAAAATCTGCAATTATGTTTTTGCGGATTCTGATATGCTTAAGAAATTATTACTATGAAGTATGTTTCTTGTGGATTTTGTTAGAATCCGCAGGAAATAAGCAAACTTCTAGTAGTATATTAAACCACTATTAGGAATAATAAAGGTTATAATCACAAATAATAATTTTTTTTTATCACCTTCACTAACACGTCAATATTTATCTCTGCTACTCACATCAATTATCATAACCACAATATTGATTATAAAAAAAAATATGAACCGTTCACTTTTTTGAATAAATTCAATCTATCATGCTTCTTCAACAAAAAAAAAAAATCAATCTATTATGCGACCTTTCATATTTTGGTCAACAATCACTCTTCTACGCCACTGATTATTTTTTTTTTCAAATAATGGCAATATTGTAATTTTACAATTTTGGAACTCATGCCACTGATCTTTCTTCGATGTTTAGAGTGGAAAGTTTTAGAACGTGGGACCCACCAAAATGATACTTTCTTTCCACACTGACAAAGCAACCAAACAATGAAATCATGTTTTTCAATGAACTTTCTTTCCTTTATTCTTTATTTCCTTATTGTTTCTGTGGTTGCAAACATAGTGTTATCCTTTTCCACGCTTCTTTTACGCTTAAGTTCTTGAATTCGACGATAGTAGTTATTGTTTAGAATATCTTCTCTAATGTCTAGCATGTTAGAATCTGATAAGATCTCACATCCTCCATTAAATAAGTATTTGAAATACTTCTCTATGTATTATTTATATTTTTGTCTTGAACCAAAACTCTATCCTCTTCATCTTTAATACATTTCACTTAGACTTGAGTTCTTGCTTCACTCCTTGCTTTATTGGTCTCTTTGTCAGCTCTCTTGTAATTTTCTCATATTTTGGCATTTATACACTAAGACTCATATTTAAAACATCCCCTTTTGATTCTAAATGTACTATGAACACTTTCTTTCCACCACCAAGATTCTTTACCTGTAGGTCCAAAACCTCTTGATTTTAATAATGTCACTTTTGCTACTTTTCTAATCTCATGTGTCATTTTGGCCCACACATCATTTGTGCTTACTTGGGTGTATGAAACCTCCCTCTAAGATCTTGTGTTGGAAAATAATTTGTTTTTCACCTTTCAAATGTCACCACTTGATCCATGGAGCCCCATTGTGGCTTATTCTCTTCGCTCTCCTTTTAACCCTTACATCTATAACCAATACTTTATGTTGGCTAGTCAATCTCTCTTCATGTATGACTTTACAAACCAAACAAATCTTTTATGTCTGATTTCCGAATAAGAAATAAATCTATATGAGAACATGTCACCCCACTCTTGTTTGTGATAAGATGTTCATCTCTATTCCTAAAACATGTATTAGCTATAGTAAGATCAAAAGCCAACAAAAAAAACTACAATAGATTTACCTTCCACATTAACCTCCCTGCTGCCATAACTGAGTTTTGTGCTCTACATTAATTACTATGTAAGGTGGCTCTTGATTGAAAAAGATACTATGAAGGAAGAGGGAAGAAATTTCTAGAGTTTGGGAAATTATTGGGCAGTGTATGCATGGGAGATTATATACCTTGGTTTGATTGGTTCTGAAAAGTTAAATGTTTTTTATGAAAAATGTAACCAAAAATTGGATGAGTTTGTAGAAGTAATTGAGGAGCACATTAAGCATGGGTCTGATGGAGATGTTGGTTTGATAGATGATGAGCACAGTGATTTTTGTGGATGCTATTGGCTTCCCGATCGATAGAATTGCAATCAAGGCTTTGATACTAGTAAGCCACTATCATTCATTTAAATTTGATTTTCGGTTAATGTAATGTAATATTGCTCTGTAGCGTATATACTAGATTTAGTGTATGTTTGGCAAGGGCAAATCGCTAGCTTATAGTATAAGCTCATTCAACTGTACGATTATTCTTGCACGAGCTTATAACGATATTGTTGGTATGTTCCGAAAATCATATTATATTCGTTCATGTGTGTTAACACAAATTGCAATAGATGCACTATTGAATGGAGCTGTCTAGGAGAAGCTTTAAGAATACTAAAAAAAAATTAGATGAAAATACATTGTTTTAAGTAAGACCAGATCCTTTTTGCTTTCTAAGTATCTCCTTTTATCGTCTACACTTCTTTGACTAATAGGTCTCTTTTTGGATATCTAGACTCATTAGGTTAACCCTTTGAAATCTACAGAACTTGTATGTACATGTATTGTAGTGTGTGGAGCTATCTACTCTTTCTTTGCGTAGCTTGTCCGTACATGATTTGGACATGCTACATCACCATTAAACAATGACATAAGCGGTCTTTGACGGAATCAAATAAAAAAGGGTAATAGTGCAAACATTATGCCACTTAAAGACCAAATATAAAATTAAAAAAAAAAAATCAGTTGTAATGTATTTGATAGTAAGAGAAAGGACAAGTTGTAATGCGCTTCGTTGTAAAATTGTTTGAAGCACAAGACAAACTAAAGGGTAAGAGACATGACAAAAACTGAAATTCTTGTCTCTCGCTAAATCACATCACTATTTTGTCTCAAGTGCAAGTTGTCTAAATTACCAAAATAGTCTTTTATGCACCATACATCGTATAAAACGAAGAATTGTTCAATATCATTAAAGTTTGTCAAGTATTGTTCTGTCTTATGTTGTGTTGTTCTGTCTTCCCTTTTAGCAAATCAAACGGACCGAATACAAATGTTAAACTTAAAGACCCTGAGATGCATTTGGCCCTTAATGTATTGTGACCTTTTACATTTTGATCAACACTCACTCTTTTATTCAACTATAATTATGACCAATATATTTCAAAATATTTTATGCAAGTATTTTCTCAAATTTTGCTACCCCAGGAATATAGTCATGTGACGTAAAGCACGAACTTCATGACACCGCTAATTTCAAAAATATAGGACACCGACACCAATATATATTTATTATGATATAATTATAGTTCTTATAAGGATTGGTACATATATTGTAATATGTAGGGGTCGGGATCATCGTTGATAAATGCATCCTCTAGTTCAGATTCATCTAAAGATAAACCCTCTAATTGATCATCATCATCCGTAGATTTCTTAGTTTTTTTTTTTCTTTATTTCAAATTAATCTATACACACACAAACCACTTCTCCTCTCCCTATACCATTATCCAAATTTATATTTTGATAAATATATGAGGGAATTAACGGCACATGCAACGTTATCGAAAAAAACAGTACATGCATGCAACTTAACTTACTCTCATGGCATCTATGACACCTTATCACAATGCATTATTAGTACAATCATTTGGTCTCCATAAATATAGAGGAAGATATGAGAAGAAGAACCATAAACATTGATTGTTTTTATCATCTGCACTCAATAGAAACCAAAGCTTAAGCCATGTCCACCTTTCTACAAAGTTCTCTTTCACAGGAAATCTTCGCTTCATTCCCTATGCTTTTCTTCACTATCTTTCCACTATTCCTCATTTCTCTTTTTGCCATCATAACATACTGGCATAATTCCAACAATTCTTCTGCCACCAAAATAAACTTACCTCCTTCACCTCCAAGATTTCCTCTACTTGGAAATCTCCATCAACTTGGCTTATTCCCTCATTGCACTCTCCAAAATTTAGCTCACAAATATGGCCCTTTAATGCTTCTTTATTTTGGTAAGGTACCAGTGGTTGTAGTTTCCTCTGCTGATGCAGCAAGAGAAGTAATGAAAACTCATGACTCGGTCTTCGCTGATAGGCCACATCGTAAAATCTTTGATATCCTTTTCTACGGTTCCAAAGATGTGGCAAGTTGTGGATATGGCGAGTATTGGAAACAAGTAAGGAGTCTCAGTGTATTAAACCTTCTGAGTAACAAAAGAGTTCAATCTTATCGTCGTGTTAGAGAGGAAGAAACTGCAAAAATGATGCAAAGTATTCAACAGAAGAATACATCTGTGAATTTAACAGAGTTGTGTTCTACAGTTACTAATGATATAACATGCAGGGTGGTTCTAGGTAAAAGATATCGTGATGAAGGTGGAGTTCTTCCGGAGCTAATGTTGGAGTTTGGAGAGTTATTGGTTATTTTCTTTATAGGAGATTACATACCTTCGCTTAAATGGTTGGGTAAGATTAATGGCTTTTATAGTAAGGCAGAAAAAGTAGCCAAACATATGGATGCATTTTTTGAAAAAGTTATTGATAAGCACATCATTGGTAGTAGATCTGATGGCCATGTTGGTGAAGAAAACAGTGATTTTGTCGACGTTTTGCTTTCAGTTCAAAAGAACAATGATACTGGCTTCTCAATTGATAGAACTGCAATTAAGGGTTTGTTACTGGTAAGAATATCATTTTTTTTTCCCTTTTAGTTATGTCACTTATAAACAAATTTTGTGTATTAAGTTCTATGTAATTGATTCCCAAAAGCATAAATTGATTTTGATATATTTGCCTCTTGTGCAATAAAATTGATGTTGTTTCCTTAAAATTGAGTGTATTTTTGGATGAGCGGTTAATTTGTCAAAATCACAGCGCATCATGATTTTGTTCAAGCTCTCAAGCGTACTTTTCAACAAAATCATGGTGGCTCACCGTAATTTGAAGCTGTCAAGTGTACTTGTCAATCCTATCCTCAATCCAAACACGCAACAGTCACTCTAACTGAATCTAAAATTTGAAGCTTCTATGTCAAAATGTAATTTTTTTTAGGCTTAAATGCACTTTTCACCCCCTATGTTTCAAAAAGTTGCGATTTTGGCTCCCTTTAAAAAAAATGGATATTTTGACCCCCTAACTTTTGGTTCTTTTTTGATTAGCTGATTTTGTTGGAGATTATGACAATTTCTCAGTCTCTGATGGTGTAAACTGGCATGGGGATAGAAGGATGCTAATAAGTGGAGTTCAAACTGACATGGTGTAACTTTTGACCCCCCTAAAGAATGACCAGTTATCAGTTTGGACTCCACTTATCATGCCAGTTTGGACACCATGCAAGTTTGGACTCCACTTATCAGCATTCTTCTATCTCCATGTCAGTTTACACCATCAGAGACTGAGAAATTGACATAAAATCAGCTAATCAAAAGAGGTCCAAAAGTTAGGGGGTAAAAATATCCATTTTTTTAAAGGGGGCCAAAATCGCAACTTTTTGAAACATAAGGGGTGAAAAGTGCATTTAAGCCTTTTTTTTATTTGAAAGTTATTGTTTGGCTCAGTTTTAGGTGAATGCTTTAACACAAATCATTTTTATGCTGTCATACTTTTAACCAACAACAATTAATTTATATCAACTTCCGTCCCTATAGTACCGACACATCCTATGAATCATAAAATTTAGTGAAATTAGTAAGGTTTGGTAGCTACATGGTGTAAACTAAATTGTACTTTCTCTGTAGGACATGTTTATTGCAGGCACTGATACTACCTACACAGTCCTAGAATGGGCAATGACAGAACTATTAAGACACAAAACTGTGATGCGTAAATTGCAAGATGAGGTGAGAACTGTAGCTGGTAACAGAACTCATGTAACTGAGGAGGATTTGGTTAACATGAACTACTTGAAGGCTGTGATCAAAGAAATTCTTCGCCTTCACCTCCCGGTCCCCTTATTAGTCCCTCGGAAATCTATGGAAGATATCAAACTAGAGGGCTATGACATTGCAGCTGGTACACAGGTAATAGTCAATGCTTGGGCAATTGCAAGAGACTCTTCAATTTGGGAACAACCTCTAGAATTTAAACCAGAAAGGTTTATGAACAGTTCGATAGATTATAAAGGATTGGATTTTGAACTTATCCCATTTGGAGCAGGAAGGAGAGGTTGTCCTGGAGTGTCATTTGCTATTTCTATCAATGAGTTGGTTTTAGCAAACCTTGTTCATCAATTTGATTGGAAATTGCCTGATGGAGTAGAAGGAAAGGATTTGGACATGTCTGAAATTAATGGCCTTACTTGTCGTAGAAAATACCCTCTACTTGCAGTTGCTACCAAATATGACAGAAATGAATAAACAGTTAAAATAGCATGAATGGCATTATAAAATAAAGGGAAAACTGTTTGAAAGTGTGTTTTAATACTTATATGTTATTGAATAATGTATACTGATGTTTGAACTTTGAACAAATTTAGTTCAAGTAAGGCATCAATTTAGTTTTTGAAATTGTAAGGGGGCTGTTAATTTGATCTCTCAAATTTGCCAATAGAAATAAAGGTATGTGATGTTGTAAGGCGTTGATCAATTTAGTCCTCCTGTTAAATTATTACGATGGGGAATATGGCATGGATGATAGAAACTTATGTTGCATGTCCAGACGTAATCAATTCAGTGTTGTCACGTCTTAAGGACTAACATGATCGATTACTGTTTTGAAATAACTATGCATATCTTTACTGAATACCTCCCCTTCTCTCTCATCTTACACTCATTTCCATCTCATTTTTCTAAATTGAAGCACCAAATTGGTTTACACCATACAATTTCAAAGACCTTATTGTCTATTTGCAAATTTTAGGACCAAAATGATTGATCGCTCAGAAGCTGAACTGCAAATTATGCAGATATTGGATCGTTATGCAGCAGAAAACCAACTTTAGTACTAGTAATCCCATGCAAAAGCTGATGCCGCTACCCTTCAAATTATGCAGAAAAAAATCCAGCAGAGCCACGTTGTGTACAGATTGAAATACAAGGCATGATATTTTTTTTAACAGCTAAGATTTTATTAATAATTCACGCCAGCTCAAGACAAGCTTGGTGGATGAGAATACAGACACGCTGCATCAGCGGAACGCCCATAACAAAACAACACTAAAGGGACAAATACCAAAACCAAAACCAAACTACACAGACAACTAACCAAGTCTGACATCCACCCCAAACAGCCGCAACACCTAAAAGACATGACCTAATACCCCCGAAAAAACAGCAGAACTGTATGGCTGCAAAACAAGGCATGATTGTTTGCCATTTTCCAAATAATTGAATACTCATTGTGACATTTCCACTAGTATGACTTCAAAACAATTTCAAAGATGCCTCCCTTTTTGACTATTATTAATACGTGACAACAAGGGTACCCAAGGAAGAATGGTGGGTAATTTACCTTTTTAGTTGGTATTCATGAACTATCTTGACCCCATGAATAAATTGCTCATTTTCATTGGTTGGTGGGTAAATTACCCACCATTCTTCAAAGGTAATCTAGAAAAAAACCTTGTTAATAACATAGATTAGTTTTTCTTTCTGTCAAAAAATAAATGAATTATGTTTCTCCATTAGAAAATCTCTTTACTTTTTAATGTTAAGGGACACTGGTTCAAGGTCTCTAGTGAAAGGGACAACCAAAACACTGAAACAGTTAAGGGATGATCAAATTCCACTTGTGAAAATATCTTTATTTTTTAATGATAAATATCTTTATCTTTAGTATTGACTATATTTTTTGACAGAAGATTGGTTTTGACTAGTATAACCTAGACTTTACACAGTATTTTTCTATAAGAAAATATAAAGATAGATAATGACATTATTTGTTTATTTATTAATATGTAGTTTCTTGATAAGTTAACGTGGTCTCCCATGATTGGAACGTGAAGGTTGATTTATCAAACTTGAAGTAATAGAGCAAGAGCAACCTGGGCTTGGCATGACAGTGTTCAGTTCAGACACGAAACTCATTCATTCATGGATGAAATCCAACACAAGTTCGTTAACGTAGGAGCTCTCAAACTCCACATAGCCGAGATTGGAACCGGTTAGTCAGAATCCAATCTTTGTCTTGTCTTGTGAATCAAAGTCAAACACCTTTCTTATCTTTATTAGAATCTTTCAGGTCCAAACGTCGTAGTATTCCTTCACGGTTTCCCGGAGATATGGTACTCCTGGCGCCACCAAGTGATAGCTCTTGCAGGTGCCGGTTTCAGAGCGATAGCTCCTGATTACAGAGGCTATGGACTATCCGACCAGCCACCTGAACCGGAGAAGACCACCTTCACTCATCTTCTCAACGACCTTCTAGAAATTCTTGATGCTCTTGCTATTTCTAAGGTACACATCAGAAGAAAATAGTTCATGATCAACTTTGTTAGTTAGTAGCGTATTGAAATGTCTTTCGGTTTTTATCAAGTTAAACTAGTGTTATACCTTGTGTTAAAATTTGTCTATTCACTCAACAGTATCAATTGTCCATCAACATATAATTTTTTACTTAAACATGTTTTGGTCGATGTAAATATATAATTTTTACTTTAGTTCTTTAGTCCTAATTTTTGGGCCTAAAATGAAATTCTTATTTGTTAGCCTTGACTGATTTCATCCACAATTTGAAACAATTCCAACCAAAGTGTCAGTATACTTCATAGCATATATGTTTAATATGTTGCCTAATTCATTTATACCCTAGGTGTTTCTTGTTGGAAAAGATTTTGGAGGTCCTCCGGCATATCTATTTTCCATTCTACACCCAGAAAGGGTGTTAGGAGTTATCACATTGGGAGTTCCATATGTTCCACCAGGCCCCTCTATGCTACATAAATACCTCCCAGAAGGCTTCTACATTTTGAGATGGAAGGTAAATCTATTATTCCTTTTAGGCTTTTACCATCGATCAATCATCACGACTTTGTATTTGTTTATATGTATTATGTATCAGGAACCAGGAAGAGCAGAAGCTGATTTTGGACGCTTTGATGCAAAAACTGTTGTGCGAAAAGTTTATATCCTTTTCTCAAGAAGTGAATTACCAATAGCTAATGAAAACCAAGAGATCATGGATTTAGTGGAACCTGATAACCCTCTTCCATCTTGGTTTACTGAGGATGATCTTTCAACTTATGGAGCCTTGTATGAGAAATCTGGATTCCGGACCGCATTGCAGGTTCCATATAGGTGCTAACTTTTTTCTCTCATTCTCTAGTTCCTTTTTTTTCCATAGTGAAAATGTGAAATGCTATGGTGCTTTGACCTATCAAAAAATTATTCTGGTGTGAAGATGAATTCTTGTTAATGATATTGAAATTGTTTTGTTTGCGTTTGTACTTTTGTAGGACAGTTGGTGATGACTTGAACTTGCCAGATCCTGTAGTCAAAGTTCCAACACTGCTGATAATGGGTGAAAAGGATTATGTTTTCAAGTTTCCAGGGATTGAAGATTTAATAAAAAGTGAAAAGACCAAAGAGCTTGTTCCCAATTTAGAGGTTACATTTATTCCAGAGGGAACTCATTTTGTTCAAGAACAATTTCCTGAACAGGTGAATCAGCTTATCCTTGCTTTCCTAGCCAAACACACTTGAAGTTTCGTCATGAATGGTCTATGTTGTTTGGCAAGTGTGTGGAGGTTTTATCGAAACAATTTGAAGCGGCTGGAGTTTCTTGCGAAGGAGACTCGTAAAATAAGAGATTGTAGTCACATTGAGTACTTTTCTCCTTCTAGTTATGATTGAAACATGGATTGGTGCTTGATGAGACTATTGTAGAATAAATAAATGTCGTGCGCAGATAAGACATGGTAAAGGATTTCGAAGATCATGGTATCCTACTGCCTAATGTTAAAAGATTTCCTCACCATTGTGTTATTTGATAAGAGAATCCCTTTGTTTTTGAACCTCAGCCAGTTCTACAAAATTGTTTTTACTTTCTCTACTTATCTATCAATCAAAACTTCCTTGTTTGAAATACCATCCCGCTTCTTGTTTTCAAATTCACCTAAATACATCAAGTGATCAAACCATACACATGACATCCTACTCTTTTTATATACCTTCCCTAGACTAGTGGATATAAAATGCTCCAAAGGCATAAAGTCATCGTTATATATCCTGTTGTTTATGCTCCAATCTAATTGAAACTTACATACCAAACTTTGTATACTTTGCTTGTAATTGTGTGTCCGGTTGAGGTGTTTGTGTTTTCTTTTCATTTGGATTTATTTTAAAACAAAAAAAAAAAAAAAAATGTGATTCAGTTTTATTTTAATTAAAAAAAACCTAATGTGATTTATATGAATACGGTCTATTGTCTCGAATTGTGGAACCCTTATATCTTTAAAAAAAGATAGCTAGCATAGGCGACAAACAAATGATGGCGATCATGTTTTAGAACATTTATCAATTATGCTATTCACAATGTTTTTACGTTTATCTCTCATTGTGTTTAGTACATTTGTTGAACGAAATATCTTAATTTTGCCTGTGTTTAAAATTTTAAATAAAATACTAATAATTACATTTGCTTTTAAAAAAACATTTTCTTATACGAGTGTGACATAAATGGTGGTAGATACTTGAGTCTTTTAACAATTTGATATTTAACCGGTGCGTATGAAGATTCATTCTTAAAAGAGGTCAATCTATCTCCGTTACCTTAGAGTATATTTTTTTACCAAAATAAAAAGGGGGAAATAGTCTTTTTTTTCTAAATGTGTAACGAATAATCACAACAGTTTCTCGATATATCGAATTGTAAAATTCTCTCCAAAAAAAATTGTAAAATAGTCCCTATTATACACTCAATTAGTAAAAATAGTTCATGACGTTAAAATGTTCCGCTAATAGTCTAATACTATCATGAGGACTGCTAGGGGCAGTCGCTCCAACAGACGCTTTTGGATACTTCCTCAGCAATTGACTGTTATCAAAAAGTAAAGAAACTGGCAACTGGCTATGTTTGTTGAATTTTAAAAAAAAAATCATAATTCTTCTAAATCGCGCTTTCGTCTCCGCACAACGTTTTCATCAAGCCTCCAAATCAGGCTTTTAGTGGTAAGGCCTTGTTTGTTGTAAAGCTCACATAAATCATATGAAAGTGAATCGAAGAAGAGCAAATCAGATCCTTTTCATAGTAGAGGCTATGATGGCACACAACTCGCCGAAAAATTATTCTGGTGTTAAAGTAGCATATTCTGTTTACCACAGCAGAGAAATAATTTAAATACAAGTCATCTGGTTAGGTGTGTTGTTGTAGCAAATGCGATAAAGAAGGTGAAATAGAGAAAGCTAAAAAAAAACTACTATTATTTTTTTTAATCAAATGACCCATTTTCAATAGATGAGCACCCAGGCCAGAACCTTTCAATACCAGTACCCACACAGGCTTTCTGAAACCATTGTTTATGAAAAGGGTGTTATGACCATGTTCAATCATGAGATATGGTTTTGTGCTTGAAAAACCCAGTGAAGAACCCATTCAGTTGCAGCGGAAATATTTTTTTTTTAATTAAATAAAAGGATTGAGTTTTCTAAACCAGCATAGCCGGTTAACCAGTTTGGAGATTTTTTTTTTAATTTTGTGTTTAAGTGACGTGGCCCAATGGCTGGACAAGTGCTCAAAAGAGAGTGTTTGAGCAATTGCAATTAGCATTTCCCATACTATCATATTAGTCTATCAATATACTTATTTACTGTCATATCGCTCACTAGACATACTTACTTGTTGTCATACATGTCTTTGTAAAAAAAAAAAAGTTATTATCATTGTCAAAAAAATAGTTATCTATATGAATACGGTCTATTGTCTCGAATTACGGAACCCTTATATCTTTAAAAAAAGATAGCTAGCATAGGCGACAAACAAATGATGGCGATCATGTTTTAGAACATTTATCAATTATGCTATTCACAATGTTTTTACGTTCATCTCTCATTGTGTTTAGTACATTTGTTGAACGAAATATCTTAATTTTGTCTGCGTTTAAAATTTTAAATAAAATACTAATAACTAACATTTGCTTTTAAAAAAACATTTTCTTATAAATATTTATATTACGTAAATAAAATAAAACATAAACCAATATGTGCTCTTGATTTTCGGATATCAAACCATTAATTGATTTGAATCGTCAATCTTTGAACTCTTAATTTTTATTCGTGGCAAGGGAAAAAATAAGTAAAAAAAACCCTTATGAGATTATGGATCTGGGGGTTGATTTCGCGGAGGGAAGGTGTTAAGCACCCTACACGACTACGGTACTCCGTAGGAACCTTTTGCCTAATTTATTTTGTGCTAATTCAATTAATTATTTTGAAAATACTTGCCTAAATGTCTAAGTGAAACAATGGAGGGAGAAGAAGTATGTTTTTGGTTATTTTTATTTGATTTGGAAGGATTAACTCATTTGCCTACATACCCTAAAAAGGGATCAAAACTCATGTAGTTCACTCTTAAAAATTTATTTGGTGAGTTGGATTGATTTTACAATTTTGAAAAATGGTTTTAAGAAGAGAAAAGAGGCCTCAAAGACATAGAAGAATAAAAGAAGTGAGGTTGATTGATTTTAATTAAAAGAAATCCAAGTCTAATATGGATATTAAAGTTGCTTAAAAATTTGATTAAGAAAATAAAAGAAAAATAAACTCTTGGGTTAAAATCCAAGGTTTCTTGAGAAAATATTTTTGAAGTTTGATATATTTGATTTTTTTTGGAAAATGATTTTTCAAAGTTAAACGCAAGGTAAAAAAAAATTAAGCGTAACGGCGTAACGTAATAAAAAAAAGCGAGAAATTTACAAAGGATATTGGATCCCAAGCAAATTCTCAAGTTTTTGAAATGAACCTAAAATTACTAATAGTTTGATTTTAAAAAGAAATTAAAGTCTAATAATTA
>Ga0228711_1002982_pt1 | contig 26255 bp, 18 predicted proteins | sample MedpolnodulmetaG_2_FD_177996 | JGI IMG/M metagenome (GOLD analysis project Ga0228711, IMG submission 177996) | Root nodule microbial communities from Medicago polymorpha collected in Santa Monica, California, United States - brown nodules | ecosystem: Host-associated > Plants > Roots > Nodule... | reverse complement strand
TCATTTAGGCAAATTTGATACACTGCTGCAGAGAAGAAAAAAAATGGACCATGCATTTGAATTTGACCGTCTCTCCACATGGTGTCAAAGAGGTTCTAGTTATGCCATTCATTGATATCAATCGAGATTCGTATTCTGGATCAAAAAGCCTATTTTTCTGAATTGTAAATCGAATCTTATTAGAAATCATAAGAAACATTACCAATATAAATATAACATCTTTAAGTATAACAAGTAACATGAAAAAATCATAAGTTGAAATATCGTATATGAACCTCGAAATAATTCATTAGTCAAGTCATGAATCAAATGACAATAAAGTGAATGGCTATATAACAAAAAAATTGGTTGACAACACTAAGTTTAAGCAGTGATTGTGATTCATTAGAATGAATCGGGATTCAAAATAGGAATCATGTCCAAAATAGATACACACTAGAGATTTGTATTGATTGTGTTCAGTTTTGTATCTAATCAAGATACAAATCGGGTGTATCGTAAGATACTGATAATCATGATGTCAATGACTAAGTTCTAAAAATGCATGCATTTAAGTGAAGGCCTCTCAGCCATGTTCTTTTTTAATCCTAACATCACCTTGAAGTCTACATTATTCACATCAATGTATTGGTCATTTGATTTGTTAATAAATCGAATGAAGAATCAAGATTCAAGAAATCTCATGGCACGACAAGATGATTTTAGAACAGGATAGTAAATGCTTACTGTTTTGGTGCCTGTAAGCTCAAAGATATGGTCATCATTCTTGCTTTTGTTTGGAAGGTGTAACAACCAAAGGTTGTTCATAAAACTCCACCCATTTTCCATATACTCAGCAAGGGTGCGAGTTTCACCAGATTCCATGAGGCCAACAACCTCCTTTCCAAGGTTTTCTACGTTCTTTGTGTTTTTCAAGTCCCTAGAACGTAATCAAAGATGTGAAAAACCATCATGAGCTTCCCGACAAGTGTCAGTAATTTTGCATATAGATGTAAAGTATAATGGAATTCAAAGATGATGACAATCCTAATCACTTTGTATAAATCTTTAATCTTTGACTAAAGTGCAAAACAACCATATGGAAATGCATGCTCTAAGAAGAAACTATTTAAGCGCAGTTAAAAACATTTACTAGCACACTAGAGAAACACATTTACAAGCACTTGCAATGGACCAACACAATTGACAATCTTTGAATTAGATGTGAGTCAGCACTAGGTGGTTCAGAGATTATTCAAATGCAACTAAAACAAGCTGACATTTCCAAGACGTAGAACATATCACATTTGAAGCAGTGACTTACATGCACAAATCTTCCAAAGACAAGAAGACCTTACAAGTCATACATGACATAAGAAAAAGATGTACCTCATTTGCAGGCTGATGATTATGGTGCCATTTTCATCTGTGGCATGAGTCCAGCTCTTGGCTTGTTGAGGCTTAACAGGAAGGTTAAAGAAACATGTATTTTTTGACACTGGACGAGATTGAGCCAATTGGAGCGTATATGGGGCAGGAATTGGAGCAGTAAATGAGATGGCTACTCGTAACAGGATTGGCTTTGTGCTCATAGGATCAGAGCCTGGTACCAACTCCAACCATTTCTCTATGGAGAGCTTTGAAACTAGATCAAGATAGTCTTGCATAGAGATTGCAACAGAACCAAGTGTCTTTGGTGATTTTCTTAATGATAACTTTGAAGAAGAATGGGACATGAGTTCGAAAAGCAGCTCTCCAGTAGGTTCACATTGGAAAGATGCAACCTTTTTCTCTCTAGACTTTGACAAAATACTAATTCTCCTTTTAGCTTCAAAGAAAGCATTAGGCTGTGATTTGGAAAATAAAACAAAGAGACTTCCTTCTAGTCCATCTGGTAAGTTTTTAACATCAACAAACTCCAAGAAAACCTAGAAAAGGATTCAAGAGGAAATTATTTTTAGTTATACTCTTGTACATAAACAGAAGCTGTTTTGATGATAGTAATTCAGTCAGAAGGATCAAATTTTGTAGCCACTCATATAGTTCATTAAACTGATAGTCCCCCTAAGCTTGCCATTGATCCAGTAAAACAACTTTGTAATACAAACTTCTCATGATAATATGATATGTAGCATACATTTGTTTTTGCATATTCATGTACATTATCAAGAAATATTTCATCAACTTGTTTATAAATGTATGCACAACATTCCGGTCTTGTAGCAAATTATCATGTAGCTGCTCTTTGGAAGATACAACCTTCTTACAATTCTTGCTGGATGAAAAAGGGCTACTTGTGATAGGAGAGGGTGCATTACCCTTATACATTGCTCCAACCTTCCAATATCTTGTACCAAATGTGTCTTCCCACTGTTTCGTGGTTCCAGAAAACCCAACATCCAGTTTCTTTCCTTTGGTTCTGTCTGAGTCAGTATCATCGTGTTCCAATATTTTTCCAAGTGCCTCATTGAGGTCTTTACTATAAGCAACTGGATGTAGCTGGTGAGAGTGCCACATTAGATCGATATCGTATGTTGGGACACAAAAGCGGTTAATACCCTTCTCCTTGTTTCTCTTGATAAGATACAGAAAGCCTTTATATCTGGCATCAGCTTCCTTGATAAATAGGTCATCTTTTATGTAGGGTCTTGAAACCTATCACAAAGACGAGCAAGATAAAATACATTTAGAATATACAGCATTTTGTACTAGCCTAGTTGTGCACTAAAAAAGAAGAAATTCATAGGTAAAATCCAACAGACTAAAATCTGAATAGTGCACCCATATATCAAAGTTATATTGATGTTATTTAGAGATGTTATCATAAAAATAAAATTAAGGGTGCTCTGAATAATTCATAACTTTTTTTTCAAAACATGGTAAAAATGATATATCTATTCCAATGTTGTCAACTACGGATCGCAAAAATAGCAATTTGTGCAAATTCTGCTACGCTATGATGCTATAGCGCTGTTATATCCGCAGTGACAACATTTTGCACTAAATCGTGTATCGCTGAACAATAGCGGCGTGTCCAAATTCTACTACACCATGGCATTATAGTGCCGCTGTAGCTTCTATTTATCATCACTGGTCTAATCACAAAATGATAGAATCAAAGATGAGTCAGGTTGAACTAATTCAAACCATGAAACATCCAAATCAAAGCTATGTAAAGTAGGCCAACTTGACAAACACTACTCTGTCCATTACCTGGTAAAAGAATGGGCTCTGCCTCTTAACAGCTGAAATCAGATCATATTTAGTGTATTTTGCAAGACTAGCGGTCCTTTTAGAGATATCCTCAGGATCAAGGTTAATCAAATCAGAATTGTATGGCTCATCGGGATACAATTTGTTCCAGATTTCTTCAGTCTGACTGCCACAAAATCCTTGAACAGTAGAGACAACATCAAAGTTGTCAAGTACACTTCCATAAAGCTCCTCACAGTCAAGTTTGTACCTTACCTGCGTTAAGAATGGAAACAAATAGAATCAGTAGCAACTCAACTTTTCATCAAACAAACAGAAATGAATAATAAGATATCATGACTATTCCCTAGACTAAAGCGCACCGGGTTGAGCCTGTGACAGTGCCAAATCCACTCACAGTCAAGAGGAACCACCAAAGGACCTTCAAAAATACGAGATTCCAAGTGCTTGGCAAGCAAGGGAAGCCAACAAGCATTGTACCTAATCATACACTTTCATTATTCATGAACCACAACATTGCAAAGATGTTATGAAAACAATGTGCAGGTTTCTGGAAGATATGAAAATCCATAAACTACAGGGAGCAAAGTAACGATGGAGCTAATACGGCATCACATCCAACTAACTCAGATCATTTCATAAGGCAGAAATGTCAAGGATCCTTCAGTAAGACAGTCTAGAGAGTTCCTGACTCAAGTAAGTTTAGTGAATGAAACTTACTAAAGAGTCATTCCCTCTCCTCTCCTCCCCTCCCGTCCAATCGCCGTTAAAATCCCCCATCCAATCATACCTCAAGACTAGGCTACACCTTCCAAACTATTATTGAATGGTACTTAAAAACTGAGATGATCATAAAGAAACATGGCTAAAACAAAGTAACAAAGTTCTTGATCTAATACAAAAAAAATATATACATACTATTTGAAAGAATTACCTATAGATAGCTCTATCAAGTCCAGGACCATCATAAAGATGACGATTTCTATCAACAGCTGCAAGAAACTGAAGCTGTTTTTTCGCCACATCAACAAGGTCAACGCTTATACCAATCTTTTGTGCTTCATTCCATGCATGAATTACAAGAAAATGAAGAATTGTGAATTTGAGATTCATTGATTAGAGAGATTATTTGTATTAATATGAAACCGAAGAAGGGAGGAAAAAATTGAGTGTGAAACAACCTTAACGAGAAAAAGAAAGGAAAGTTTTATTTTCTTGAATTGAACGCAAGAAAAATATTTAAGAGAAAATCAACTAAAAACACAAAACATAATATGTCTTACCTTATAATCATTTCGTCCAAAAGGTTGAGGTGAGAACCATGCTGCACTAGCCATGATATCCATATCATCTAACAATAACGATTCTCCAGACACCGACCCTTGTCGAGGGAACAACTTTGTAGTATAATTTCCAATCTTTCGCCCCGATCCAAACTCTGATAAATCCGCCTCAATAATAAGGGATGAATATGCAGGTAACGACACCCAACATCTCGAAAGTTTTACATAACCATCCTCAACGGGTTCAAACTCAGTATCTTGCTTCTTGAAAAGTACACACTCTAGAGATGAATAATTTTCGTAAGTATCCGCATAGCGAGCAACAATTTTTCCATTGACATTAACAATTTCATTCGAGATAGGAATTGCAACGTCTAAGCGACAATGAACCCCAAACGGAATGACAATATACTGAAGAGTAAGAGACCCTTGTTCGCAATGAACTACCTTAGATTTCACTTCCTCATAATTCTCATCAATATCATCATCCAAAGAAAAAGATATTCTTGCAAATATACCGTTGGACTGATCAAATAAATTCACATCTACCCTACTTCCAAACAGAGGCAAATAAGCATAATCAGGGTAACATGAATAGTCCGAACCATTGAGAGTCAAAATCCTGTCAGTTCCTAAAATCTCAGGAACATCAGACCTATAAATTTGATGCGCAACTGGTCTTTTATACGCATCAAAAAAATGAGCAGATATTGTCCCAAACAGTGCCAATTGTTTACTATCCTCCTCTTGATAAGGTTTGACAGTTAGGGATATAACGTGGGCAAGAGGTTGTGGTCAGAGTGATGGTCTACCAAGTTGTTTCTCCGTCTCTCTACCATTATGCATATTAGTCTCAAACCAAGCATCACTACCAATTCTCATCCTAAGTTTCTCTATCTCTTTCTATCTCAGGATCCTATTCTAAATCCTCTGGTGGAACTGTACTTCGCATACAAGAGTTCAAAGATCTAACAAAAGAAGATTAGCAACTCAAGGGATAATGAATTATATATATACAAAAATGAATATGTGCAAAATTTTCTTAAAACGATAAAATAGTCGCGATGTCAATGATATCTAAACGTCAGTCCCCGGCAACGGCGCCATTTTGATGTAGTATTTTTCTGTCAATCAAAAGTAAGTATTATATGTATCGTCTCCTCAGGAACTAGTGCGATATCACGGATCGTTCGACACCAATTATCATTTTAAGTTAAAAGATTGGTTTGTTTGTTTGTTGAAACTAAGTTAACTATTTTGCAAAAGTAAAAGTTGAGATTAATAAGGCGTGAAACTTGTTAGGATTAGAGTTCCTTAATCAAGCATCACATATAACCTAATGATCGTATACGGATTCTAGCTTTTCTTTGATATTATCACGTATCCCTCGACAATACTATTTGTGTTCAAACAATATTGTGTAATCAATTGTCTTGTTTAATCGTCGATGTCTCAAACTATTAAACAATCCAGGAGTTGATCGTATCGTTCAATCGACGATTTCTCAATCTATTAAACAATCCGAGAGCATTAAGTTTAGATACAAAGAGTGATTATCAAAACATTAATTCCATGTCTAGAATTTATGTTTTGATAGATGATTGTTCTAAACCTAGATTCAAAAGTATTTTTCAATAACAATTAAATCAAACATAAATAATAAAGTGCAAGAATAATCTCAATATCAAATCAAATGCTAGAACCATATATTAAAAGATCAAAAGATTACATATATTTAGCAAGATCAAGTACCTCTAATCCCAACAATGAAGATTTAACTACTCATTGTCACAGAAGCTTTGCAAGAATGAATTGAAAGAAAAGGATTCATTACAACTTGTGATTTCTCAACAAAGGATGAAGAATCCACCTTCTATCACTCTCACTCTATGTAGAACAAGCCATATCTCTCTCTTTAAGACTATTACAGAATATTATATGAGATTCTAAGATGTCTCAAGTGAAATGATCAAGTGGGCCTTTATAGAAATTCTGATCTGCACCAGCTCGCCTCGCGAGTAACTTCATTCGCCATGGCGAGTTGAGGTTCCTTCACCAGTGGGTTTGTGACACGTCACCTCTGGGGAGTTTTAGCCGCCCTAACTCGCCTCGCGAGTAATTGCATTCGCCATTGTGAGTTGCTCGCCTTCCATTCGCCATTGCGAGTTGAGGGCGTGTAAAAACTGGTGCTCTCTGGAACTTGCTCGCCTTTGGACTCACATTTCACTCGCCATTGCGAGTTCACTCGCCTCCTGCTCGCCATTGCGTGTTGAGTGCGAGTAATTTCTGGTGCTCTCTGGAACTTGCTCGCCTTTGGACTCGCCTTTCACTCGCCATTGCGAGTTCACTCGCCTCCTGCTCGCCATTGCGTGTTGAGTGCGAGTAATTTCCTGTGCTCTCTGTCCATTGCTCGCCTAGGACTCGCCTTTGATCACTTTTTACTCGCCATGGCAAGTTAACCTTTGTACTTCTTCTTTGTTTTTCTTCTTTGCTTAGTGTCTTGAGTTCAATTCCTGTACAAATGGGTCAAGTAAGATAGATAAAGCGTAAAAGGGCCATAATCACTTATCTCTCGGCTTTTCCCTAAATAACTTGCAAAACAAGTAACAAAGGTGCCTTAAATATTCATTTAAAATACAACTTTCTGGCACTTATCACAACCCCACTAACGAAACAAGGCTAAATAGCGTAAGATATGCCACTGAAATCCAATGATAACCTCTGGAATTCAGACCCATAACTATGCCACAACCTACGAAAACTGCAGCACCACAAACCGGAACCCCCCAAACACCTGCAGCAGCTATAACAGACACAAAACAACAGCATAAAACAGGTATCGAACCAGAAAAAACAACAAAAACAGTTGTTGCACTGTCATGACAGCGACAACGCCAGTGTCCCCCCTATGCATTCATTCCATTCAATTAGGCCGGCACAATATTGTATATTCCATTCAAAATACAAAAAATTTTAAGGATCAATCAATCCCATTTGCCTATTTCAAAACAACAACAACATGAGTCAAGCTTTAAATAAAAGAAACAGAGCTTATGTAGACATTGCAATGGGTTCTATATCATCCTTAATTAAAACCCTAACCTAAAATCAAATCCTAATAAATTGAAACTAGTTCAAAAATGATTGTTTTATCTTCTTGATCAAGTGTTGTTATTCTCTATTTTTATAGAAATTTTGATTTTTATTATGGTTTGATCTCATTCCTGAAGAAAAAAACGTTATGATGACGCATTCATGGCAGGTTGACGGCAGCGACGGAGGAGGCAGCAACGACCGACGGTGCACGAAAAACTGATGATGATGGTGGGTGAGTTTTGCTTTGAAGTGGAAGGAAGAAACAAAATGGTTTGGCGCATTTTATCTGTTTTCACTTGTTCTGTCTCACGTGTTTCTTTCCATCAACTTTAATTGATTTTTTTTAAAAAAGATGTGCCATGTGGCACACTCTGATTGGGCAATGTTATATAACATAAAATGCCCAATGTTACACAAGTGGAACCCGTCGCTGGTGGTATTGAAGTTTTGAGGCGTGGGAGAACAATTTTGTTGGTGAGATGAGCAACATTCCCATAGTTTTCCATCATGGACCAACATACTAGGTGCAAGTAGGGGTGGGAATAGGTCAGACCGTGCCAGACTTTGACAGACCTGAGCCTGGTCCATGGCCTATTTTTTTGGTCTTGCCTGACCTATTTAAAAGTCTAACCCGACCTAAAAGGCTATTTACAGACTTACTTCAAATTAAAGTAATTAAATAATCTATTTTATCTACTTCTAAATACGCTAAATTAGTAAATTATATTCACTCAATATTAAATAAAAAGGATCTTTCAAAAAAAATGAAAAGGAAAAATTGAAGAACAACATCTGAACCGTCCCCTTTATCTACTCAGAAAAAAGGCCCGATAACCCGGCCAGGGTGAGACCCAATGCCCCACAAACTCTTTTAGATGGGTCCCACACCAAACCATAACGGGGCCACGTGTCCATGTAAACCCAAACAAAGACGATATATCACTGCGGAAAAAAGAAAAGTCAGATTTTTTTATATTTCTGGAATGTCCTTTATCATTCATCTTACACGTGTTCAAACTTCATTCGACAGTGACACCGTTGTGTTGTTTTTTCCTCTCTCATATGTTATCGGTTTGGTTTCTTCTTATATCTCTTCTCGTTTCTCTCTCTTCAGTTTTTCACTTTCTTTTCCTACCAAACTACGTTTTCTCTTCCTCTAGATCCAACCACCAACAATCACTTCTCGTTTATTCAATCTATATCTCAAATCACCACTCTCATCAGGTCTTGTCTCCAATTTCTCTCTCTATGCCATTCCCTCAGGTTGGTTTCATTCATCTTTTTCTCCTTCAAATTCTGCCTTTTTTTGTTTTGTTCTTAGCTTTGTTTGATGGATTGTTGTTTTTTTTTGTTGAATTTTGATTTGATTGTATTTGGATCTGGTTTTGATTCATAATTAGAGTGATTCAATTTGAGGAAATTGGAAAATTTTATTTTTTTGGTCGTAGATCTTGTGCTTTTTGTAATTTGGGGTGTATGAATTTTACTTGAATTGAGTTTATTGATTTGTTTTTTTGATGAATTTGGTGGATCTGATTAGGGTTTCGATGTTTTTGTTATTTTTAGGGTTTCTTTAATTGCAAATAGATTTGTGGGAATGAAAATTGGGTGTTATGTTATTTTGTTTAATGATAAAACATTAAATCAAGCTCACTGAATATATTTGGCTTAAAGTTTGATGCGTGTTCTGTTCAAGGAATGATAATTCATTGTGTTTATACGTCATAGAAGCCATTGAATGACTTCAATTTTAAGTGATTGTTGTTCAATTTTGACATTTGTTAGGTGAGTCAGGTGTTGGTATTCAATTTAAGTGTCTGTTTTATTAACCTGTTAACATTTCATGTTAAGTACTAGTCTATTGTACACTTGGTTGGTTAAACCAGGTTGATCTGACATGGGCATCACTTATCTGTTTCTCATATTAATCAATACTTTATTTGGTTTATTAAGTTTTTATAATGATTAGTTACCACTGCAAGCTGATCCTATAACAATAATATACATGTTAAGTAGATATATCAAATAATAATGCACAGATATATAGAGGAAATTATCTGTCACAATTTATGTATATCATTTGAATTTCCAAGTATTGTCTGTTATTGCAACTGTGTTTATATATGTAAGCTTATATATCATGATTCATGAGATGGATACGTTTAAAGTATTTTTGGTTTGTGGTGACTGGTGAGATATTTTCATTCCTCTAAAAGTGAATTTGCATGTTATCTACCTATAAATGAATTGTATATTTTATGTTTGTGACCACTTTCAGTTTTCCCCCTTGAACTGCAGTTGGGAAGGGTGTACTGGAGTCGGAGTGTTGGTTTTGGTCGCAAATTTATTAACAGTATTGCAGACCTGTTGGCCTTTTCGGTATGGGCGAGTGCAAGTGTTGTGGTAAGTTAGGAAGAATGGGGCCAAGGGATGGATCTAAGAGTGCTTATGAATTTTCTTTGATGTTGTCTCCTGTCGTTTCTTTCTGGGATTGCATAGTTCGTAAAATGAGGTATTCCTACAGACCTGAGTGGGTGTAGTGGTTGGTAATTTTCATTAGTACTAGTCTTGATACTTCAACTAATTAGAATTTATTATTAGCATAATAGTTTAGTCGATTAAAATTATAGGAAATGTATACAACTCTATAGGAGTTTGCTTGAAGAATAGGGTTTCAGAACAATCATTTTAAGTATTTATGTCGTTATTAAGTTCAATGGATACCATGGCATGTAATAAAGGGCAACAACATGTGAGAAAGACAAAGAAGAAGCAGGTGAAAGATGAGTTGGATCGTCTCAAACAAGCTGAAAAGAAAAAGAGACGGCTGGAAAAAGCTCTGGCTACTTCTGCTGCCATCATATCGGAACTGGAAAAAAAGAAGCAGAAAAAGAAAGAAGAACAACAAAGACTTGATGAAGAGGGTGCTGCAATTGCGGAAGCCGTCGCTCTGCATGTTCTACTCGATGAAGACTCAGATGATTCATATAAGGTTGAGTGCAAGGCCTGGGATGATTATAATAATAATCTTGATTTCTTCATGGGTGGGAAAAGAGCTTGCTTTCCTAATCTAGATGGTGGCACATGGTCCGTCACTTCCCAAAACGGCAAGTGGTCTATCTCGTCAGGACCTTTCGAAAACAATGTGCACGAACCACTTTACAAAGCAGGATGGGATCCTACAAGATTCTCTGTTGATCTTATAGCAGCACAAGCAGTTAGATCACTCCACATTGCAGAGAATGCAGATGAGGATAGGATTCTCTTCTAATGGAATGCTTGAATGTCGGATTAGCCGTCTCTTTGCTGGTGACTTGAGTCTTTTGTTACTTTACTGGAGGTCTTTCATGTGTATATAACTATATTTTATATTATATGTGAGTCTTGTGTTTGTGAAACAACACATTCTGCTTGAGCTGTGATTTGAACAATTTGGCAGTGTCACCATGTTTTATTCTGATTTTATTTACCTGTATGTGGGCCTGCTAATTTTCTACGTGGAGTGATGACTTTCATACTCGAGTGTATTTGTAGGGAACTATACTTTTTTTTGAGCTGATTATCAATGACAATAATATAAGTGGAGGCCTCATGATTTATATACTTGCACTGTTGAATCTTGTATGTATTTTGACAATCTTGTGGTGATCCTAGTAGTCATAGTACTTTCATTGTTGAATTCATTCATTTTGCTATGCTAAAAACATTTATTCTTTTTGCAAATGGATTTCATAACGTCACACCTTTTGACTTAAGCAATTTTGGTGCTCAGCAAAGTGATCCAGATTATATCATGGCTTACGTGATTAGATAAATTCTGAGATTTGCTGTTTTTGTAATGCCGTGTGATTAGAGGCAGGGTCAGTGGCCAAATAGATTGCGTTGCATAAGCTACTAAGTGATATTGTAGTATCTTTTTCTACCAAACCAAAAGTATTGTACTCCAAAGTCATACATCTCAATTCAAATGTCTAACAGGTTAGTGCAAGGTCAGTGCTCTACAAGCTATATAAAAAAGCATATATGTATTTCAGTTATCTTCTTTTAATCAAGTCAATATGCTACCTTGAGAGTATGCTCTCTACCTAACTATCATATGCATGTGATCTTTATTTCTCTGATCCATGGATTTTGCAGCAAGCTTAAATATTACTCATGAACTCTTGTTCATATTTGACCTTTCATAATTTTTGGTAAAAAGTATTTATATAGTATGCTTTGTTAACTGTAAAGCACCAAATTCAATCAGATTTGACTCCAATCTGCTTAAAATCAAGTCAGATTAAGAATAAACAATACAATCATATTTTCAGTAAACAGTTAAAAAAACATAGCACCAACAAAAAAAAGAGTTGAACAAGACATAAAAACTGTACATTGTTTTTATAACCAGTGAATAACATGTAAAAAGTTGCACTTACTTTCCAATTTAAAAATGTATTGTACATGTAGTAAACCTATGCTAGCTTCCACTGCTATGTGGAAATGTAAACTGTGGTAACATTGCCTTGTCATGTTATTTTTCATATTTGTTGTTGAGGCTCAACTTCACTTGAAGTCCCGGCTTCTGAATTACTAGAAGTAGACGGTTTTACACCATTTGTAATAAGCTTTTTTCATCCAAACAGCTTGAACACCAAGAGATTCTCCTCTAGGGGAATCATCCATATCAGTTTTAACATTATTTGTAACACAAAAAAGGAATCGACATGCTGATTTGCTTGCTGATACAATCTCTGTTTTCGCTTGCTGGAACCTTGATGCTGTACACCCAGCCACTTCCATAGTAATATCACCAACATTAGCAAACCTGTTGACCCAACCTGTCATGAAAAATATAATTAAAAAGCAATAATTCAACACAAAATTCACCAACATCAGAAAACATAGGTAACAAAAGAACATTAAATAAAAGTAGTTATTTACCTGGAGGTTTTGGCACACCTAGTCTTGCACAAAATTCATCACAGAAGTGATTGCAGTTTTTGGAGAAGAGATCATAAGAATTTCCAGGCCATTCTTTACTAAGCTCCCTTAATATTTGATTTACCTTGAAAATATTGAAATTTGTTTTCCCTAGAACAAGGGATTGTCGATATTTAAACCTTGCATTCTTCCTTGAAGGACAGCTAAAAACTCCAGTACCCTCCTCACAGGATCCAAATGACCATTCATCATCTCCATAAACCTGTCACAGTACCACAAACAATCATCCTAATATGTAATAGACCTATCAATATCAAATGTGGCACATTATCTATTTATTGTGTTCTTGCACGTAATCTTTCTACTAGTATACCATTTTAAGGGAAACTCAAGATTCAAGACTCTATTCACAGTTACAATTATCAAACAACAAACACAAAGGCACATTTCTATATTCTATACCTAAAGTGAACAAAAAGAAAGAAAAGAGAGGCAGTGGATTAAGACCTGAACTGCGCCGTGGAATATACCACCGAGACCAATACCATTCTTGAAGATCTTGTTGATGTGAACAACGGTGTTGTTCGTCTTCTCCGAGCCATTGGTCAAGTCATACACGTGAAGTGTCACTTTCGCCATCTACAACAAAAATCAGAGTGAGATTCTTAAACTCTATTTATGTATCTGGGGTTTGAATCAGAGTTAGATTCTGCTGCAAGAACCCTTCAACTTAATTTCTATCCCTGCCATTATCAAAAGTGAAAATCTTTCTTGAATTTGTATTTGAGAGGGAACACATAAAACTGTTGCATCAACTTTGGCGCTGATCATTTTAATTTATTGCTAATGCTGCTTAATTCCTTGGACATGTTTCTTTTTCAGGTTGAAAGAGTTTAATGGTTGAGATATTTTGAGACAAAATTGAAAGAAAAAAACTTTTTATGAATATGCAATTGATTGAAACAGTGTATAATACATTACTAATATTGATTTATAGAGAGAGAGCAATTAAACACTATGACTAGTGTAACTAACTAACTAACTAACATATTGGTAGCTGTTATAACAGAATTACTAACTAACTGCCAACTTATAGAAATACTAATACCATAATAGAATGTTTCAGAATACTGCAAAATGCACTTTTTCTCATAGTGACATAACAGAAAATGATAGTGAAATAATATAATATTATATTGTTTGGATATTTTAAAAATTGGTGGTTTATAATGGAAAATGATGAGATCAATTCCATGGTATATCTTAATATCTATCTAAATTTTGTTCAATTCCATCATCAAATATTCAAATTATGGAATAAGACCTATGTTCTCTTTCACTCCACTCAGCTTCATTTCGTTACACTTTATTTCATTACATACCACTTATCAAAATATACTCTTAGTGTCACTGCAATTTCATGCACAGACCCTTTAACTTCATTTGATTAATTAAATGTCTTTTTACTACCATTATTTGGTGTAGGTGAGGGATTTTACAATACCATGAGAATTTCTATTTTAATAAAGAAACAAACAATTGCTGTTGTCTGTTAGCTGTAAAGTCCAAATCTATGGACCCAAGTCACAATATTTAATTTGAGTGTTTGGTGAAATATATATGGAGAAGTATGTCAATACTCACAAGCAATGTTTTAAAAACCGCACCGAACTGGATAGTTCAATCACTGTGATTCAGTACTATCTACAACTCGGTTATTTGAATGGTTCGATCACAATGTCATCTTAATTCAAGTGATTTAAAACAGTTGAACCATGATTTAGATGTTTCGGTCTCACAAGTTCGATATATGATTTAGTTTTTAAAACATTGGTGAGAAGGAGAAAAAGTTGAAAACAACTTCTCCCTAAAAAGTGCAATTTTGAGTGGAAACTACACGCCTAATTGACTTATTCCATTTGTCCCACACATGTTTTATATTTGCACGCACCTTCTTTTTGGTTGGATCCCAATAAATTCATATCATCTATGGCGGCAAAAGGCATCTCCATTTTCTTCATCCGGTCCTACTTGACCACATGTTTTATACTGTAATGGTCAGTGATTACATGATATTCCCTACAGTTCAAATCTTATCATTGAGCTTTTAATTATAAATTTATTATCTTATTCTTACCTTATTTACATTTTTTTTTACCACTTGTTATGTACTTTGTCACATGCAATTTCAATTAGAGTATTAAAGTATTAAACAATGAGCACTAGTTCAGCAAGTGGAACACTAAGGATTGGAATTGAAATCAGACATTTTTGCTGAAATATTAATTCCAATTTTATCATACAAACAGACCTTAAAGAAACCTACAGCTGAACACAACTATGAGTCTATGACTGAATCAGCTCTAGAATTAATAATAGTGATTGCATAACATGAATATATCATACTACAACAAATTTGAAGCATCTCTCCAATGCCAAACAACAATGATATTCAAACATTTGTAAGAAACTCTCAGTGAACTTATGTTGTATAAGGAGCCTAAAGCAGCCTTTTGTCAGTAAATGTTAGAAGAAAAGATGAATTACATGTATTTAAAAATATATATGGAAAAAAATCAAAGCCTAGCAATGGTGTTATACCTTATAATCAATGACTTTTTATTACATCAGAAAGAACTGGTTATATTTGCAGTATGCACCTTTCTCTATCTTCCTTCATCTCTGGTTTCAAGGGAAAGGGACTTGGTAATCCGAATATCGACCGTAAGATAAATAAAGCGTGGCCAACAATTACTTCAGTCAGGATTCATCTGCCATCATTATTCATTAGCTGTGAAAACACTCGGCTAGTACTTATGTCCGAATAATCATTATCATAACTTCTCTCTATTCTACTGGTAGAATTTTCAGGAACAATTGTTCTTGTTTCATTAACTACTTCACTAGCACTGCTATTACTTTCTTGGAGCTGAAGTGCATATTCCAAATTCCACAAGACATCACCCATAGTTGGTCTATCAACACCATATTCTGCCAAACATTTTTCTGCTGTTTCACCAAATTTCTTCAATGACCTTGGTTTAATATCTCCAACAAGATGAGGGTCAACAATATGATCTAGCATTCCCTTCTGCAGCCACTCAATCGCCCATTCAGCTAAATTCACCTGTTCCCTCGTCAGTTGTGGATCCACAGCAGGTCTGCCACAAAGAACCTCAAAAAGCACAACACCGAATGAATACACATCTGATTTATCCGTAAGCTGTTGCCTTCGGTAATACTCGGGATCAAGATAACCAAAACTACCTTTCACACCGGTACTCACATGTGTTTCATCGAGGCTCGGCCCTGATCTCGATAGACCGAAATCAGCAACCTTGGCTACATTATCTTCATCGATCAATATGTTGGTCGATTTAATGTCGCGGTGGATGATTCCTTGAGCAAAACCGGTGTGAAGATAGTGCAGACCTCTAGCTGAACCAATGCATATCTCAAGCCGCTGCTTCCAAGAGAGAGGGGATTGTCGCGACGAACCATATAAATGCTTTTTCAATGGACCCTTTTCTACATACTCATAAACAAGTATCATTTCTGAATTTTCTTCACAGAAACCAACTAGTGAAACAAGATGTCGATGGCGAATTTTTGATAAAATTGTTATTTCAGTGTGGAATTCTGGAAGGCCTTGTCTTGAACCTGGCATACCTCTCTTGACAGCAACTTTTACATTGTCTCTGAGTACTCCTTTGTAGACCATACCAAATCCACCAGAGCCTATAATCAAATTTCTATCAAAATTGTTTGTTGCTGATTGTATTTCAGCAAAAGGGATCTTCATTCCAAGATATCCATAAGAACCATGTTCAGATGTTCTACTAAGGGAACTCCCTCCAAACATACGCAAAGGCGTCCATCCAACACTTTCCACTGTACTTTCTTTTGATTTTCTCTTCCTGCATCTGGTAGCAAGTAGAAAAATAGTCACAACAAAAAATGCGATGACAATTCCTCCAGCAATTGAACCTATCAACTCCCATAAATGCTTCCTCCTGTGAACAATATTAGTATTATCGACATCGTTGACCATCTTCATTATCTCTGCACCATTCAATATGGCATTAATCCTAATAGAACTACTCAGGTCAGAAGGACCAACACTTATTTGAATAACACTTGAATCGTCCGAATTAGCAACAAAATCCACATAGACCGGTGATGCAAGAGTGTGGAATGTAAGTGCTGACAAATCAAGATCTTTATATGCAATGTAACCATTGATATATACATCAAAGTAAAGCAAATTGAGAGAAGTACTAACAATATCACAGAAATGCAACCTAATCAAATGTGAAACGCCATCACGAGCCACAGGAAAATTCCATGTTATGTTAAACCTTGAAGCTAAACTTGAGTTTTCGCTATTCATCTGTTGAGCAGTCATGTAAACATTTTCAGGCGCGATCTCTGGAGTAGCACCTCCTTTCTGGTAATCAGGTGTATGAGTGCTTACTGCATGTTTAGCTGCTTCCTTAAAAACCAAATAATCCTCATCAGGAATCCAAGTCCTCCAAAGGGTATCATTAAAAGGAGTTATTTTCATACCTCCTACATTAATCCTATGAACAGTTTCCAAAACCTGAGATGAAAGATTTCTATACTCTTCCACACCAGAAGGACCAACCAACCTTGTTCCATAATCTATAACAAAATCTTCAGGAGCAGTAAACACTTCCACAGCATTTACATATCCAAAACCTGATTTAAAGGGTCTAAACAAAATTTCAAGCAAATTTGATTCAATCTTCAAAATAAACTCTTTAATCATCACATCATTAGGTGGCTTAAATTCACTCAGAATTGAAATTCCATTAACCAAGACACTAAATTTTGCAGATTTCAAGTCAAAACTTTGATCTTTAAATGGAAAGAAATGAAAACGAATCAAATGGGTACCATTTTTCTTCATGTTGAACCTGTATAGCCCAGTGGTAATGAAAACTCTGGCTGTGTGATACAAAGTTTGTAAATTTTGAGATGGGTTTTTGTTTGTGAGAGAAATGGAATCATCAGAAGAGAGAAAATTTGAGCCTGGTTTGGTTGAATCACTCATGAAGACTCTATTGAAGAGAGAAGCATTGTTGTGTGATCCACAGTTAATTAAGTAGTTGTCTATAGGAACAAAGGAAAATGAACAAGGTAGAAAGAAGAGAAGGATGAAAAGGATAAGGTTTTGTGTCTCCATGAAACAAGGGTTTGGTCTTTTGAGTTGTTGAAATTTGTGAGGAAAACTCATGTGACTCATGAGAAGTGTGAGAGGATACTTAAGAGAAGAGTGAACAAAACTGCACCAAAAAAGGACAAGAGAGACAGTGACTAGATTTTAGAAGAAGATATAAATAAAAAATATAGTACATAAATGGATTTGGTTACAGAAGTCAAAGGTACTAGTACTACTACTCATGTTTTTTCAATTTGCTTTTGTTGGTAATTTTTGTTTTGAAAAAAGTCATCATTTTTGGACATTTCACACTATCCAACAATAGTTTGCTTTACTATGCTATGACTCTATGACATAAATAAATGGTAGGAGAACTATGAATATGAAAGAAAGTAAAACGACTTTAGGTAAATCACTCTCTTCTTGGAGAAGAATTATAATTTTAATATTAGATGGGCCAAAAAAGGAAATGAGACCAGACATTAGTTTTTTTTTCTTTTCTCCCTTAGAAAGCTCTTTTTTGCATGTATGCTGTCTTATACTATGTGGGACTAACACTTTAAATTAAACATATGTTTAGTATCCGACATATGTTGGTATATGACACAGATTAGTGTCTGACAATGATATAGCATCGTCATTGTTATTTTAACGTTCGTGTCTATGTCAATGTTTCATTGCTCGTGTCTTATTATTATTATACATGAAAATTTGTTGAAAAAATTGCATAAGTAATATATATCAAAGTATTTGCCAACCAAACATCCCACTCTGATGGTAGTTTACAGATCACACTCAGAGGTTGATGTTGGCATCAATTTCCTGAGCTGAGATAAGGTCATGGACCTTTATAACTAAAGCCACCAATTGGCAAGCATATATAGTGTACGTGTCGCTCAATCCTTATCTGAGGAAATAGTAGGATACTGTTATTAATTCTCATTATTGAATTACAGTTAGAAAGGCGTATGTATCTGGTGCATGCCAGCTTCACATAAGGCAGTGCCTGATTAATTTATTCTTTGGGTATTTTTTGCACTATAGTATATTATATTATATTCTCTAATTCTGCTTAGTGCTTGGTGGAATTTTTAGTATTGTTGCCACATGGCATTTGCGTAGTCCCCCAATGGCTCCATAATTTACATGATCCCTCTCTTTTTGTGTGTGGTAGAAACTATATGATCCCTCTTTCTGACCCTCGAATTATATGCTTTATAAACACATACATACATTTATAATGATTAATAACTCTCAACAATAATTCCTACTACAAACGACCATGCTATCTTAGAAAAACATAAGTAAAAGCTAGAAGCATAAAAACATAGCTAAATTGCGAGTAAAAAACTTATTTGATTGATTGTGTCTAAAATGAAATTTATTAGTGGTATTTATAAACAAAACTACATGACCTAATATTCCATTAGCCATGAATGTGGCCAACAAAGATAGTGATATATGACTGTTGTTACTCTTTTAAACTAATGTGTGTGAAATGTGATTGTTGTCTTGTATACGTTATGTGACGCTCCATGTCATGAGTTACTCATCCACGTTATATAACTCTTTTTGGCAATACATCCACACACATATTTTATCTGATCATACTTCCTAGATTCTAACCGTGTTTGTTGTTGAGTTGTTCGAAAACAAGGGATGGACTCTTGTGGCTCAATTATCCGTTGTGAATGATTTTGACCAATTTTGACATTCCCACGACCTTCTCAAATTGAGAAAGATCCGACTTAATAAACTTCAGTTGGTCTTGCTTTGTTTGGTCACGAATTCAGCTAACTAGACTTTTACTCAATGGAACATAGTACGACCAAAACAATATAGTATATCATGGCGGTCCATGCTATAATTGGACTATTTTTCAATATGTCAATACCAAGGCTATAGTTGGAAGTTTATGTATGGACCATTTTGTTGTTGTATATATGTAATGTTTGTTACTTGACATAGACTACTACCGAACCATTCGTAACAAACTTAGTATTTATTTTTGCCCTTTAATTGTTTCTCATGTGAACGTAAAACTATATGGAATTCACGTGCTGACTTTTTTAATGTTTATTTCCAGATTTTATGTGGTAGACTATAGAATCTAGACGTTGATTTCTCAACAAATTCAATTTTTAAAGGTAGTTTAAAGTTTAATCTTAAAGCTTAATCAAATCTTATAGAGCTTGACAAAGAGTAGCAAAATAGTCAAGTTTACTTGATGCTAAAGAGCAAAGACTACTAAAATATACAAAGCAACAAACATTAGAGAAAATCATTGATCAGATTCAGATCCATAAGATTGTCAAAAATAATAATAATTCAGATCCATAAGCACTAGAAGCATTAATTAATTAATCGTTTAAATAATTAGATTGTCACAATTTTACAGATAAATACAAAATTGAGTAGCGACAAAAAAATGAACACGGTTTTAAAAGAAAAGAAAAATAACTAATCTGAAAGCTTAGACGTGATTAATGGCTTCTTGCATTTTAACACTGAGATCTTCTTCTTCTTCACATTCATTTTCCCGCGTAAAACCGTTACTTCCGAAACCTAAATTCAATTCCCGATCATCATTTTCTTCAACATTAACTAAATTCAAAAGCCATAATTTCGGAATTAAACGTAGTTTGGTTATTACAGAAGCATTCGGAGGGAAATTGAACGTGAATTTCCCTCTGATTTCTCCAAACGACCAATGGGGAAACTGGACGGCTCTATTCGCAGCTGCGGCTTTCGGAATCTGGTCGGAGAAGACGGAGATTGGGAAAACAGTGAGCGGAGCTATTGTGAGTATTTTGGTGTGTCTTGCTGCCAGTAATTTGGGGATTCTTTCTGTTAATGCTCCTGCTTATGACTTGGTTTTGAAGTTTCTTCTTCCTCTCGCTATTCCCTTGCTTCTCTTTAGGGCTGATCTTCGCCGTGTTATCAGTTCCACTGGCATACTACTATTGCCTTTCTTGCTTGGTTCTGGTAACTCACTTCTCTCCTTTTCTCTTCACAAGCACACGATAAAATAACATTAAATTGCTTTTGTATGTTGTTTTTAAGCTATATTGGAGAACTTATGAAAATAAGTTGAAAAAAGCTAATGAAAATTGTCATAAGTTGTTTTCATAAATTCGACCAAACAGTCTCACAAAACTTATGTCAATAGATAAACTCAAATAAGTTAATCCGAACAGACCCATTATATATTAGGTAGTCTCAAATTAATCTTTGAGAATACAAAAATAAGTTAATTTGTTTGTAAATTTTGTGAGTTTACATCGTCCTGACCAACCTCTAATGTGGTCATTAAATGCAATAAGGACTCCACATGGACGTGTTGATTGTGCTGTCATGTTATTCTCAATCTCAGAAACTGAAATGAGAGTTTCTCCCGGCCATTGGAAGGAAATGACTTTAATTTTACTATTGAAAGAAGAGATTTTTATTTTAGTCATTGGGATTAGACATATGACATAGCAGCTCAGTCAACACATACACATATAGTCAAACTGAGTGTTTAACGCCCACGTAAGCAGCTGGGACGACTTCAGTTCACAAAGTTTAACTGAGGGACTAACTTGACAACGCTTTATAGACTGGAAGAGTTTTTCTGAATTGTTGTATTTTCAGGGACTAATTTGAGACCGTGAAGGGCCAATTTAGTAGTTGACTCAATATTATTTGGTATGTATACGCGGATGGGATACATTTTGGCCTTTTTTCCCTCTCTTTCAGCCACATCAGCAGTTATAAATTGTATATTTTTCTAAAGGTATCAGAATAAATTGTTAGGTTATTTATGTTCAAATGATCCTTGTAAAAATATTATCAGTATGTAACAATAGAATCTTAAAAAGAAAATTAAAAGTCACTCAGCATCACACAAGGCAACTTCAGGTATTTTTTATGGAAGGATCACAAAATTTATTTATCAAATAAAGACATTTTCTTTATGTTGCTACTTTACTCTATCCTTTTATCATCTCATATGAACTAATCTCATTAAAAATGTTATTTTAGAAAGCAATCTGTCTGAACGTTATTGTTCATTGTCTTTGTTTTTCAGATTCTAGTGACCCATTGAACCTGATTTTTTAACCTAAATTATCATAACAGTTGCAACTACAGTTGGGACAGTAGTAGCATATCTACTTGTTCCAATGCGATCACTTGGTCAGGATAGTTGGAAGATAGCAGCTGCTCTCATGGGTAGACATATTGGTGGAGGTAACTCTTATTTTAATTTTTAGCATGCTCATCAATATTGCCGGAAACATTTATATCTTCAACCTTACCTTATATATTACTGTTTTTCCTTATTGTGCAGCTGTCAATTATGTTGCCATATCTGATGCTCTTGATGTTCCACCCTCAATTTTAGCTGCTGGCTTAGCTGCAGATAATGTTATTTGTGCAGTGTATTTTTCAACATTGTTTCTATTGGCCTCTAAAATACCTCCGGAGTCCTCAGCTTCAGTAAATGGTAGCTCAAATTCTATTACAATATCACTTATGATTATTTATTTTATATTTTCCTGTCACTTGAAGTTAACTTGCTATTATAATGATTTAGTTATTTCCTTGAAATATTTATATGTTGCTAGATTATGTGCCTCTGTGCATCACAGAGTTCACCTGACTCTGATTTTGTTGTTGTTGTTAGATGATACAATGACTACAATGTCTGGGTCTGGTGATAAACTTCCAGTGCTACAAATGGCTACTTCACTTGCTGTGTCCTTTGCCATGTGCAAGGTTGCCAATATTCTTACAGGGTATTTTGGAATTCAAGGGGGTAATCTGCCATTGGTAACAGCAATTGCTGTAATATTTGCAACTGTATTTCCCAAACCATTTGCTTCTCTTGCACCCTCTGGTGAAGCTATGGCCGTGATTCTCATACAGGTTGGTTGTTATTCATCGTGGACAGGTTTTTTCACTTAATATGTTTGGATTGCCGGTTAGTTTGGTGAAATTACGGTGGCACCGTCATTTTGCTGAAACTCCAAAGTGTAGTTTTTGTCAAAATCATGGTGGTCCCCCGTGATTATGTTCAATTCACCTTCAACCCAAACATACACTTAGACTGTCAAAGAAAGTATGTTATTGGGTAGTTCCTAAAAACATAATGACAGTAATAACAGTATCAATATGCAATTTCAATATCTCATAAACTGACTAGTTAATGGTTTATGTCACTTGCTGTGAGGAATAGGTATTCTTTGGGGTGATAGGTGCAAGTGGGAGCATAAGGAGTGTGATGGACACAGCACCAAGTATTTTTCTATTTTCTTTTGTTCAGATAACAATTCATCTTGCTTTGATACTTGGACTGGGAAGACTTTTTCGCTTTGACTTGAAGTTATTACTCATAGCATCAAATGCTAATGTTGGAGGCCCAACAACAGCATGTGGAATGGCAACAGCAAAAGGGTGGAAATCCCTCATTTTGCCTGGTATTCTTGCTGGTATATTTGGAATTGCCATTGCTACTTTTCTTGGAATTGGATTTGGTGTAAAAGTCTTGAAATACATGTAAATATCCCATGTTCTTTATATCCTAACAATCTATGTACTATCGATTCCATTTCTAGTTTCGGACAAAGGTTCTGAAAGCCAAACTGATTTTTTGATCTGCTATAATTATAAAGATTGATTCACAGATTAATAGTGGAATCATATCCAACTAGAATTATGTATCCCCTCCACTTCGTTGTATATGTGTGTGTTGGCGATGGTTAATAGCCTAGTGCCATTTTGTGAATCAAAGTAAGATCAAATAAATACAAAATTTCTATAAGTAAGGCCTTGTTTGGACAAACAGCTTAATTAGGCACTTATATAGCATAAACATTTATCATATAAGTGCTTATCTATAAGCTATTTCTATAAGAAAAATAAAATAAAGTCAAACTATTTTCATATAAGCTATAATTAGTCGTTTTCATAAGCTATCACGGAGAGCTTAAGAAAGTAAGTTAAAACTTTAAAGCAACTTATAGAGATGTCGGAAGCTGTTTTTACACTCTCTCTCAAATCGTCTCACAAATGTTAATTGTGCATGACAGGTTTTTTTGACTTAAAATTGTGCCATTGTTGCTGATATATTTGGAATTGTCATTGCCACTTTTCTCGGTATTGGATTTGGCCTAATAATCTTCAAACAGATGTAAAAAACCCATGTTATTTATATGCAAACAGATGTACTCTAAGATCGGTTCCTATTTCTAGCTTTAGACAAGTTTGAAGTGAAAATCATGTTATATTTATTTTAGAAGATAAATATATTAGTCTTTACTTTGACTGGGTTTTGCTCCACTACATATTAGGCACAGGAAGTTAGTTAGAAACGTGCACCACATTGGATAGGGTGTAGCAAATCTTTTGGCAGTATTATATATAGCTAGTGCTTTTGGTTTTAGAAGACAACTCTCACACATTTCGTTTTCTTTTCTTTTGTGAAAGCAAGTGGGGTTTGCTATTTTGACTTCATAGTAACCAACAGAAGTCTTCACTCTTTTCACTACCTCCACATATCTTATATTCCATTATTGCTTAGGATCACAATTCTGATTTTTCTTTCTTTTCTTGAACGTTGGCATTGTTGATTTATCCGAAAATGAATTATACAGATAGGTCCCCTGTTGCTACGGCCTATGGTTTGGCTGTGAGCATATTTTATGGGGTTTGTGCCTTGATAATTCATGTGCTATGTTAGTGAGAAGCCGCTGTGTATCCTGTTAGCTGTGAGGCCAAGTATACCAAGTAGTTAGACGTGAGACGTACCAATAATAATAGTAATATCTGTAACTGTTATTAGCCTTAGCAGTCACCATATATAGCCATAGTGGTGTCTTGACTTATCTATATATACACCTTTCATATTCTACAGATTGCAGATTATGTAGTGAACTGAAATTGAGACTCTCTACACACAAATGTGCATTATGATGATGAAGAGACACACAATAATATTCCTAAGAATCATTTTTCTTGTGATGTTTCTTGGGTGGCTATCTGTTTGGATCTTGTTGCCTACTAAGATCTACAAAAAGATCTGGGCTCCCATGCTACAAAACAAGTTCAATTCTACATACTTCAGAGGGCAAGGTAATTACGTGTTTGTGTATTTCGTTTTTATTTTATAATTATATCAAATTATTCAATCTAAATTTTTAAGATTATTATTAAATCAGTTCTTAACTTTTTTAGGGATAAATCTCCTGTTTTTCACATTCCCTATGATGTTCATTGGAGCTCTGAGTTGTATTTATCTCCATTTTCATCAAGAAAAAATAACAGAAAAGTTGCCTTCCAGAAGGTTAGTTAATTCTAAATTATGCTATCCTAGCTAGCCTTTATTACTTGAATCTTTAAATAATTATCTAGACATGGAGTATTATTTGTTTCCCTTTAGAAGTCATAGATATATATGTTTTGGTTCCAGCAGTGGCGCTCTAAAAAGATGTTTAGGCTTCCTGAGACGCCCATTCCTGGTTATGTCTCCAATTGGAATTGTTTCAGCTATGGAGCTTATTTTTGTACTCATGTTTGCTGCACTCTTAATATGGTCCCTTTCCAATTACTTACATACCGGTTTCGATCACCTCCGCATGCACAAACAAGATGAGAAAATGTAAATAATCTAAACTTTTCTTTGTACATTATATTAAATTAAATTTGTTTTGTTAACAATAATACATTAAACTAATGAAATAAAGATTATTGTATAATTTGGTGTGTTGATTATTGGTCTTGGTATTAGATGGGAAGCAAAGTTGAGGAGTGTATCTTTGAGACTTGCTTACATAGGAAACATATGTTTGGCATTTTTGTTCTTTCCGGTCACAAGAATGTCTTCTATTCTGCCTCTTGTTGGACTCACATCTGAGTCAAGCATCAAGTATCATATCTGGCTTGGACATTTATCTATGGTTCTTTTTGGTGCTCATACCACTGGTTTTATCATTTACTGGGCTATCACCAACCAAATGATTGAGGTAGGTATATACTGTACATGATTTTTTGATGTGCAATTTTAATTCCCTCCAAAAAAAGAAAAAAGACAATTGAAATTCTGATTCATATTTAGGTACTCTATTTAGGATAAGGTTATTTGTTATGCATTTGAGATCCCATAATATATGTGGCAAGGAATCTGTTGTCTCTCTGTTTGGAATTGAACATAATATATTGTCTCTTCTTCATTTGGACACTTAATTTAGGTACACTTAATAGGTGACGTTTGGCCTGGGAACTGACTCTTTTTTCCCACCATGGGAAAGTGGGACCATTAATGACAGGTGGAGGTTTCAACCTGCTAGTTAAAAATAAATAAAAAATCTTATTACTTATTTTGTTCAGTTTTATGTTTTTTACTATTTCATCTCCTTGATGGTATAAAAAAAACTGATTCACACGCTTATCTCTTTACTCTTGTACCCTATCCCCATCAACACAAAGAATACTACTATTTTCTATCATCCATCATGAATGCTGCAGGCAAACGACCCATTTCATCATTCTTCTCATAACTCAAGTTTAACTCAATCTCTTTGTATAACAATGATGGA
>Ga0228711_1002978_pt1 | contig 26266 bp, 22 predicted proteins | sample MedpolnodulmetaG_2_FD_177996 | JGI IMG/M metagenome (GOLD analysis project Ga0228711, IMG submission 177996) | Root nodule microbial communities from Medicago polymorpha collected in Santa Monica, California, United States - brown nodules | ecosystem: Host-associated > Plants > Roots > Nodule... | reverse complement strand
CTTCTTAATAACGTAATTGACGTCTTGAGATTAAAACCAGTCCTTGTGGGAACGATATTTTTACTACTTCGATAGTATTTAGTACACTTGCTAAAAGTCTATCAACCTGCTTAAACTATATTTTATGTGATGTCCGATAATTGTTAACTTGTAAAGAAGTAAGTTGATTTAATTATATTCTTTGAGGTATGGAAACATCTTGCTCAAATTTTACACTATGTCTCAGCCTGTTTGATGCCTTATAACTTTGCTTCTATATTTTAAAATCATAAAATATGTTGAACTTATTTAAATTTGAGTATTAACTATGTATCCAAACTTTGTTTAACTTATTTAAATTTTCTTTGCGCTATGTCAGCGCATAAATTTTTGTATGTCTTTTATATTTGCTTCTAACACTATATCAGATGGGATAATTTTCAAATACATTATATTATACTGAATCAAAATAAACGTGGACATATAATTTAAAGCAAAAAGACATATTCATTAGATTTTTTGGGATAAGGAAACATCTTACACGTTGTTATTGAAAACACAACGAAAATACATCTCTAAACCATCATTGGTAAGTTTGAGATTACAAACAGAAACAACTTAAAAACATATAATAAAAATACATAGAACTAATGCAACTTAAAAACCCATTTCACGATAGACTTCAAGGTAAACGGTTTCATTTTTGCCAACCATCGAAGCACCTAACTTGATACGTGTACCTTCACCAATTTTGTGCGCAGCTATCATACCGTTCCACTCGCCACCAATTTTGCAATGATTGTACAATATAGATCCAAGATAAGAGTACAGTTCTACTTGTTGCCGCAATCGTCTATCAAAACCAAAGTCATGATCCTTTTATCCAATGTGTATTCACAAAAACCATTGTAGAACAGTTTCTATCAATCAAGAAAAAATAGAAATAATAAGTCATTTTGTCCAAGAAAAGTAATAATAAAAGCAATCTTTTGGTTATTTGAAATTGACCCAGCCCAGCATATACCATAATGATCCAAGGACCGAAACAGATATCATAGAAATCACGCACATCATTAACATGAAATCTAATGACATATGTTCGATATTTCACCCTTAGTTAATTTACATACTTGTTGATTTCAATCAATGGATTTAGATTCAATGGAGCTGTGTATTAAAAAAATAATTATGTTACTTTTTTTTTGAAATGGAAACGAAATGTTATTGTTTTTTGCATTTTCACTTTTCAACATATAATGTTCACTGAATTTTTCGCTAAATAAAATTATTTGATTTTTGGCTTTATGGTAACATAGGTTTCACAATATAAATGATGACTTTTTAGTGAACATGTACTCTTTTGCTGAACATGAGTAGCACATTTCACACTCTAGTTTACTCTTTATTGCAATAAAATCTTCATTAGCTTATTCAAAAAGAAAATACATTACATGCATAAAATAAAAATATAACCTAATATGCATATGAGTTGTAAATACGTCGAGATGAACCACTATACTACCAATACACATTTCACTCAATACAATCAAATATGTAAATACGACCACCACATCTGAATCTCGTGTAATACAATCAAAATTCGATTTTATCTACAACTTGAAAAACTCCAATTAGAAATTTCTAAAACATAGATTGACTCAAAGAAAATATGATGTATCTAAAATACCTCCAAAAAAAATCACACATTTCCTTGACTATGCTGACCCGTGAGAGGGTGAAGATGAATTCTACTTAGGGGGTTAAACTTTAATAATAAGAGATAGACCTGAGCATATGAATGACATTCATTGCGTGACAAAGGGGTGAGAAAGTCAAATGTTAGAATTTATTGTGTGGTAAATGAGCATTTAAAAGATTGACCTTAAAGAAGAATGTCAAACAATTGCATTTAAATGAAGAGAGAATTTTCGGATTTGATATGAAGACATTCATTGCGTGACAAAGGGGTGAGAAGGTCAAATGTTAGAATTTATTGTGTGGCAAAGGAGCATTTAAAAGATTGATCTTAAAGAAGAAGGTGAAACAATTGCATTTAAATGAGGAGAGAATTTCCGGATTTAATATGAATGACAAAGGTGCATTTAATGAATGGCAAATGAGTGAAAATGTCAAATGTGAGAATTCGAAATGTATAAAGGACATTTAAATGAGAAGGTCAAACAATTAAATTTGAAATGAATGACATTTATTGTGTGACAAAAGGGGCTGAGGAGGTCAAATCTATGAATTTATTGCGTTGGAATGGGAGGGAAAAAGCCAGGTTAAAATTAGAGTAAATTATAGCTTGACCAAACAAGTTTTAGTAAGTAAGATAGATGTTGTGGATTAGCCTTTAGCCGGTTAGGTTCTTATATATGTGTCAAAATTAATCTACTCTCTTTGATCATAATCATGTGTATAAAAGAAATTTATTAATATTTAATTCAATGAAATAGTAAATCAAATTGAAGTCAATATATTCTATTTGATGTATGGAAACAAATGAAACGCCTTTATAATATTTGTATTTAATACGAGGCATTGAATAATTTGATAATTGTGTAATAGCATCATACGCATTTATATATTTACATTTAATATCATATTCCATTTCATCCTCTCAAAAAAAATAAATCATATTCCATTTCATCAAAAAGAAAATATCATATTCCATGTCAGGGTGTTCGTGGTGCGCTTTGGTTTGGTTTTGAAGTTTATAGTCATCCGAACCGCAAGATAAAAAAATATGTGGTTTGGTTTGGTTCGGTTGAGTTTTAAAATAACATCCGAACCAAACCAAACCAAACCAATGCGGTTTGGTTTGGATCGTTGGTGTGGTTTTTTTTTAGACAATAAATTTCTTTGATTCCAACCTTAAAATCAAATTAAAAAATTAAAACACAACATATTTTCAGTAATGTTTTAAATTTCATCCAACATTACAATTATATTGATCCGGTTTGGTTTGGTTTAGTTGGTAAAATCAAAACCACAAACCGTACCAAACTATGCAGTTGAGTAAAAAATTGATCCGAATACATCCAAACCAAATGCGGTTTATTGCGGTTTTGGTTTGGATTGGTTCGGTTTGCGGTTTTTCTATTGGATTGGTTTGGTTTTGAACACCCCTATTCCATGTAACTTTTTTAAAATTTATTTATACTCTCTCCATGGTTTTTACAATATTTTAGCATGCATTCTGTCTTACTCAAATTGATATATTTTTAACATAAAAAATAAAATTGACATATATTTTCAGTGTTTCATAGGTTCCCACCATTAGGATTTGGAGGTAATATTATGCTAGACAAGTTAGACAATAAATATAGTTATTTCTTTCAACCGGAATTTCTTTCAGCCTTTGTGCATTTTGGTCATGGTTATTTGCAAAATGAGTATAGTTCTAGTGTTGTAATCAAATGAATTATAGTAAAATGTTCTAGCCTTGTGCATTTTGGTCTTGGTTAGCAAAATGTTCAGTCCAACTACCAAGTAAAGTTGCGAAGAGACAATTAGTTCTGCAATTTATTTACAGCACTAGAGCTATGCTAATATCATGTCATCTTCCACATATAAGTTTCCTTGATATGGTGATATCAGACGTACTCAATATTATAGTAGTGTGGTTTAATACGGTGAATTAAAATTTTACACCACGCCCTAAAACACCTCTTCTCTTTTTTGGCGTTAACCTTCCGATTTTTAAGGAAAATAGACCCTAGTAATCTAGAGTTTGACCGTGAGATAAAGATAGCTTGACTAAGAATTATTCCATTAAAATTAGGTAACACCTTTTTAGATATAGATGTTTAGCGCAAAGTGAAGTGTTTGCTATATGAGACATGAGTAACAATTTTTTTTTTTGTTGCTGAAATACAAAATTGAGATTCGAAGATTTTTGCAAGAGATCATAATAAGTGTCCACCAACCGAGTTAATACTACTGTTACTTGGAAATTGGTAGACATGTTGGTCCCAAAGTTTTTCCGAATAAACAACCTGAATTTGATATCAAATAAGGCCATTGTACAGTGAATTTGGTTTTTTGAAATCCATAATTAGAAAATAGAATGATAAAATCTGATAAGTACAAACTGATCAATGAATTTTGGAAATTTAGAGGTATATCTAAAATTTCAATAGACAAAAGTTAGAGAGTAGAAAAGATAAGCATTTGATATAGAATGTGGATGTGTTATTCAAAGGATTAATTAACCTCAATTCTAAGTCATTGTTATTGTGCACCTGCCTATGAAGGGAAGCTACCTCGTGTACTCCAAATCTTAAATTTCTTATTTGTATTAAAATAATAATTCACACAAAATACCAAGGTTCTGCTCTTGCTGGGATTCATGTGTACTATTCGTGTTTTGAAATTTATCAGAACATCAAGTCTATTTTTTCTGATACTAATTGGTCTAACTGGAAGGAAAAATCAACATTTATCATGATATTCAAAAATCTTGCAATGATGCTCAAAATATGCTTGCTCTCTCATTCCATGTGTCAATATATGATGAATTAGAGTTTTATTATATTTATGGTTTGGAAGATTTATTTGGTGGTGAAGGCATTCTCAAACGATTCCTTGTTTTGTGGCACTGCATCTTAGATATGAGATGGACATGTTGGCTTTCTCAGGTATTACCCAGGGTTGCTCAGAGAAAGAAACCGAAGAGCTCAAAGGTTTGAGACATTTTTATGTTTCATATTTGGCTCTATGTATCGGCTTCTAATTCATTCTTGCTTCTGTCATTAATTGAGGTTAAGAGGGATTTGGATCCTCTCGGTTTTTGAATAACAGGATATGTTCCTCATATTAGTAAATGATAGTTACTTGTGCTTTGATAGAGAAACCTTTTGGATATGAGTAGTGGTTATGTATCACATGAGTTACACTTAGATTACACTTTGTCCCTTTGTGTAATTCAGGTATGTATCCCCTTGGTGGAGAGAAAAGGAGATATTTCTGAAGAGAGGAGATCACAGGGTCTATGTCCTTTGACACCAGAAGAGGCGGCCTTAGTTCTTCGAGCCTTAGGTTTTGGTAGGGAGACACCGATATATATATTGCAGCTGGTGAGATTTATGGCGATGAACTTAGGCTTGCACAACTCAGAGCAGCATTTCCCCGAATTATGAGTTTGTCAACATTTTAATCTCCTTCCATTTTTCTGCTCATTATTTGGGACATCACACAACTGTTGAAAGTTGTTCTTGCGCTAATTAATGGTTGGACCTGATCTGTAAGATGCATTTTCTCAAAATGATCCTCATTTTCAGTCTTTGAAATTATTCTGTTGTGCCACATCTGACTTTCTGTGTTTGCAATTTCAGGTGAAAAAGGAAATGCTGCTGACACGTGATGATTTGCAGCAGTTCTAGAATCACTCATTGCAGATGGCAGCCTTGGATTTTATGGTTTCAGTAGCCAGTGACACCTTTATCCCTACTTATGATGGGAACATGGCAAAACTTGTGGAAGGCCATCGAAGGTATGTATTTACCCTAACGTTGCTCACATGTTATTAATACATTGTTGTCAATTATTGAAAAAATTTAGAGGGACTAAAGTGAAATTTGCTTAATAACAGTGTAAGTGCATTAGTTCTTTGTTATGTCCAATTCGAAGTGCAAAAATCTAAAAATATGAATTTTAATGTTGCAAGTAGTGGCTATAGCGTATTGAAATTTGAAATAATGACATTTCAGCCGTAGTTGTGTTATAGCGCTTTAGTGTAGTGGAATTTGAACACATTTCTATTTTCTTTCGATTTTTTCACAAGAGAATGCCTCCTGAAGCTGTGGATCTTGTGTCAGGACTATTGGAATACTTTCCAAATCTTCGAAGCACAGCTGTGAGTATACAATTTTATAAGATATGTGAATCTTGGGTTGCATTTCTATTATTGCATAAAGCATGCTATTGATTCATTGTGTTGTATTTAATTTTAAACTTTTGTGCAGTTCAACTTTCCCTTGCTGCATATGCAGTTGGCCAAATCCATCTCTTTCACAATAGAATTTTGATTTGTATGAATGTTATCTAAAACTATACTTTGTCTTTTATTTGGGTTACTATCATGAATTTATGATAATATACAACTTGCCAATTCTAACCAATTTATCCAATATCCAACCACGTTCTATTTACATCTTCAACCATGCCAATATTTAATTTATCTTGAACCATTATTATAAGCTTTTGAACCTAGGTTCAGATTCAGCATGTGATGACACTATAATTCTTTGTGCGCAGTATTACTAAAGGCTCAGTTTCATTTTGATAAGAATCACTTTGCCAACTTAATGATCATTTCTGGTATTGCAGGAACTGTGTCACAGGTAATTTTTGTAAAGCTTGGTTTTAGTTGTCGAATATCAACTATGTTTAGTTTACCTTTTTTTCCTTATCAAATCTTCAATTTCTTTGAGTTTATAGTATAAATATTAATATTGAACATTGTTGGTCACAGCTTTTTCTTATGCCTATTTTTGCTCCTACTTTGGGCGAGGCAAGGCTTCTTTCAATTTGACTCTTTTCTCGATTGAATTCTAATTTTCCTAGGCTGTTGCAGCCCTGGAGGGTGTTAGAGATATAACACATGCTTCTCACCTCATAGGAGACATGAGTGGCTCTACCATTGATGATCCATTATCAGACACATACAACAAATTGGGTTGCTCAATTTCTCCCCTGGAGAAAAATTCAAATGATTACGAGATGATTGTGAAATACCTTGACAAAACTTATGAACCTGTCAAAGTTGGTGACATTGTAAGGATACAACTGTTTCTGTTTTTTCATGTACAGCTGCAATAATGATCAATTTTTTTTTGATCTGTAACCTTATGGAAATAAAGTTACAATATAATGGATTCTCATTGGATGTCGGTGTAAAACTATTCTCAATTAAACTCTAATCTATTTAATGGTTAACTTGGGGGAAATAATGTCACAGTTGATGGTAATCAAAGATGCTTTGGTTTTTAAAACGAAGCTACATAGGTTCAATTCTTTTGGGAAAAGCAATTAAAAGGAACGAGTCGAGATTATTTGCAAAAATGCATGTTTTGAATATGCTTTAGTTATGTGAATTATTGGTACTGTCATGTGTTAAGTTAAATGATCGTAAGAAGTTTCACCACATTGCATTGTACTAATTTGTCCATTTATTTTGCATTTTGATTAAATTGATGGTTGTTATTTATCTAACAGAAGAATTGCACTTTTCAATTTGCTATTTGAGTTTGACCTTGAAACTGGAGATATCTGTTAACATATATTACTGTTTAAAATGTCAGAATTGGCTATAGCATGTTAGCTGATGCTGAAGAGAGTGGAGTGATTTTGAAGGGTTTTGTGGTATCTAAATATTTATATTATTAAATGATGTAATGATTTTTTCAAAGCTAAGGTTACGGATCTTGGATTTTCTTTAAATTCTTGATTATGTGTTTGTGCAAACTGTTTTAGTTGAACCTACAACTGGAAATACGGGACTTGGCCTTGCTTTTGTTGCCGCAACGAAGGGTTATAAACTGATAGTCACAATGCCTGCTTCTGTTAATATTGAGAGGAGAATCTTTTTACGCACAGTTGGTGCAGAGGTTGTTTTGACGAATGCGGAGAAGGGGCTGTTGACAAGGCTGAAGAAATTGTCTATGCCACACCCAATGCTTACATGTTTCGACAGTTTGGTAACAGAAGTAACACAAAGGTTAATTCTTAATCCATCTCATATGAGACCTTCACCTTTTTAATCATCATATTTTAAATTTTATGGTATGAAGATAGAATTTACAGCAAAAATTAAGTTACATGTTATTAAGATTTATATGCACAAATTACAGATCCACTTCGAAACTACAGGGCCAGAGACATGGGAGGATACAATGGGTAATGTTGATTTATTGGTTGCTGCTATTGGAACTGGTGGCACTATTACAGGAACTGGACAATATCTGAAAATGATGAACAAAAAAAATAAAGGTTTGATTATTCCTTTGATATGCATTATGTTATTTCAAATTGAATCATATACTTATTGGTCTTCGGCACCTAATTCTCTATATCAAGCCATAAATTCAAATTCCATAACCTTCACCTTATTGGTATTAAAAGAAATTCCCTGTGGAATCAAGTGCTTGCCCTTCTTATGAAAACATGGTAAAGATGCCAAATAAGGTTTTTTCATGGTGTCGTAAGACAGCTAGAATTGTGTTCAAATTTTAAGCAAAACAAATGGATTACCTTCATTTTTATCAATGACTATGACTATACTAAATCTATGATAACAATATGGAAGGATCAAGGAGCTCAAATCTTTTGAGGCACTTGCACAAGGGGTTCTTACTAGCTATATGTTCACTACCATTTCCATGGTATTTAAAATATATACTTGATATAAGTATGTTTAATATTAATGCTGGTGACTATTTTCTCATTACTTCTTGTGTGTCGTTCTTTGCAAATAGTTTGGCAAAAGCCATTGTACTTCTTCTTTTGTTTTGTTTTTTTTTTTTTTGTGTTGATGAATTTAGGCCATGTTTACTAGACTATTCTTGGCTTCATGGATTTTGACATTTTGTGATTTATTGGAATTAATTATTTTTTGCAAGTTCGGCCCCAAAAAGAATGTCTATGGAGTAATAATTAGAAGTAGGGATCACATCAAATAAACATCGTTTTATGTTGATTTACTATTAAATTGGAGTCTATAAAGATTTTTAACATGAAATATTTTAACTTCTGGCATTATGGGAAATTTTCATAAAAGCATTGCAGGTATTTTAACTTCTGGCATTATAGTGGAGAATTTACATAACTTCTGGCTATAGTTATGAAAACTTGAATGGAATTATGTTTGACTGGAAAGGTTGACTGATGTTGGTTTAGTTTCTTTATAGAGTCAGTGCATGATTATTAATATTTTGTGCAATTTTTCCAATATTAAAATGAACAAAAGGAAGAAAATTACATCATGAATGGTTACATTTTTGTATAGGGCTTTCAATGTCAAGGGATTATGACTATATTAAGGACCTCAAAAAGAATTAGGCGAAGGGTTTGTTCCTGAACAAGGGAAATGGAAAGACACTAAGGGAGAGGGATATACTCCTTTTTGAACTGTTCCAGGCGTACGACCCTGATACTTTACGGTTTTTTTTGGGTACTCTTTCATGTGATTGTGTTTTATATTATTCTTTATGATCACAAGGTAATGCTTGGGCCTTGATGACATCTACATGGATTTATTGTGAGTATATTTATCTTTATGTAGTTGTTTTTTCATCAAAGATCATAGATAAACTGTCGTAGGTTTTTAAGGGAATTAGGATTTTGTAGCTTTTTATTTTTCTTCTTGCAGGTAGTGTTAAGCTGAACTAAGCTTTAACAATATGTCACGACTACATTTGGTAGTAGAAATGCAAAATTAGAGGTAAAGTTCTTCTCTTTTTGTCTCTCACACATACAATAAAATGAAAAACCATGATCATGTGTATTAGATAAATTTCCAATTTACAACAACTATTGAATAAGTTTTATTTTCTCAACTTCAAATATCAGGCAATTCAAGCATTTCAATTGATATGTATGATACACGCTTATTCTTTATATGAATAAAAATGACCATGCATACTCTGTGCTTTCAATATAGAGAAAAGCTCCTATAAGATATTGGTTAATCCTGCATCATCGTTCAGCTCTAAAATTTCCACTATAAATATATAAATGTTTTGAAACTCAACTTACTTGAATATGTCATTCTTTCCTAGATTAATAGAAGGTTAATGCGATTTTGTAGCTGGTCTGCTCCGTTGTTTTTGTTGTGTCATTCTTCGGTTGTTCTGCTCATCTGCACCGGTGTTTTTGCAGTGGTTAGGATGGTTTATGTGTCTCAGAAGTTGGAATTGGATCAAGCTGCTTGAGTGTTGTTCGATACACAACAGTTGGTGAAATACTTCTCTGCAATCGCGGTGTAGTAGAATCTACATATATTAGGACTTTTGCTGGTATCTTGAGATGTTTAGGGTCTAATTATTCAAGTATATGGTGTGATGTTAATTGGCTTGAATAATTTTAGTTGTTGAATTTAAAGAATTAAGTGATGGTCCTTATTTAGTGCGGTAACATTTTGGGATTGGCTTAGTACAATTGGATTTTATCTTAGTAAATCGGTTTCTTATTCAGACATATAGTAAGGATTTTCAAAAAAACAGTATTCAACCCGTGTGAAGCACGCGACCTTCGTTCTCAAATTTACAAAGAATAACAATGTTTCGTAATTTGAACATCTCTTCTTTAGAGCAAATTTTTTTAAAAATACGTAATTCAACCTGTGCAAAGCACAGGTTTGTAACTAGTTTAATAATTAACAATTGGTGCAAAAGAAGTGAGGTTCTTGGCGTCTCGCTCTGTCGTTTCCCACACAACGGCTTTATAAGTCTTAGAATGAGAACCATCATTGGCGGAAAGGATGAGGCGGTAGTTGATCCATTCAACAACCATGGATTCAGCCTTGAAGATCTTCTCAAATTTTAGCTTCGACTCAGTTTGCTTGTCGTACTCAGTTACAGCAAAATTGCCGATTTCGTACATGTATGGTTCATAGATGTACTGATTGGGTCCCAACCACGAACAATAAGTTGCTTCCTTGCAGTTGTAGAGACCATTAGAACGAGAACAAAAAGAACAAACCATTGGAGTCTCATGATGTATTGAAACTATTATCTTTTCTATGTTTATAATTCCAGTTGATGTAGGTTTTTTATAAGAAAATAAATAATGTGGGTTACCACTAATTACGTTCTTGTTTTTTGTTTTTGTCTAGTAGCCTAGTGGCTGGAGAAGTGGGGTGTCCAGGGTTTGAACCCCGCCCTTGCATAAATTATGCAATGTCCCTGCCAATTGAGTTAAGTTTATATATCTATAAAAAAAATTTGGTCAAAGTATCAAAATTATTCTAATCTCTCTTTATTCAAAACTATATGTATTAAAGAAATTTATTAACGGTTAATTCAGTGATATAAATCAAATTAAAACTAACGGTTACATTGAATATATCAATTGAATATATCTGTTATGGTTCTTTTTTGCAGACTAGAAAAGATACACCGAGGAAGATACTTCCCTACACTTGAAAATGTTCCAATCAAAACTAAACAAAACCTCAAAGTGAATTTGGGTGTATTATTACCGCTTGTAAACGGCTGCAAGTAGATAGATTTAAGAACTCTCATATTGAGTTCAACAGGAGGCAAGCAAATAGGGTAACTCACGAGTTAGCTCAGGCAACCTTGTCTAATCCTAGCCTCCATGTTATTGATGATGTATCTACATGTATGTGGCATATTTTATCTAATGAAATGCAATGAATTTCTTCCTTCAAAAAAAATTACTTATCTATATGTTTACCAACCTTACAATAGAAAATTAATAGAATTAGAGTCCAATACACATAAAATATATTCACTACTGATATTTAATTTTGTGATTAGTTAGCTTAAAATGATATAATTTTCACAAGATATTTCCAGCTAACCAGATAATTGAAGCACATAACCACAATTTTACAAAGGTATAACCATCTTTTTTTACTTCTTTCAAAATTACTCATCTATAAGTTTACCGGCCTCATAACAGAAAATTAATGGAATTAGAGTCCAAGAAACGTAATAGGTTGTCACTTTTGGTATTGCAATGATAAGCTGACTTAAAATGATATGGTTTTCACATGTTAACTCAGATAACCAAATAATCGAAGCATATGACCACAATTTTACAAAGGCACAACCATTTTTTTCCTGGTTTCAAAATTACTCATCTATAAGTTTACCCGCCTCATAATAGAAAATTAATAGTTAGATTCTAGGAAATATAATAGGTGGTTACTTTTGGTATTTCAGTGATCAATTGACTTCAAATGATATAGTTTTCACATGATAACTTGAGGTAACCAAATAATTGAAGCATATAACCACAATATTATAAAGGTGTAACCATCTTTTTTCAATGCATTCAAATTTACTCATCTATAAGTTACATGATAATTAAGATAGAAAGTTGAGTGACTAGATGCAATTATTTGTGTTCATAGTACAACATTGATACATGAACAATTATTTTTTACAAGCAAACATGTATTCAATTAAAGATGGTTATGCAATCTACTCCCACTATTCAATTAGTACAAGCAGCAGAGGCTGCGGGTTTAGGGACATATCCCACCCATGAGTTAGAACCAAACCTTTTTCTACTCCCACTAGGCCATGAGCAACAACAATCTTAATTCTCTAATAAAAATTACAGTACAATTGGACAAAGTAGATAAAATGTCTATGCAATCTAGGATAATATTTTATATCTCATCCATCCAAATAAGACCTTGGATAATTCTAGGACTCCTCCTTGGTCTCTAGATTCAAATTCAGATTCATCACACCTGGTGGAGGGGGACACCAAAATTCATCATCAAATCTCACTATAATAGTAGCAATTGCAGAATGGTTTGAACAATTGAGCTCTGAAGTGTACTCCGAAATTGAAATAGCTATTTGGATAGGATTCAATTGCTGATTTTGGAACACCGTCTGGTTCCTAACCTGCCAAATCTTCCAGAAAGTGATACAAAAAAATTGAGCTGATAGGTACTCTTTTTTTTTATTAACTAATCAGACATTCAGACTTTCAAGCACAAACGAGTAAGAACATGATGTCCTTAGGTAATTTGATTGACTCTACTAGCATTATCGAATAGAACTATATATAACTATATAAAACCAAGTTTTTGAAGAGTATAACCAAATTTTACAAAGGCGTAACCATATGTTTTCCTGCGTGCAAAATTGGTCGTCTATAAGTTTACCATACTCATAACAGAAAACTAATGCAATTAAGAGTCCAAGAAACATAGAATATATCTCTTGATATCTCAATGATAAATTGTCATAGAATGGTATTGTTTTAGCAGGAAAACTACATATAACCAAATATTTGAAGCGTGTAACGACAATTTTACAAACATATCACCATGTTTTTTGTCTGCGTTCAAGAAAACAAGGTACATGAACCAAATAACAAAACAGAAAGACACCAAGTTACAAATATATCACCGCCTGATGCTCTAGATAAAATACAGGCAAGACAAGAAATTTTCCACCTCGACATTCAAAAACAAGGTACATGAATCAAATAACAAAACAGAAAGACACCAAGTTACAAATATATAGTCAGTACACTCCTAGCTACCTAATCCATCTGCATACAAAAGCCAGTTTTAACCAAAGAGTCTTCTAAAGAGTTAGCTTCTATGTTGATATGACAAAATGAAACACTCTCCAAAACAGTCAAATGAATCTTCTTATAAAATCTGGAAACTAATTCATAAAAGCTCACATTACATTCTATTATGTTCCTAACATTATTAACCTAAGTAGTTCATTCAAGCCCTGCATCAATAACATAAGTCAGGGGCAATATACACACTTTAATTGTTTAATAACTCAAAGTGTATTTACTTTAATCCTCCTATTTTATTAACCTAAGATTATAGTTTCATGGATGCAAGGATGATGAAACTTCTTGTCCATGGTCATCAACTAGCCAAAAGCACCATTCCATCCTACTAAAAATATCCATAAACATGCCCCATAAAATAAGAGTTAAACTGCCACTAAAAGTTATTAACAATAATGGTTATTGATTTTTGGGGTCAATCCAAATTCAATTCTATGAAAAGAAAACATTTGCATCTGACTCATTCTTGGTTGTAAAACTTAGTGATTACCAATTGTGGAAAAACAAGATTGAAAACACACAAAAAAAACCTAAATGTAAACCTTCAACCAAAATGTTATAGAACAAATTTGAGATAGAGACCACCTTCAACCCATGATGAAGAGAGTGAATCAATTGCGATTGGGAGGAGGCGATGAGATTGAGTTATCAATGGCGAGTGAGGTAACACGACGGTGACTGAGACCAACGTCCATGAGGAAACGAAGAGAGTGGGAGGAGATCGAGCGGTGGGGAGGAGACAGAGCGAGTAGGAGAGACAACGACGGTAGCCTTCATCCCGGATTGAGGGAAAGAGGGATGGAACTGAGAGAAGGGGGCACAAAGTTTCAGATTTTTTTAATTTTAATTTAGTTTTGTTTACTCTTATTTTAAATAAAACAAAAAATCCACTATGGCAAATGATGTCACATGGGATGTGTGTATGGTTCAAGAGAGGTGTCTGCTTAAAATTATCCTATTATTAAAGGTGAACTCTAACCATTAAGCTTACATAACAAGAAGAAAAGGTATTTTCATAGGTATTTTCGAAAATAATATATGATAGACCATTTTTTTTAAAGAATATCTGATATATCTTAAAGGTGAGATTTGGTTGAATGTAAAGTACACAATTAGTTGGTGGAAATAAATTATTAAAGTGGCATCTAATACGTATCTCTTTCAATAATTTTAATAAAATGTTACATTTGTTCTTCATTTTGTATTATTATGAAATTCTTTTTTTACTAAAAATGATATTGGTTCACATTTGAACTATTCTTTAACTATCCATATTAGATTGACCCATAAATTAAACTCTTATTTGTAAAATTATTACACTCCAAACTTATCTTGATGCTACGGTACATATAATGAACAGGAAAATGTTATAAAAACAAAGAGTGTAAAATACATGCTATTCTGCCCCTCCTTGGCTCTCTTTCTTAATGGATTGTGCTGGACAACATATGCTCTATTCCACCCCTTGGACATTTATCTCCTGGTAATTTATTTATATATATTATTGTGAGTTTATGATTGTAGTTCAATTGGATGAAATATTTTTAATCAACCCATTGTTAATTATAATATACATTTGTACTTAATATTGCAGATTAGCAGTGTTATTGGAGCAGTCTCAGGACTTGTTCAGCTCATACTATATGCTTATTTCTGGTGCAAGGGAGAAAACAATAACGATAATGTTAATCAATTATCTAATGATGATGTTCATCATGTTCCAAATCCAGTTGTGCAGTCGACAATCACAATTCAAATAGGCTAAAAAGAATCTTTTCATATTCATACTCCAAAGAAAATAAGTTTGGTCTACACTTAGTTTAGAGAATTTCTTGTCCATGTTTATGTTTCTCGGCGTCCAATTTTTTTTAACTTTTCATTTTGTTTTTATTCAGATTGTAGAATTTGAAGCATATATAAATGAAATTTTGGATTATAAAATCCAAAATCTATCAAAATGGAATAAATCACATCCAATCATGTATTTTATTAGTTCGACAAATAGTTTGTCAAAATAGCTTAACATTTCAGTTTATATAATACGAACTATGTCAAACCCTTGCGACACCATTTTTTTAGCAACATTGAGATTCTTTTTAGCAACATTGAGACTTTTTCATTGAAGGACCTTAAACAACTTTATTTTGTTTGTTCGTATTGATATTCAATTGATGTTTGTATTTATCAGATAGATACAAACATCAATTGAACGTCAATGTGAATAAAAGAGAGAGAAAATAAACTTGTATGTCCTTAACATTATTGTATAACTGGACTACCAACACAATTCTATCGATATCTAATTTTTTGTTTGGATCAGAGGACTTCTCCACTCATTTTTTTTGTTAGAGTGATCAAAATATGTCGTTGGGATGTTATGTCTCTGTCATATAAAGACTTGACATAAAAATACAAGCCCACATTTTTGAATTCAGAATGTAATTTTAAGTTACCATAAATGTCAAAATGGTAGGGTCAGGGCATTGATTTTGCTAGGCTTGTTATAAAGATTTTGAGTCAATTAAGAAATTGCTAGGTATGTTGTTTGCGAACACAACAAAGGGCCTGGTCCCCCCCTTCTAGAGGTTGATCAATTCGTACCAGTCTACTTCATTCACAACTTGTAAAAATGTTTTTACCTTAAACATAATTTGAACCTCAAATTTTTTATTCTGAAATTTTAATACCAATGTTATATCTGTTTCTAGATGTGACATTTGTAAAAAAAAATAGTTGTTTGGATACAATTATTCTTTAATATATTAATAGAGTGATCTCAGTTTTCTACTGGACCACATTCTTTATAGTATAGAACAAAACATACTATAAAGTCTGGTATAAACTCATGTAGAAAAGATAAATACTTAATTCCTACAAGCCAAAGTGAAAATTCTAAGTGTCCTAAAATCTGAGAAACTTAAGGTTAGGTAATACTTATAAACCACTAATTAACAAGCACAAGTGATTTATGATTCTGATCATAATCAAAATAAAACTTATTCTCAGCTCTTGAATCAGAACAGAAACCAGCTTTCATTTTCTTGATAAAATCCTCACATTTCTTATTTAGTTTCTCTGTCTCATCTTCATCAATTATCATAGGATCATTTTCCTCTTCTTCTTCAATATTCATATTTTCTTGGTCCACTATCACCAAACTCTTCACTTCTTCATTTTCTTCCATAAGAGCATTTCCATCTTCTCTTTCTTCATCTTCTTCTGCTTCAATAACCACATTTTCTGGTTCCACTATCATCAAACTCTTTTCTTCCTCTTTTTCTTCTTCTTGGGATTTACTTTCCATAACGTCATCACCATCAATTGGTTCTGTAACCTCTGATTCTGATATGTAAAATTCAAACCGGTTACTCTTCTCGGGTTCAAGGACATATTCAATGCTTTGATGAGTGGTTGATGAAGAGGGATTGATTATAGTTGAATATAATGCTATAAAAGCAAGAAGGATATTGCAAAGAAGGAACATATAACTCTTGTCAATGGTGTAGTAGCTGCTAGAGAATTGCACAAGGAATGGCTTAAAGGAGTGAGAGAGTAAAGGAAGCAAAGAAAAAAGAACACAGAACAGAGAAAAAGAGAACAGAAACTTGAGATTGTGAGATTGAAACAGCTTAAAAGAATCCATGTCTTGTGTTTTTTGAACCTTAAACCTTTGAATATGCTATGACATGTCTTGCTGTTATATATATATATATATGGTGAAAAGCTAGGTGTGAAAAGGAACGTGTGGGCCCATGGTAATTACTTGGAAAATGTCTCTTACAATATTGATGACTTTGATTGGGGGACAATATCCCAAGTCAGTCAACTATGTTTTTTAATAATTTAAACATATAATACTAAACCGAGTGAAAAAAGATCCCAAGTCAGTCAACTAGCAATTTTTAATTTTTTTTTTTCCAACTGACTCATGGGAACGCAATTTTTAGTCATTTAATTAAGGAAGTAGTGTTGATGAAAAAAAGTTGAGTGTCATTTTAAAAAAAATCCTATATGTTTATTATAATGAAGTTAAAATTTCAATTGCGCGTGAAAAGTTTTAAAATATCAAACTCTTTGTAACTACCAATTGCATTACTAATCAGCCTATTAAGCACCCTTAAAAACATCAATCTATTAAGCAAACTAAAACTAGCCTAAACATGTGTGCTTTTCTAAGATCATCTGTTCATGGTTTGCCTATTAATTTAAAACTTCAATTTTGTTGAAATACGACCTAAAATTCTTTGAAGATGAAAAACAAGTGTATGAGACCATTTTTTTTCATCTATATACAAGTCAAGATTTGGAATGACAGCGAACGGTGGTGAAGTCTAAAGAGCAAGTTTGCGAGATAAATTAAATTGGCTCTACTAACATTATATTTTGCGAGATAAACTCGTACTCTTTCATAAAGACCACAAGTAGAAAATCAGATAAAAATAAAAATAGTATATTGTTAGAGGAATATTAGTCAATAGGTAAACTACAGACTATTAAAAAAAATTCCTACTCTAGTCAAATTATTGGCAAGCAAAAAGGAAATAGGTCGAAACACAAAGACCACAAGTAACATTGTGTACAATATGTAAGTTACTCAACTAGCGAATAATCTACTTCATACGGTAGATGTCTAAAATACCAATCGAAGTTGAAGGAATGTGTTCCATGAGGAGGTGTTGTATCCTGGGAGGATATGCGCTTATGAGGCGAATAAAATTCTCAAGGACAGTGACTATGTCACGCCACAGGTTACTTAACAGTGTGCTGTTTTGCAGGTTTCCTCTAATTTTGACTTGTGGCGATTTTGTTGGAGATGTGTCGGCACCCAAATTCGATAAGTTTCACTTGTTCTCTAATTTATTTTTAGTTGTAATTGTTTGCTATTATTACTTGAGATGATTCTATGTCATTATTATACAACAATCTTGAGGATTTTATTTTAATTGATGAAAAGAAAATTATGAGAATTGAAGGGATACTTGAAATTGAATCATTTTGTTCCTCTTCTTAATGTAATTGATGTTTGACGTGATGATTGTTTAATATTGAACTTCATGGTCGATAACTATGGTTTTCTTTATAAGTGTCTGTTGATGCCATGCTAATATAGCTTGTAAAACTAAGGTCAGCTTAGATGATTATTTGTTTATATTGTTGTGGATGAGAGAGCCTATTGACACTGACATGTTTTGTTTATTTTAACTCCTACCATTCTTCTATAACCCAAGTCATGTTATCATGATCTTTCAATTTCTAATCATGTTTATTTGTAAAATTGAAGGATGCTCGTTGATGCTGAAAATTTTGATAGCGGTGGTAAACCTTTGATTTAAAGAGAACGGCGAATAAGTTGCAGAAAATTATACCGTGGATATGTCACTCAGGTTCTATCTACTCCATCTTTATTTGTTGTTAACTAAAGACTCATTTGTGTTAATTACCAAAATATGTGTAACTAAGATATTTGGTGCAATTTATGCCTGATATGAATTTATGGATATAGTACCTAATTTTTGTGGGAATAATATGTTGAAATTTGATTTGATTATAAATATTTTATCAGATTCTTAATTTATTATCATAGAACTAATTGGTGAATATGGATATGAGTTTTGGTTACTTATAAGCAACATGTGAAATGGTTGAGTCTTTGGTTCCCTTCAAATAATGAATATTTTTTTTTTTTTGGTACATTCAAATAATGAATATTATTATGATGATGTTTAGAGCCTAATTTATATGCTCATATTCAATGTTTGCATAGTAGTATGTTTAATTAGTCAGTTGATACTTCTTTTACTTAATAGTTTTAATATCACTTATTTTTTTATAATCAATTAAGTTGTTATGTATTTAGTTCTTCTTCATGGTATCATATCGTGTTCAATTATTTATATGTCATGGACAATGATTGAATGTATATATATGACTTTTCCAAATGTTAAGAGATTCTGATTAGAAGCAGCTCATTGCACCCTCCGTATATCTCCGTATATATGTATTATTATTATGTAAAGCCAATAGTGCTAGATTTATGTAGAAATCTCTATTTAATTGCAGAGTATTTAATTTGTGGCAATGGTAACATGTTTCTTTCAATAAAGTGAAAAACTCTGAGCATAAATTTTCGTGATATGTCTATTTAATTTATGTGAAACATACTTAAATATATTTTGTTTGAGGGACATTTTAATTTGCAAGAATTTAGTCTCATCTGTGTATATATGTATTTTCTGAAACCAAGTTGATGTGAGTGTGCAATGAGAACATGAACATTGATTTGAGGAATTTTGTTTGATTGTGAAACATTATTTAATTATATTATTGGAAGAAAAATAGAGAAACTCAAAAATACATATGAGATATGTAAGAGTGAAATGAGTGCAATAGAGGTGTTATGTTGTCGCTTAAAATTAATTTAAGTAGACTTGAATATATTTTTGCGGCACATGATAAACTCATGAGATATATATTAAGATACACCTTAAAATATTGGTGACATATATTGCGGATTATCCATTGTATTAAAATAATACAATGATATTTGATTTACCTATGTGTAGATTTAATTTTCCCAATGTAGGGGTGTCGCCACTTGAAAAATTGTTCAAATAGACCTGTATAATAAATCCACACATAGAGTTATATTTTCCCAATGTGGGGGGTTTGTCACTTAGAATTTATCTAAGTAGACCCGATAACATATATCAATAAGTCAGTTTGACAATATATGAGATATTGTTTAAAAGTGGATAAACCATTGTGTTCAAATAATACAATGATGTTAATTAGATATGAATCCAATGAGAATAAATTTATAAGTAAATTTATCTTATTGATGAATATGTTGTCGCTCAGTAAACAACTAAGCAGACCTGTATGAATTTATTACGAAGAACAAGTTTATAATTGTTAACTTGGTAAATATGAGATTAATTGACTGAGAGACGTCTTAGTCAATATTCTTTGATGAAATTTTTTTTTTGTCTCATCAATGTGTGTAAAGTACGTACTAATAAAGCCCCTGGGATGAAATAAATTGTGAGCATCGAGGGGATTGAGGCTTAAGCCAATCGAAATTGACATGTGATAGGAACCCAACCTTTGTGATTGGAGATCCCATGAAGAAGGTTCAATGTGGTAAGAACAAGTCACATGTTAGTCCTGCTAGCGCTAAATTTAATCCTAGTCTCTTTCCTATGGTGTATTTGAGTAAGTGTTAGACACTACAATATTGAGAGGATAAGCTATAATGCTTTCAACGATTATCCCTTATGGGTGGTGTATGACTTGCAGCATACACTTGATGAAATCGCCTATATGAGTGTCAAGTGGGGCCGCTTGCATGAGATCTTGGCAAAATCTCTAGAGCACTCATGAATACCCGGCACGCACATGACCTATTAGCGAACAACCGCGTAACAACAAGAATTGTGGAAGTGTAATGTGATTGTGAGACCTCTAACATACAACAAGTGTCTTGGGTTCCATAGCTTGCTAAACCAATTCACTGTGTGTTAAATGATTTTATTCAATTTACCTTAGGTTTTAAGCCATGTTAAATGATTTTATTTTTTTTGAAAGGAGCCATGCTAAATGATGTACTCTGTCAATTTGCAATTTGAATGAATATAATTTATTTTTTTAAAAAAAAAAAACAAGAAAAAATAATTTAGTACATACAATTGTCCCCAAATAGGTGTTTTAGGAACCCAATAAAATGCATGCATGCACAATAGCTTTCTAGGATTCGTTCACCTCACCATTTTCATCTTCTAATTAACAGTGAACAGCCACATTTCAATGGCGGAGGAAGAGAACAACCACATTGTCACGTATATAGTGAAAATCGAAATCACACTCACAGTCCCAGACCCAGAAGAACCCATTCATGACGATGAAACACTGCCTACATTGAATGTTGGCGCTGCTGAAATGGCATCATTGAACAACGGTGAAGGTTCGGTTGAAGCTGGTGATGTGGCAGCCGCAGCAGCAGAAGAGTCTGTTCTTGATCGAGAAAAACAAGCTATGAATGGTGGCCCCGCTGAAACTGCGTCGTTGAATAACTGTGAAAATTCGGTTGAAGCTGGTGATGTGGCAGCCGCAGCAGCAGAAGAGTCTGTTCCTGATCGAGAAAAACAAGCTATGAATGGTGGCCCCGCTGAAACTGCGTCGTTGAATAACTGTGAAAATTCGGTTGAAGCTGGTGATGTGGCAGCCGCAGTAGCAGAAGAATCTGTTCCTGATCGAGAAAAACAAGCTATGAATGTCGGTGCCAATACGGTGGAGTCGCTGTTGACGGACGATGAAATGGCAGCTAGGGATTCTTCCTCAGTTAAAGCTGCTATGGAGATAATGAAATGCGGAAGAAAGAGTTTTGCAGAAATTCAGAAGAGGAAGATGGATGAAGAAGCGTTGTTAGGGAGCATAACAAAGGAAGAAAGAGACGTGGCAGCCGGAGGCTCTTCATCGTTTCAACCAGAGAGAAAGAAACGCAGCAGAAAGAGAAAAGCGGTGAAGGAAACCACCGAAAATGAGGTTCCACAAGTCCACAAGAAACTTAATACCAAATTAAGTTCAGAGGAATCCTTAGCGTGCCATCAATGTAAAAGAAGTGATAAGGGCAGGGTTATAAGATGCACAAAATAACGGAAAAGATATTGCATACCCTCTTTGAACAATTGGTAAGGGGAACCCTTAACCCACTGTTTCACTTTGTTTAACTTGCTTCATTTTGTGTCGGTTGGTTCTATTGCAAAGATTACATGTTTCAATTTTGGTTGATGAAATATTGATATTAACTATGTTTTTTTGGTTGTGTCTTGTTAAGGTATCCTAAATTGAATGAGAGCGATGTTGCCGAAGCATGTCCTGTGTGCTGTGATAATTGCAATTGTAAAGCATGCTTGCGATCTTTTAAACTCATCAATGTCGGTGATCGTCTCTTCTAGATTAACTATTTTTCTCATTTTTCTGTATTGTATATTTGAAATGTATCCATCTGGTTTACTATAGGAAATGAAGCATAAGGTCGAAACCAACAATGATGAGGAAGTCGAGTTCTCTAAGTATATGTTGAAAGGACTTCTTCCACATTTAAGACGGTTGGATGAAGAACAAATGATTGAGAAGGAAAGAGAAGCCAAAATACAAGGTATTCCTTTATTGTCAGCAATAATTTTTAGTTTCATATATTTTTCATTTTATAATTTGATATTCGGATGTGAATTACAGGCCTCTCACTCTCAAAGCTAAATATAAAACCGGCGGATCATGCTAAAGATGAGTGTGTGATCTGGTAAGGACTGATTTGGTATATTAATCAATGTTGTCTTTATTTATTCTAATGCATTATAGTTGTTGATTTCACACTTTTTGTAGTGACAACTGCAAAACATCAATATTTGACTACCACAGAAGCTGTACAAAATGCCGCTTTGACCTTTGTCTCCTCTGTTGTTGCGAGCTCCGTGATGGGAAGATTCTAGGTGGTGCAGATCCAATTGAGCTCGAGTATGTATCACAGACTGAGGACGAGTCTACGACTCGTGAGTGGTCAAGATCTGGGTGGCATGCAAATGGCGATGGTAGCATTCCCTGTCCAAAAGCCGATAATGAATGTCATCATGGTTTCCTTGAACTGAGAAGGATACTTCCTCCGAATTGCATCTCCGAGTTAGTATGTAAAGCAAACGAACTTGCAGAAACAATTAAGCTTCAAGATGTAGAGGAGACTTGTGACAATAGGCGTTCTTGCTTGAAACCTGTTAGTAACGCCGATGATATATACAATAACACAAGGAAGGCAGCTTTTCATGAAGATTCAAGTGGCAAATTTTTATACTGTCCTAGGGCTGTAGATCTACACCATGGAGATTAAGACATTTTCAATGCCACTGGAGCAAAGGGGAGCCTGTAATTGTCAGCAATGTACTTGAATGTACATCTGGTTTAAGCTGGGAACCAAAAGTCATGTGGCGTGCATTCCGTCAAAAAACCAATTCTAAATACGATAATGTTTTGGATGTGAAAGCTGTTAATTGCATAGATTGGTGTGAGGTTTGTTTGATTTCTCAATCTTTATGTCTGAAACTTGTTTCTAATTTATTTATCCGGCGTTCTTAAAATTTGGAGTGTACCTAACATAACTCTACAAAACCGCCGTGTGAGCCTCAAGCCAATTTTTTGAGTGTAATTGGGCATGTGTTAGTCATAATATCGCAGTCGTTTGCACTTGTCACATTGTTTTTCCCACATTTTCAACAAATGCTACTTCACACTTCTCATACTTTATCTTGTAATCTTATCTTTTAAACCGGTCTAAATTTCTTGATGTCTGGTGTCCCAATTTGTTTTTGGATCACATATACAGATTATTTATCCCAATTTGCCTAACAGTCTTGGGCGAATTGTAACTGATTTATGTTACTGAATTTTTTACTGCCTTTACTTGATAGTCTATTCTATGGCTAGTAAATTCTTTATTTTTATTTTAGTTGTTCATTGAATGCAGAGAGATATTAATATCCACCAATTCTTCACTGGTTACACAAGTGGTCGCCAGGATTGGCGTAATTGGCCTGAGGTGTTGAAATTGAAAGATTGGCCTCCTTCTAATTTATTTCAGGAACGTTTACCTCGTCATCATGCTGAGTTCATATCTTCCTTGCCTTATAAAGAATATACAAATCCTTTTAGTGGTTCTCTCAACCTTTCTGTGAAGTTGCCGGATTATTGTTTAAAGCCTGACATGGGGCCAAGAACATATATTGCTTATGGATTTGCTCATGATCTTGGACACGGGGATTCAGTGACTAAGCTCCATTGTAATGTGTTTGATGCAGTATGCTTCGAAACCTTTTTGTCTTTCCTGTCATGAACCTCTTAATTATTTGAGTTTTTTTCTTCTTTTCTTTCCGAAAGTTTTTACTTTTATTATGATTCGAGTATCGTATTAAAAAGTGCATAATTTGTACGACATGCACTTTTTTTTGTAAGCCAACACATTTATCTGTTCATTTTCATATGAGCTGATTGTTGTGTAGTTTCAAGTACATGTCATAGTTATTTGTTCATTGCACTGTCATAGATAATTTCATAATTTGATTTGTGGTGTTTTGGTAATTAATGATTCGAAAAAGTATTCTTTTTCTGACTAGTGACATAAACTGCAAAGTATCTTTAGGAATGAATACTGAATGACACATTTCCTGATCAATTCTTTGTAATTTGGCTATAAGGTAAATGTGTTGACGCATATCGCTAAAGTGGAACTGAAACCTGAGGAAATTAATGGCATTAAGAAATTGGCACAGAAACACCTTGAGCAAGATAAGAGGGAGCTTTATGGTGATCGGGAGGCGGTTGAAATATTTCATCAACACTCTGACACTAATGATAGTGACTTGGTGGTTGGTGGGGACCCCTTAGAATGTGCTCTCTGGGATATTTTTCGGAGAGAGGATGTAGCAAAATTGAAGGAATATATAAAGAAGCATTTCAGAGAGTTCAGACATATCAATTGCAGTCCTTTAAAGCAGGTAAAATCAGCTTAGACAATTTTGGTATAATCTAGAAATATACATGCCTCGTTAACATAATCTACAAATATTCTATACTTTTTTCCGAGTTAAGATTCAAATATACATGCCACAAAGGAATAATAGTTGTGAATAAGAAGTTTTGTTGATGTGATTACTGTATTGAAACATTATATAAAGTCTGACCGGAGAGATAGGAAATGCATTATTGATGTAGTTACCAGTCGAAAAGGTCATTGGTTGAACCAACATGGTTAATACGTTCCTTCTACAAATTTTAAAAATAGTTGCTTCTTGTTGTATTTTCTTGAATGAGATATCCTTTGGTAATGTAGGTTATTGACCCCATTCATGATCAGACAATTTATCTGACTATGGAGCATAAGATGAAACTTAAGGAGGAGTATGGTTAGTAATATTTACAAATATTCCTTTGTTGTTTGTGAAACCACTCTGTTGACATTTGTTTACATTGACTTGTAGGAATTGAACCTTGGACTTTTATTCAGAAGCTTGGAGATGCTGTTTTCATTCCCGCTGGTTTGCCTCACCAAGTCAGAAATCTGAAGATAAAATTTACGTACATGTTACAAGTTTCTGTTTGCCAAGAAGTGTATATATTTTTTGTTGGAGCAAGGAATAACGGCTTCAATTAGTTTAAGATCTGAATTGAGATCTGATTTATTGTGTTTTATCTCTTATCCTTTCTACTTGTGTTCTCTAAATTTTAGTAGATTGTTTAGTACTTTAAAATTTGCAACTTTTCAAGGCTAAAATTGAATTTGGATATTTCCTAATTAGTACAGTGTGATTGCTTCAACCTATGATTTTTTGCAAATTCTTTAAGCCATATATCACAAACTCACTTTAATTTCATGATTGCTTTTCTGTTGAAACGATGCTTGAAATATCTGTGTTTATGTAATATATGCATAATTGTTTTGTAGTCATGCATCAAGGTTGCACTTGATTTTGTCTCTCCTGAACATGTTGGTGAGTGCTTTCGTTTGACAGAGGAATTCCGCAAGCTTCCAATAAATCACAGATCCGCCAAGGACAAGTTTGAGGTATTTCATACTACTTTTATTGATTCGATTCTGCCTTTTCTATTTATAAGGATACAAAACTCTTAATCCGCATTGAATAGGAACTCAAGTCATGTAAATAACTTAAGTAATATGGAAAGTAATCGTAAGAGATAATCCAAGTAAGAAACTAATCCTATGAGATAAACTAAAATATTCTAACATAATATTAGAGTATTGTAAGATTCTTTTCATATATTCTCACACACCGGAGCACAAGTGAGCATGCTTGCACAACAGTATTGCTCAGAAGGTTCTAACATCTAATATTGACCGTTTCAATTCAGATAAAATCCTTGTTACACTACCAAAAAAAAAAAAAAACTTTTTTTATTTTTTTTAATTTTTTTTTATAAACCC
>Ga0228711_1002977_pt1 | contig 26275 bp, 15 predicted proteins | sample MedpolnodulmetaG_2_FD_177996 | JGI IMG/M metagenome (GOLD analysis project Ga0228711, IMG submission 177996) | Root nodule microbial communities from Medicago polymorpha collected in Santa Monica, California, United States - brown nodules | ecosystem: Host-associated > Plants > Roots > Nodule... | reverse complement strand
TTTCTTGTCTTGGGATTGTTGGATAAGTCTAATGACGTAATCCTAATCAAACCAAGCCATAAACCCTAATTTTATATAAATCTACTTTCTAATCTAATTCACTGTTTTTATAATGAATTAACAAATGTCAAACTCATAAAGCGAAAGCGGAGGGTTAGTATTTGTTAATTCATCATCTCAAATATCAATTCATAAAGCGAAAGCGGAGCTTTGATATTGGAACAAGTGAATTTAGACAAGGGTTGCGAAACAGGAGAATAGTCTAGCAAACCATGAGGCATATAAAGTTTCGTTCTTCAAGGTTTCTAATAGCAATCAACCATGAGAATAGGCGTGGTTGCTAGAGGAACACACTCACTGCACTTCGAAATAAGCTTTGATACGCTAAAGAGAAACTTGCCTTTAGAAAGTAGGTCAAATATAAAGTTATGGTTTAGGGTTTGTTTGTGAAGGATTTGTCATTACGATGAACCAATAATCCCAAGGCGCTTTTTATTATTATTCTTTTTAACTTCCAAAAACCCAATCTTTACAAACAAACTTTCTTCTAATCATCTCTTAAAAGTTAACTAAATTAAACAACTCTCTGTTGGAACGATACTCTCTTTTTACTACTTCGGTAGAACCGTACACTTGCGGTTTTGCTCATCAAAGAACAAGCTAACAATGAATCCAGAAACTTTCCAAACCAGTAGAAATGCATGCTGCAACTTAGATCTGGTACTGATATGTAAACGCAGCAGAGCAAGACAGCAGCACAGATCACAAGATGTAAATTAAACATATACTCATAATCATATTTTAATTATCAGACCAGAGCCTAATACACTAACAGATATTTTAATATGCACCAATTCATGCGATGATGAATAAAACTAGTCAAAGAAAAGATGGTTTACGGATTCAAGATTTCCACATACGATATTATATGCGAGCACAAGCAATGCAGTGTAGTGCGACAGAACAAAGACTAAGTTTCAAAGAAACTATCGCTAGCACTACTCATATTAAAATTATCATTATTGTATTTGTGTTTCTCGTGACTGTGATCACATCTATGATATTGATGAAATTTGGGCTCAAAGAAAGGTCACCTATCGAATATAACATAATTGAGGGCACGATTATTCAATTCAATTGAGACCTCGGTTACTTTATACTCGATCAGTGACCAATCTTTAGACCCGAACTTCATCAACAATTTCATGCAGTGTTTTGTATCTTTGTGTAAGGTGATGTCCAATTTAAAAAGGTTGTGTATGCAGACCCAAAACAATATTGGACAACACAAGTCAGCACAGAGGCCAACCGCACCAAAAACCCCAAACACCCATCAGAACCGAACCGAAATACAACCAAACAAATAACAGCCCCACAATACAATAAACCCAATTAACGGTTCAAACACTCCCTAAGATTCCAACACCACTCGTAATACAAACAAGAAGCCAAAGTCGATCTATTTAAACTCCAATGCCAAGCTAGAGTCTTTATTTGTTCCACCATATCATCAACACCACAAATCTTATTATTAAAGATTCTATCATTTCTCATCTTCCAAACAATCCAAATCACCACGTGCCAAATTATCCACGCTCCTTTCCTCAACTTCTTCGATACATAAATTAATATTACAAAAACTAAAACAAACACAAAAGGACCAAAAGCAAGTTTCCTATGTTTGAAGACAATTTTGTCATGGACTAAACAATTGCTCCACTCCCTTGTGTACAAGATTTAAAATGACTGAACCAGCCTTGCATGTGTCTAGCTTGGAATTTCTATTGTTTAATTTATGACAATAGAAAAAGACTTAAAGTAAGCATTAAAGAATTGTGTTGTAAATATTAGGATGTAAATGTTAATATTAGTTTATGAGGCCCATTAAATAAGCTCATTAGGTTTTAGATTAATCTCTATTTAAGCAATTTAGATTTCATTATTTGTAATTACAACCCTGATATAATATTCAAAAAGTTATTTCACAATTCTACATGGTATCACGAGCTCCCGATTTTTGGGATCTCGCTTCCACATAAACTCTATCTTATTTTCATTGCAACCTTGTTGCCTTTGATCGCAAAAGCTTCCCGAGTGTTTTTTCTTGTTGCTTTTGTTTAACATCGATTTTGTACATACCAATTCGCATACTTTTGTTGATCAGACCAAAACACCACCCAACCATTGTAATCGTCTCCTTTATACCGGCCAAAATCAAAATTTTCTCTGTCATCCACTGAACCAAGGTGCCCACATGCGTCGCTACTGTCAACGTGTGTGAGGGACACAGTCAGCGTCAATCCACGCGCGTCTGCAACCTACGTGTCTGCAACACGCGCCACCTTCTAGGTAGTGTTGTTCATCCAATTTTTATAGTTTCATCGTTTGGTCTTCCTGATTTCGTTTTTGTGCTCAAAATCACGATTGAAAATATTTTATTTTGCGGGTTTCTTAGAGCATTTGTGATTTTCGGACAATTTTTTCTTGGTTTGCAGTTTTTTGGTCTAATTAGAATTGGGTGGTATGGACATCTTTGGCCTCTTTCTTGTTGCTGAGTGATACTGAATTTCTCTAGTGGTGAAGACTTGAGACCTAAAAGTGTGATCCACGTGTTGGGTCAGGCCCATATAGAGTTTAGATTTGTGTAAGGAGAAGGAAAATCTCATCTTTGAGTTGAATCGAGAACCAGTAGAATTTTAAGGCATGATGGTGGAGACAAAAACACAATGAAAGATCGACTTATGATGTTAGTGTTCCCTTCTGTAAAATGTGGAACATGTTCTTACTCTCCGATGGTTTTTAGCTTTACTTTCTTTCCCTCGTTATTATCATTCAGCTCCTTTCTAAGTATCTAAATTTTTTAATTTTTCCTAATTGATTGATACTCCCTAGTCTTGTATATATAAAATAAAATGAAGCAACAAAAAGTGATGTACCTGATTCAAAATTTAAATCAAAATCACTAATTTAAGATGGAGAGTATAACTAACAATCCTCAATAAAAATGATTTGAGGAGTCAAATTTTATTCGATTATTCAAAAAAAAAGTGAGTTTATGAAAGAAAAAAAAATAAAAATAAGGATTTAAAGGATATCTACCCTAAAAAAATAAGGCTTGATGTACTTTTCGTTCCCTACTTAAAAAAAAATAATATATTAAGTTTTAATCATCCTATTTTAAAATTTAGTTTTTTTGTTCCCTCGTTTTTTATTATTTTTTTCGAGTTTTGGTTCCCCACCCCATTTTGGGGTCCATTTTAGGGTCAATTTTAAATAATAGGTCCACCCCTAAGTAGCTAAAATCTCATAAACTTAATGTAACATGTATCAAACGTTTAATAATGACAATCATTGTTCCATTTGCATATCACATGAACTGGTGAATTCTGGTTCACGTAGGATTAAAAAAAAAAATATCCCAAGCTATTTTGAGGTAGGAACGTAGGCCAACAAAAATTAAAATGGGGGAAGGTAAGGGAATTGAAAAATGCATACTGAGGTAGGTTATTGAGGTCTGAATAGTCATCCTGACCTTAAAAGAAATACCAGTGGTAGATGCACATGATGTGTTAATTGATCTCCTATATGCAGGCGCAGCTAGTGATGCATTGACCTTTTTCTTTTTTTGAATTAACTAAGAATAGCATTTGATATAAGGGGAGAGAGAAGATTTTTTTTTAATAAAAATAAAATATATTCATTTATTCAAATTGATAGAGTATATTCATACAATACAAATTTAAAGTCATTAAAAGCAAAAAGGATTAATTTGCGAACAAACTCATATTACCCATATTAGCAACATAAAACGGTAAAGTACTTATGCCTACAAATATGATTATATTCAAGTTTTCAGAATGTTCATGTCTTCGGAACTGCAACGTTGACAACACCAAAATCATTGATTGGATATGCACTTGCTCAAAGCTAATCTTTCAACCTGAATCAAATAAGGAAGAGAGAAGTTAATATGTAGAAAAATATTACCATCTCCCTACCCATCGGAGGATTTATTTTCACGTACACGAGTGTAACATATATTTATATTTTTTCTTTCATTAGAGTTTGAACTCTGTCTTTGGAATCGTGAGTCTAACACAACTTCACAAAATCGGGGTCAGTTAGATTTGCTCCCACTTATATAAATACTTGTCCAGGTCACCAATGTGTAATTCTTTAACACTCTTTTAACACCTCCAACTCTTTTATATCTTAGCTCAAACTAAATAAGTTATGCAACCCGCATCATGTGTAACATTTTATGCTTGCAAAAGCTGTGATAAAAAACGAGTAGTGATATTTTGACAACCATTTTGGTATTTGAGACAACTTTGTTGTTCTCTCTTCTCATTGGTCAAAAACAATAGAGAGAGAAAAATGAAGAGAGAGAATAAAAACATAATGTGAGTATGAAAGAGAAAGTTGTACAAAAGTTGTACTAAAATGGTTGTACAAATGTCATTGCTCATAAAAAAACTGCATGCACCCCTAAAAGGAAAACTGAAGTAAAATGCAAGCTTAGATAGAGAACTTGTCAAATTTTAAGGAATCTTCTTTAAAAAGAATTAAGGAATCTTCCCTTTAAAAGATGAATTATGTCCATTCTAAAGCGCCTAATCTGAATAAAGGATTTTGTTGAACTTTATTGTATAATAATTCATTTTCAAATATTTGTAGGAATTGTTGACAATGACATCAAAATGTTCTCTCAAAAAAAAAAAAAATGACATCAAAATGTGAAACCCTTGGATAAAATGGATCTTATACTTCATATCTATTCTGTTTTTCTTTTAAAAAAAACATCTATTCTGTTTTAACAAATTTTGTAAACTGATACTCGTTATGGTCACATTTGTAAGTAACTTTTACTTTTTCATATTCATTAAATAACAAATGTATCTTGAAAATAATACAGTCCAGATACATCATTTATTTGATGAATCTAAAAAAGCAAAAGTTGTTTATAAATGTAACTAGAGGGAGTAATATTTACCACGTAGAACAAGCCGTGGGACCTATGTTAATGATCTAACAGTTGAGCTAATATTTGTTTTTTTAGCTGGTTTTGTGTAGTTGGAAGGAATTCATTGGTACCAACTATATCCCTTGAATGCTAAGCAAAGTGTTTTATTAAATCTACTTTCTCTCAAATTGTACTCTCTAATTATTCTTTAGGAGTGAATATAAGCTGTATTCTTATGAAAAAAGGGAAGATATCATTGTGCATGCAGAAAGTGCTTTGATCTTTTGCTGATTTGAATCATTACTGAGATTATACGCACAAAAAATACTCAACACAAGTTTCATCATAATATAGTTCGTGTGGCTTTGTTAGCTTCTAAGTTTGATTTGCATGATTAAGAGAATTTGTTCAAAGAATAAATAATTACAGCAATAGTTAGGTTTCTCTTCAGTGTCCAATTTAATTAGGGAATGGTAAAGTGTAATTTGAGTGGAATGTGAGGTACAAACAAGTATTTAATTAAGGTGTGACATGCCATTATGGTTGTGAATGTGATAGAGTGGTGTTTGGTTGAAGAAAGGGATTGAAGCACTGAGTCCTAAATTTTGCATTATAATGTCGTGGAATTCATACTCTTCCAATGCAATTTTTACTGTCATGTACACATTAACACTTTTTTTCTCAGGTCTTAGGCTTGAAATTCATCGTTAAGGAGAATAAGTAGGGAATTTGTGGTTCAAACTCTATCTAATGTGATGTCTTTATCAATTGAGTTATGTTCACAGTACATTAGCCTATTTTTTTGTGTTAACCCTCCAGTTCTTAGAAGAAAGGGACATTAGTAATTTGGAGTTCGACTGAAAAGTAAGGAAAGTTTGACAAAGAATTGTTCCCATCGAAAATCGAAATCGAGTTCTCCTCAACTAATTCTTCCTAAGGGAGCTCATTAATCACTTGAATTCAATCTTCTGATTATTAACACATATACTTTAATCAAGTAAAAAAAACGCATGTACTTTAATTAATTGATATTCTAAATCATTTTATATGATGCATTAATCACGTAGAGAACTTGGACTTTTCTCATCTCAGTTAGAAAATTGCTCTTTAACACCCCAAAAGTACATAAATACATCCGCGATAGTTAACTCTTGTTCACCCCAACGACAGCTGACTGTCGTTGTATCAGCGATAACAACCATTGAGGCAAACCGATGTTAACTGCCAGTGTGTTATGGTATGCACATGCAGAACAACAACTTAACGAAATTATTACCTCAAAAAAAAACTTAACGAAATTGTTGTTTTTTAGGTCATAACTTCCATTGAATCATTAACACATATATTCAATCATTCATTTTTTTTTTGAAAGAAAAGGAGTATGCTTATAGCATTTCATTAATAATAAGAGAGTTTATACAACGAGGTACACGATAATAAATAGTGGGACTAGCGGTTAATACGGCAACCCCAGCAAGGGTGTGAGCTACCTCATTTGCTTGTCGCCTGTTGAACTCGACCTTAGAGTTTGAGAAGTGTGTGTTGAAAAGACTCTAGCATGCTGAAATTACTTGTCCAAATTCTGTAACATCAACCTGACGATGATGGAAGGCGTCTATTGTAATCTTTGAATCCAAGACGACATCGACGTCGTCAAATTGCATGTCACTTAACCATTGTAAGGCGTGGAATAAACCCAAGGCTTCTCCCACGGCAACAGAATACACAGGAGAGAGCGGGATAGTTTGAGCCAACACAAAGGTACCTTCATCATCACGGATACATATTCCAATACCTGTTCTATTCAGCTGATTCGAAAATGAAGCATCAACATTACATTTCAGACGGCCTCGTTGTGGACGTTGCCACCTGTCTGAAGCCATATCACTCATTGTTGTAGAAGAAGAGGAAATTCGAGTTGTAACTAAATTGCCTTGTCTTATCGGTGTTATTGTTGTTGTCTGATCATTACGAACTGAATTTATTGAAATGTTGTTTCGACTAGCTACCGGAAGAGTAGCATTAGCTGCATGCCAATCCTCCATAAGGTGAAAAGCCCGATCTACCACATAAGCACATGTTTATGTGGCCTCTTGCCAAAGTTTGAGATTTCTATGCTTCCAAAGGCTCCAAAGGACAGCTGCAAATCGTTGACCAAGTTCTTGCGAGAGCTGATGTAACAATTCGAAAATGGTGTCAACTGCTGAATTCTTTTCGAGAAACACCTCATGAACCACATTCCAAAGGCCAATCTTACGCCAAACCTGCACAGTAAAAGGACACTCGAAACAAATATGTGCAAGGTCCTCATGCAGGCCACTACAACTCACACAACTTGTGGGACATTGCACTCCTTTATCTTGAAGCCGAACTCGGGTAGGCGAACACCCACGACACATTCGCCAAATCAAATTCTTTATCTTGAAGCCGAACTCGGGTAGGCAATCATTCATGAATACATTATAAAACTAATGATTCATTCTTTAACAAAAAAAAAAAAGCAATTCATTCATAGCAATGTCATTAATTAACATCAAGAACGACAATATAGAAAATACGTAAATAAAACCAAAATGATCTGATTACTTACAACCACCAAAATTAAAAATAAAAAAAAACATAAAACTAATCTCTCCTCTTCTCCTCCTCCTTCAGGCTATCTAAAGCGCGGTGGCCAGTTGCATCTCATCATGCATCCTCCTCGAGAGACCCTTGAAGTACACCATTGAGTCACTGTCACGCAGCCCCTCCTCCATCATGCCAAATATGCAACGTATGATATGCAGCGTGTTGGGATAATCTCTGGCACTATTCTCCTCATTAAACGTCCTGGGAGGTGGTATCTAAACAACCTCCACAAGTGGGATCATCATCGATGAGACGCTCTATAAAACCATGCATAGAATGTATCCTGGTTCAGTCTGCTACCGGTGTTGTGCTGGACCAGTGGTGTGACGTGAATCATGAAGTCCTTGAAAGCATGCAGTAGATGTAAATTGTGGGGCATAATCTGGATTAAGGTTTCATGAAAATAATCTTTTGATGTGCTCGAGAGCCCATGCCTAAAAATGCAAACAAACATATTTATATCAACATGTTTATTTTAAAATATTATAATATGATATACAACAAAATAAGTTACTACCTCAAGTAGATGTAATGTTATGCTATGTTTTGAAAAGTCCCAATTGTTTATTGTTTTTAGATTTGTAGAATGAATTTGTTTTGATTTTATACCGGATTTGGTTTAGGTGTTGTTTGTTGTATTGGAGCTCTTTGTTGTACTCTATAATCGAGGGATGTGTAACATTTCTTATGCTCGAGTATTGTTTCTATATACAAAAAAAAAAGTAATAGTTATCTTATTTGATGTGCTTGTTGCTCTTATCGGAGAGTATGGTACATCCGACCAAAAAGAGCATGAAAGCCTTCAAGCACCAATCATGTGTGTTATCTCTCTCCTACTCCTCCTCATCCGCAGCTGCATCCTCCAACTAAATTACCTAACTAAGGGGCTTCTCATATATGTGTTTCAGTCAGGGAAATACCAACAAAACCACTTCATTGTTTCCATGTCTCGGGAATCGCCACATCATCGTCAATGTCCAACAGAGTTGTAAGCAGCTCCACATCGTACTCATAAACTCTTACCTAAACTACTAAACCATCTTCTTCTTTTTTTCAAGTAGTATAGTGACTAAATTCACACACATTATGTGTAAAGAAGTGGAAAATCTGAGGTTCAAACTCCGGTCTCTGTATATAATGACTCTGGTAACTACTGGTAACTTCTAATTGAGCTACACTCACGAGACTACTAAACCATCTTTACATCTAAGATTATTTTATTTTTCTCTATAAACCATAGACATAAATTTTGAAATATTTCATATGTTAGTTATTTTATTCAATAAATAATTGCCAGGAAGACAAAGGAACATAATAATATAAACAAATAAAAACTTCGAAGCAATCATTTTTCCCATACATCACTCAAGTATCATTCATGACCAAGCTCTAACATAAACTTGAAAATTATTTATTGGCAAACAAAAATAAAATTTAGTCAAAATAAAGAATCCGACCAAACACTCTTCACTTCTAAAATGATTATGTTATAACCTAACTTCACTGTTGAGCACAATCATATACAATCATTTCAACATTAGAACCTCAACAGAATTTCCAAATTCATTGATCCAATTTCAAGTTGTATTGTATCCAAATACAGACATTACAATATCATGTTACTTCTCTTTCACTCCACTCTTTTCATTAACAAAATCAATCCATCTTTTTGGCGCCAAATGGACCCCACCAAATTAAAATCTCATCTTCCCCTATAGTATTCATATTTCTCTTCATAAATAAATACAAACCTACTTCACTTTCTCAATCCTCATCCTCACATTCAACTCTTCATCCATTCTCCCACAAACACCGAACTCAACTGAACTCACCGTACCGTACTTAACTATAACCAAACACAACCTCAAAACGGCGTCGTACTTCAAATTCTAAATGCAAATTACTCTTTTCTCCTTCTTCATCCTCCTTTTCTTTTTTCATCCCGTCGTTTCTCTCTCCTCCGACGGCCTCGCTCTTCTAACACTCAAATCCGCCGTCGACGGCGGCGACACAGAAACCACATTCTCCGACTGGAACGAAAACGACCTGACCCCCTGTCACTGGTCCGGCATTAGCTGCTCCAACATCTCCGGCGAACCTGACTCCCGTGTCGTCGGTATCGGCCTCGCCGGAAAAGGCCTCCGTGGTTATCTCCCGTCGGAGCTCGGAAACCTTATCTACCTCCGTCGTCTTAGCCTCCATACTAACCTCTTCCATGGCTCCATTCCCGTTCAGCTCTTCAATGCTACTTCCCTTCACAGCATCTTTCTGCATAGTAACAATCTCTCCGGTAGCCTCTCTCCGTCGGTGTGTAACCTTCCACGTCTTCAAAACCTTGACCTCTCTGATAATTCACTCGCCGGAGATATTCCTGAGTCAGTCGGAAACTGTTCACAGCTACAGAGACTGATTCTCGCGAGGAATAATTTCTCCGGTGACATTCCGGTGACGCCGTGGAAGAAGCTGAAGAATCTCGTTCAGCTAGATTTATCAGCAAATGTTCTAGAAGGTTCAATTCCGGAACAAATTGGTAACTTAAACTCACTCACCGGAACGCTAAACCTTTCGTTTAATCATTTATCCGGTAAAGTTCCGAAGTCTCTAGGAAAATTGCCGGTGACGGTTAGTTTTGATCTTCGGAGTAATGATCTGAGCGGTGAAATTCCTCAAACCGGGTCATTTTCGAATCAAGGACCTACAGCGTTTCTGAACAATCCGAAACTATGTGGGTTTCCTCTGCAGAAAGATTGTACCGGTTCAGCGTCGAGTGAACCTGGAGCTAGTCCTGGTTCAGCTCGACAACGCGTGAACCGGTCTAAGAAAGGGTTAAGTCCTGGTTTGATTATTATTATAACAGTGGCTGATGCTGCTGCTGTAGCATTGATTGGTCTTGTAGTTGTGTATGTGTATTGGAAAAAGAAGGATAAGAATAATGGGTGTAGTTGTACTTTGAAGAGAAAATTTGGTGGTAATGGAAACAACGAAAGATCGAATTCGTGTTGTTTGTGTTGGACTTTAGGTTGTGTAAAAGGGTTTAAGAGTGATGATTCAGAGATGGAAGAGAGTGAGAAAGGAGGAAGAGAGGGTAATGGGAGAGGAGAAGGTGAAGGGGAAGGTGAATTAGTGGCAATTGATAAAGGTTTTAGCTTTGAACTTGATGAATTGTTAAGAGCTTCTGCATATGTGTTAGGGAAAAGTGGGTTAGGGATTGTGTATAAGGTTGTGCTTGGGAATGGTGTACCTGTGGCTGTGAGGAGATTAGGGGAAGGTGGTGAACAAAGGTATAAGGAGTTTGCTACTGAAGTTCAAGCAATTGGGAAAGTGAAACATCCTAATATTGTTAAGTTAAGAGCTTATTATTGGGCTCATGATGAAAAGCTTTTGATTAGTGATTTTGTTTCTAATGGCAATTTGGCTAATGCTCTTAGAGGTAATTAGTTCAATTCCTTTACATTTTGTGTTTATGTTTGTCTGTATGTATCTGTTTATTTTTTGCTTTTGGGTCATTGATTTCATTTGTTGCATTTGCTCATGAAGAGGCTTAACCTCCATTTTCACTCTCATCATCCATATCAGAGTAGCAGGTTTGTGAGAAGAGAGAGCACTATTTCTTTCATAATGAGAGTTGAATGATAATACTAGTACCAAAACAATGAATAATAGTCAATGATAACATGTGAAATTGGAATCTTAGATAATGTAGCACTACTTACATCAATTTAATTGGTATAGGTTATACACTAACAATGTAAATTTATTTATAAGCATAGATATTAGACCAATTTGTTAATAGTAGATTATTTCTAAAGTGATTTTACAACTATCTACTTAGTGAGATATATTAGGATAAATGTGTAGTTTTTCTATATGAAAAAAATGGATATCAATTAAACTCTATCATCATTTTAGGTAGATGAAGTGGTTGTAGAGCATTTAATTTAGATGAATGCAGACTTGAATTTTATGTAATATAGGTTTGATGATCATTTGGTCAATTGTGGTCCTTTAATTTCAGCCAAAACTAAAATAACTTTATTGTCTTTTCTAGTTTGTTGAAACAATTGATAGCAAGGCAAATAATAATGAACTCTATATATTTTTATAGAAAATGGTCCTATAATATGCTAGATTTGCTTTCAGGAAAATAACATAAGAAATCAAATTTGGAGTTCTGTCTTTTTCCATTGTCTCTTTCTTTTTATAATTGTCGTTTTCTTTATTGTTTTGTGATACAATGGGACCAAGAATAAGATGGTTCGTTAGCTGGTGCAAATGCTGAATATTAAATTTCTACTTTGTCTTGGTTGAAATGAAAAAATGATACTTTATATTGTATATTTTAATCTGAGGTGAGAATGTGGGTGTAGCTGGTTGAATACCTTATTTAGATGCTTATTTATTATTGGTAAGGGCATTGGATCGAGAAATTGTTTGGTAAATGTCAATGAGATGCCCTTTGGGGATACCCCAAGAGAAAGGAGGACATTCGCCATGTGTTTGGGAAATGAGATGGCAGTGGTATTCATGTCTGGGACCATTAACTTCTATCTAGATTCTAGATCTTTATCTCATTCTCACCACATGGGGCCACTAAACTAACCAAATTTTTAGGCGGAAAAGTTGCAATTAAACACCTTAGTAAGTCATGTTCCTGCACTTAGCTGGCTGGATGCTCTGCAGCCCTCTTGCTTTCGAGTAAAATCTTGGTCGACGAATTAATTCAACGACTGAGATTTGACTCGAGAGGATTCAAAGTGCGGTGTCTTTTGACTAAAATTTTCTTATATAATTTTCAGTTTCACACATCCTTCATAGAATCTTTTTAAGTAGTTCTGTGTAAAGTGTCATTTATTTTTAGTCTGAAAATGAACTTGCAAGTTTGTGCCGCTTTTGTGCCTTTATTTAATTTAGCTAAAGTTTAAGCTTCTTAGCTTTTGGTTTTTTTTTTCTTTCAGTTGAGCTTTCAAGTGTTGGACTCTTGGTGAAAAACTTTGCTTTTCTTTGTTACATTATTAATCCTTTTGGCTAGACCTTTTTTGCTTTCAAAGAAGTCTCTACCAGCTTCACGATCACTTGATTCAATTGGGACCTACTAGAACTGTTTTCTCACTCCTTTGCTTCTACTATACTCATGTTTGGCTATTATAATGAAAATGCTAAACATAAAAGACTTAATTTTGACTTTTAGAATAGTCAATAGTGTTATATGTTATGTAAGATATACGGGCCAATTATCCATGATTATTATACCCTTCATAAGAAAATCCATGATTATTATATTTGAAACCATTTATAAAGGAAATGAAATTGTTACTTATGACTATCTCAAGAAGATCATGAGTTCTGTATAATATTATATGTATGATTAGCATAAATATGTAATTGCAACAAAAAATAACTCATAAATCATAATCGGCATTTGCATTTTGTAATAGATGTATAATGTTCACATAACTCGTAATTTATTTATCTACAAAGAGTTCACATTTAATTCGTGTTTATGCAGGGAGAAATGGCCAACCATCTCCAAATCTTTCATGGTCAATCAGGCTGAGAATAGCCAAAGGAACAGCCAGAGGTTTAGCCTATCTCCATGAATGCAGTCCAAGAAAATTTGTTCATGGTGACCTCAAACCGTCCAATATCCTCCTTGACACAGACTTCCAACCCCTCATTTCCGACTTCGGTCTTAACAGGCTAATAAGCATCACCGGCAACAATCCTTCCACCGGTGGTTTTATGGGTGGAGCTCTTCCTTACATGAAGTCATCGCAAACAGAACGAACCAACAACTATAAAGCTCCTGAAGCTAAAGTACCAGGCTGCAGACCCACCCAAAAATGGGATGTGTATTCATTTGGTGTTGTATTACTTGAATTGCTCACCGGTAAGTCCCCAGATTCTTCTCCAGGAGCATCGACTTCTGTCGAAGTACCTGATTTGGTAAGGTGGGTAAAGAAAGGGTTTGAACAAGAAAGTCCTTTATCTGAAATGGTTGATCCATCACTTCTTCAAGAAATTCATGCCAAGAAAGAAGTACTAGCTGTGTTTCATGTAGCACTATCATGTACTGAGGGAGACCCTGAAGTCAGGCCTAGAATGAAAACTGTGTCTGACAATCTTGAAAGAATTTGAACATAATATTCTGATGTTTACCAGCTGAAAGTAGTGAACATGAGACTGGAAAGGAACATGCATTTCAGTTCCATGATGCATTTTTGTGATGACATTCAGAAGATTTTCTTGTGGGGGCATCAAGATGGGGTTTCAATTTGCAAATACTTTCTTTCCCATCTGGGATTTGTCCCTTTAGCTTCTGTTTTTAAGTCAGCAATTTTTTGACAGAGGTCATCATCATCACAGGTCTCACCTTATCTTCCAACAAAGGCCAGGAAATTTAATAAATTATGTTTAAATTTTGTTGTAGTCTCATTAACTCCAGAATCTGATCACAAGGATTTCACAATAGCTAGTGTTATTGTTACTTAATTGGAAAATTCATATGTAATATGGTGTATAAGAAATTCTATTCATTGTCTCCATTATCAATGATAACTAGGTTTTACATATTCTTCTTCTGTATTTGATGGGATAGTGTTTCAACAGTTATTATAATTTTTTGACAAATTTTTTAATTGTTTTTCTTTTTTTACAGAAGCAACCTCATAATTGAAATAATATCCTTAATACAATCTGGAATAAAATCATGAATATAGCAACATAGATCGATACGGCTGTAATTTGCAAGAAAATGGACAACCATATTTGATTGACGTTTAATAAAAACTACCGAACGAATTTGACTTTTAAGTTGGTAATATCTATGTGAGACTAAGTGATTTGAATCCAAGATAAGTAGTGATTTGAATGTGTTACATGAAGTTAGGAACGACGAAGCACATCAATGCTTCTAGAATCCTGATGTGGAAGTTAGTTTTCTAGGATAAAGTCGGGGTGGATTTCTACACTACATCATCGTTATATTGAGGCGGACACTTCATGTATAATTAATGTTGAACCTCATTGTTGTGGCGTCTAAAATGCTTTTAAAGTGGACTTCCTTGTTGAACAATCCATAACATAATTAGATTGGAACTTTTAGACTCGTATCATTGGATTTATATATAAATTTGTAACATTCTAGTGAAATGTAAAAAGGGTGCCATAATATCTAAATAAATGATATTTGTACAATTATTTTGTGATAACTTCGTTTCTCACACTTACTTACATTATGTTTTTACCTTCTCTCTCTGTTGTTTTGGTTTCCATGTCAATATCTACTTTATTTGTCAAAAAAATGTCAATATCTACTTTCCTTTCTAAATATATGGTTGTTCTAAAAGTTATCACACAATGGTTGTTCAAATAACACATCTCTAGTATCTATTGAAGTGGTGTTTATTTCAATCTCTAAGAATAAGGACTAAAACCTACAACTAAATACAAATACGACATATTAAAAAAATAAAAAAATTGTCAAGTATTGTAGTGGCTGAAGCTCAGAAATTCGAACTTGAATCTTACATATATTATATTATGCGATTTCCCTATTAATTGAATTAAGCCCGAGAAAACAAAATTTGATTATTTATTTGTGAGGCAAAGAAATACACATGTCCGTTGAATTGGAAAAAGTAAAAATAAACTAAAAAATGAAGATATGGTTTGTTTGGCTTTGCTTTGCAAGCGAAACTCAGATATTATGCTCCCTCCGAAATTGAGAATGGCATCGTCTTCTTCTTCAACATGTTTTCTTTGCAATTTCCAAAACATTCCCTCTTTAAAATCCCCAACATCGAAATCACCATCTACTCTAACCACAAACTTTCTTCCTCATTGCTCTGCTCCTCTTCGACTTCGAGCTTCTCCACCCAACAAAATTCCCACCACTACCACTGATGATGACAATTCTCTTGATCAAACACCACCTTCTAAACCCTCTTCTCTTCTTCCAAATTTCAGAAATGGTTGGTTTAAATTTGATGAACTTGGAATGGATATGCTGTCTATTGCCCTGCCTGCTGCTGTTGCCTTGGCAGCTGATCCAATTGCCTCCTTGATTGACACCGCCTTCGTCGGCCACATAGGTACATTTCTTGCAAATTCATTTTATCAAATTATCGTTATCAGTGTCCACGTGTCAGTGTCAGTGCTTCGTAGATAGTCAGTTAGCTGCCTGCAGCATTTTGTAGTAGATTGTATTTCTCTAGCTTTTTTTGGTTGTGGCCGGGGTTTGAACCCCATACCTTGCATATATTATGCATTATCCCTACCAACTGAGCTAAGCTCACGATGACATTTTCTCTAGCTTTGTTTCTTTGTTTTAGAGTTGTTGTAAAGGTATTGTTCCTTAATTAGTTTTTTTCCTTTCTATACAGGGGCAGTTGAATTAGCTGCAGTTGGGGTTTCAGCTTCTGTGTTTAATCTAGTGTCCAAAGTATTCAATGTTCCTTTACTTAATATTACTACATCCTTTGTTGCCGAGGAACAAGCGCTGATTGGAAAAGAGGAAGAATCCGATCAAACTGAGGAAAATGGTATTGGTTGTATATTTTCTTGATCAGATGTATCTACAGATATTTTGTCTCACGTAGTTATCGAAAATTTCTCAGGAAAATCCGAAAGAAAGAAGCTCCTTTCTTCAGTATCAACTTCTTTAGCACTTGCGGCAGGTCTTGGAATCGCTGAAACTGTCGCACTTTCACTTGGCTCTGGCCCTCTTATGACTATCCTGGGTATAGCTGCTGTATGTCAAAGCTGATCGTTAATCCAGTATCGCCTAGTATTTTTATTTTGTTTCTTCATTTTCTAATTTCTTCCGAGTCTGCGATTTACCATGCAAAACTACCTCATCAACTTAAAACGCTAGAAGCACAATTTAAACAATTTAGTTCTAACTGTGTATGTACAACTTGTGTGAAGACTAGAGAGGTAGAGGTAGAGCTACGACAAAAATCCATCTTAATTGAAAGTAACGTTTCTACTAATATTTTGAATTGAATTTGATTTTTCTCATAAATGTGCAACTAATTGCTAAGAAACTTGTTTTATCTGTATAATTGTAAATGACTTTTTCTCTTTATCATTTGATAATCCATAGTCGTGCATAACTGTTTTCATGAAGCATGAAAATATTGAGAGGAAAAAATGAATTTAGGTGCAAAATTGTGTTTATTTTGACCAGAGCTTTTAATCGGTGTATGAAATGTGTTGAGAATGATTCTCATGCCTTACTTTAAGTTTTGTAACAATTTTGGAAAGTTTTGAAGTCTAAATGCATTCTGTTGTTATAGTCTGAAATTTAATTATTCATATTGTAATCAATTGAGAAATGTTAACAATCATTATAAATGTACTGTTTTGGATTACTTTCATCAGTTACCAGTTCTAAGCTATGCATAGCAAGAAATATATCCTTGTATTTTGTTGGTTTGAGAGATTATAAAAGGAAAAGAAAAAAGGTTTTTATTGCTCTTCATGGGCATATGATTGTATATAATTGGATTTTGTTTTCACATTCTTAGACTGAATATAGATCTTGTATGCTGTACAGGACTCTCCAATACGTGAACCTGCCGAAAGTTTTCTTACATTGAGGGCCTTTGGTGCTCTGCCAATTGTGATTGCGTTAGCTGCACAAGGCACATTTCGTGGATTTAAGGATACAAAAACACCTCTATATGCAGTTGGCAAGTATTGCAGCAGCTTTTTCCCTCCCTCCCTCTCTCTCTCCATTTACTTACTTATAACTTACATACAGTTGACTCCAGTTACAATTGCTTATAGCCTTTAACTAGTTCTCTATTTATCCAAGAATGAACACTTAAACACGGATCTCAATATAAATAAATAAAGGAGACTAAATTTTGTAAATTTGAATTATAGAATTATCCTTGGCAGAGATGATCCGTAGTAAATATGTCATGAATATTGCATGGTTGACTTAATTGCTGAAACCATAATATCTGTTGTTTATATTTTCTTAACAATTCTAACTTTGTTGACATTAGGATCATTTAAACAATCTCAATTCATGGTACAGACCCTTTTAGTCTACTATGTTAAATGCAGGCTCAACATGATTCTCTGACTGTTTTCTTAGTTATAACTGTGATTTCCCATATGGTTTTCTATAAATTGAATTCTCACTACTACTGTGTTCTATGAGCTGTCAATTTCTTGTTTTTACATGTTTATACTCTGCAAAATGCCCCATGCAGCCCTGCCAGTGCTGATGTGGATGTATAAATAACAAAGGCTTCTCATTAAATGTCAGGTGCTGGGAACTTTCTTGTTGTTATATTGGATCCAATATTGATATTTCTTTGTGGTCTTGGCATTAGTGGTGCTGCAATTGCTACAGTGATCTCTGAGTATGTCAGGAATGCGGTAAACTTGGTACTATATGTGCATTTTGCACATGTCCTTTAATTCATGTGATCTTCTGCTTTTAACAGTACTTGTCTTTTTGTTCACCAGATATTTAATAGCTTTCATTCTTCTATGGAATTTGAGTGGCAAAGTTCTGCTAATCCCTTTTGACTTTGATGGGGCAAAGTTTTTCAGCTATCTGAAATCTGGTACCTGCTTTTCAATTTAATTGAATTGTTTCTTTGACTGTAATACTGTTTAATTTTTCAGCTAGCTAGTGTGATATGGTTTATAATAGAACATTATGGTGTAATTTGATCCATGTAGCCGACCCCACTTAGTACGATAAGGCTTGGTTGTTGTTGTTGATGTTGTTTCTTTGGCTTTCCTTGTCCTTCAATGAAATTAAGAATGATAGTGAAATTATCAGAGTTTGTTGGAAAGTTATTTAATAGTTTTAGCATTATGTCATTGAAATTTTCCTAGCCATGCTTCAACTGAGCTTGATAATTTATTTTAGATTCAACTCACTGAGTATCTCAATATTGTCTTATCTTTAGAATGAATCAACTAAATATGAGTATGTGATAGTAAATAACATAAATTTTTTGACTTTTGTTGATTATATGCTTAAGTGGTACTAAACAGTAAACATGATATGTGATACAAAATTATTACATCGTGTAATCCTTGTTGCCAAACTCATCTGGTGGGAAAAACTTTTGTTGTTGATTTATAGTGGAAGTGTCGTCTCTAGTGATCATACTGAAAAAACTCTTGGAGAAACATTACGTGCTAATTCAAGTTGGATTTTACTGTTTACTGACTAGTTAGTTGAAATGAGAGTTTTTAGTTACATGGATATACTTTGTCCAACAACAATATTTGTTGGAGATGTTACTAGGTTATAATTCGTAATGCAAAAAAGACAGGAATTAAGTTGCCTCTTTTTCTCTCTCAAAACTACTTTTAGCATGCAATGGTTTTTCTTACAAATCTATTGCTAGTCATAGATGATTGGCTAATTGAGAAATAGCGACAGTTTTATTAGATAAAGTCCATGTTCAAAGGATATTATAATCACATTGCCTCTCAAAGGTGAAGTTTCTGCATTTGTACTTTTTACACGACTTCTGTTTGTTTATATGAATCACGGTAGTGTATACTTTTTCATTTTTAACAAAATGTGATTTTCATTGGCTTGAAAATGTTTTTTTTGGTTAACAACTACTTCTTGACAGAAGAGATCGTGTGATTAAAGAGTAATATGGATTAACTTTTACTATTTATTATTGCATTGTGTAGGTGGTCTGCTAATTGCCAGGACTTTGGCTGTGTTTATAACTATGACACTGACAACATCTTTGGCAGCTAACCAGGGCCCTATACCTATGGCAGGCCATCAAATTTGCATGGAAGTTTGGTTGTCTATATCTTTGCTCACCGATGCTCTAGCACTGGCTGGTCAGGTTGGATCATAGTATTGCATTGTCTTATAAAGTGCCATTTAATTACTTCAGATATATACCAATGTTACACATGATTGAATTATCGAAACATATATCATACGCAGTTTAGCGCCTAGTTCCAATTCACATGAATCCAGACAAATAAAATTTCATAGTTGTGAAGTATAGTATGTTGAATATTAAAGGGCTTTCCCTGACCTTGAAATCAACCAAATTGGGTATCATCAAGTTTGAAATGTTTGCTGATAAGAGAAAAAATCCAAATTTCTTAGCATGGCTGAAAATACTGTCCCATCAGTAAAGAATTCCAATATTGTACCATGCTCGCCAACATGACTATAAAAGAAAAAGCAGTTCACAAATGGCAAATTTTGAAACAATTGGTTGTGGATCATACTTTTTCAACTGATAGAGATGCTACATAGTGGAATTCCTGTTATTTGGAAATCTGATAAAAACAAGGTGTTTGAAAATTATTAGTGAGTGAAATTCATTTTACTGAAACTTACTGAGTTATCTTATGCATTTATTTTACAGTCTCTTCTTGCCAGTAGTTACTCACTGGGAAATTATGCGCAAGCACGCCTCATTATATATAGAGTGATACAGGTTACTTGTTGTTATCCCCATATTCTGCATCCCTTTTTTATCAGATTAGGACATAAACTGATCCATAACTCTTTTCTTCTCCTACTCTCCTCTACATTTCTAACAGATTGGTTTAGGAGCTGGAGTCGCTTTGTCAATGATCTTATTTTTTGGGTTTGGGCCATTTTCTAGTTTATTTAGCACAGACTCGGAAGTTTTGGATGTTGCCCAGTCAGGTATATTGGTAAGAAATCACAATTGTTTGCTGAGAATCACTTTTACAATTGCTTGACTCGTGTGGGCTACAAGTTGAAGTGAACTTAATTTGGATGTCTTTTTATATTGAAATTTTTTCTATTTTGTATTCAGAATATTTTTAGATTCAGATTGGTATTCCTTTTATCTGGATGAATCATACACTGCCTGCTAATGTTTTTCTGGCAGTATCAAAAATATATGATTGCTTGAAGGCTATTTTGGACATGCCAACTTTTTAGGGGTCATATTTAATGTTTGTTATATGTAATTTGATTCTCCATTGTCTTTGGATGCATGTATGTGTACATAGAAATGTTTAGTATATACACGGTAATGTTGTTTGAAATATCTGAAACTTTCCCACATGTGCAGTTTGTTGCTGGATCTCAACCAGTGAATGCTTTGGCATTTGTTATTGATGGGCTTTATTATGGGGTGTCGGACTTTGAGTACGCTGCTTACTCGATGGTAATTACCCACTTCAATGATTAATAGCTGTTTAAGCATTTCAAGTTATTTTATCCTCTTAACTGATTTCCTTTTGTCCTCCCGCTTTTTTCCCCCTTCTTTCTTGCCTCTTTGTGTTTGCCTTTGGTCAAGGATAGGTGCTAGTTGGACTAATTTCTTCAGTTTTCATGCTGGTGGCTGCTCCGGTAGTTGGACTTCCTGGAGTCTGGGCAGGATTGTTTCTCTTCATGGCATTGCGTGTTCTAGCTGGAGTTTGGAGGTAAAGTGTATAATTAATTTTGATGGATAATGCATTGTATTTTTCACATTTGGGTCCTAGCACAAAAAACAATAGCAGAATGATACAGGACTCATTTTTTTAAATGGAATTTGACATGACGTTGCGATCATTAGTTTTTTATTCTCTCTTTATCTATCCTACTGAGCAGATTTTGATTAATATTTATATTTTCCATTTTCTCAGATTGAGCAGCAAAAGTGGTCCATGGGATATGATCTGGTATAAAGATAGAGCAGAAGACTGATTCTCAAGAGCTTCTCCAATATGAGGATACTGATAAGTTCTGCACTCTTTCCTACTTACCAAATCCCCATGCTCTTAAAGAGAATCCAGTAACAATAGAGGACTATAATAAATTATTAAAATGTTACACAAATTGCTGCAAACCAAATGCTAAAATCTTTCTCTGAGAGTTTGAGAGGCTAAATGAACACAGTTGAATGACAGACCTGTAGCATGGAAGTCAAGTCTGTTAACTTTCTGCCATTTTTGGGAAATTTGTTTTATTAGGAGATTATCAGTTCATTTGCATATTTTCATTGCCAAAGGAAGCTGCATCTTAGAGTTGGTATCTTGTACTGGTATAGTCTACACATAAAAGTCTCTTTCTAGGAAAAAGTCATTATTGTCAGTGTAATCTTCACTAACCAATTGGTTAAAGGCCTTAGTTTCTTTTCTTTTGGTACAGTAAATATAAATGTGTTGCTTCGGATACTGAAAGTGCCTGTAAATGAATATCTAAATATGTTAATTTCTATACAAATCATCCTTTTATCTTTATAATTTGATTCTTCTGTCAACTGTCATTGATCGTGTATAATGGAATAACTACTATGATGTAAGGACATGTAATGTGTTAGTGTATAACTATGCATGTATAAGGACATGTGCTGCGTAAATTGCTTACATGAATCCCTATACAATGTCATGTAATGTGTTACTTAATAGACTAAAAGATTAACTTATGAGACTGGGAGATAAATTTGTAAGGGAGTTGACAAATTAGGAAACTTGTTTGTAAACTCACACTTTTCAAGATTCATTAACCAAAGTAATAACAGTTGTTATTTTCTAGAGACCAAATGGTACATGAACTTCAACTTTTATGGATAGGCAGAGTATGATGTACAAAAAGTATCTTCCAAAAAGTACAAAAAGGCATCATAGTTAGACTTGGACATTCATAAATTATAATAATTATATATAACTCAATGGAAAATTCATAGTACAGAGCATCTTTACAGTGACTAAGATGCTGAATAAAAAGCAGATACATGGTATCATTTGAATCACTAAGGTAGGGAAAAAAGACCTATAAATAACCCCACCAAAGTGAAAAACAAAAACCTTATAAGCACATAGGAACTTCAAGATCCTATATGTGAAAAACATATATCTAGTAACTTCTTCTCTTCTAATAAACCAAAATCATAATCAGGTTTTAAGAAACTATAATCATGACCAACTTCAAGATCTGCAAACTGCATATTATTCCAATTTTCAGGCAAGTAACCACCCAATTTCTGCAACTGTTGAGAAAGATCACTCAGCTTCCTACTTTGTCCTGAACTAAGTCCATGAAATGCACTTCCATTATTTCCTTTCTCTTTCAATTTAGTGTTTTTATTAGTATTGTTGTTCAAAGCCTCAATTTGTGACATTCTTTCAATTGGTCCAACAATGTCATCACCAAACAGATGAATTCCCTGCATGTAAGGTAATATTTGTGCCTCATCATTCTTGCAATCAATAGATTGGCCACCCAGCTTGTATTCCAATCCCTTAAGCTCACTTTTCATTTCATCAAAATATCCATTTTTATTTTGCTCATTTTGTAACTGAGCATGGCTTAAGAAATGTCCAACCACTTCCTTCTTATGTTTCTTTGCATGAGAAGCCTCGGTTTTGATGTTATGATGCTCTGAATTTGGTCCTGGAATGCTATCTGGAATCATATTGTGCAGATTTCCAATGAAATGATTGTTGCAGCTCAACTCAAAGGATTTCAAATCCTCCGGTGATCCTCTTACTGTTTCTTCACTCTGCACCAGATCTGCTATATCAGAAGATCTACGATCAGCTCCTGAGTTCATGCCTGCATCCATAGGCTCCTTCTGCACATGATTAAACTTTCCATCCAGGCTAGAATTCTCCAAAACCACCTCCAATTCTCTCTCTAATCGTTTATTTTCTCCATGTGTTTCAGATTTCACATTCTTGTAAGATTTTTGATGAACCACTTTCTTACATTTCTTATTTGTTGGGCATTGGACAGTGCCGGCTATCAACATTTCCTTCGATTCCTCTACCGAGTCATCATCAGCAACAAAATCTTTAGAAAGAATCTTATTATCTTCATCAAACTGATGAAACTCTTCAGATTTTCCAAGATCATCCTCGTCATTCAAAGAATCTGCAGAACCACCGCTTGATGATGATGGTGATCCATCAGGGAAGTTCAAGCGAGCACTAGGTCCATACATAGCCTTAGCTGCTTTATCATAAGCAAGAGCAGCATCATGTGCTGTAGTAAAAGTACCAAGCCAAAGCCTATTTGCTTTCTCACCAACATGTTTACCATTGATTGGTTCACGAATCTCAGCAACCCATTTACCCCAAATTCTCTGTCTAACTCCTCTGAAATTGCAATCGGAATTCTGAGGACCACCTTTACCTCTCATGCACCCTTTTCTTGAACCTTTTGCAGGAACTTTGTGAATCTTTTCAGCTCCATTATCTCCACAACCAAGTTTTTGTTGTTGCTGTCTGTTGTAGTTCTTCCACTTCTCAAGAGTGTCTTCTACTGAATCAGTTCTTCCACCACTGCGTCTCTTGCGTGATTTCCTTTGTCTGCAGCCATTCCAACAAATTTTGTTAGCTTTCTATTAGTTCCTTCAAAAAACGTAAGCAAATTTGCAAGGTGGAGTATAAATTATATAGTCTAGAAACATAATAAGAATCAAGAAATAAGCATATGCATCAAAAATAAAATAGATGAAATGAAAATAAATATATGTACACCAAACAGAACTTGGATCAAATGAAAGAAAAAAATTGATTGACAGCGACGACAACGACATGGAACCATAGATGAACTGAATTCACAATCAGCAGATCTTGATTGTTCGATGAAAATTTAACTACTCATATTCGGCTTTGCTAAGTCGAATAAAATTTGTCTGATTTTCTTTCATTTAACAATTAAGATTCGGCTAATTTTCATCCAACGGTTGAATTTGTGATTGTTATAACTCATACTTCATAGATTCCATTTTCAAAGTTAACAAATCTCAAAAAGATAGAATGAATCATATTCTGAATTTGTAAAACCGAATTTGCGATCAACATATCTCGATTGTTGGATGAAAATCGAACTACTCATATTCTGACTTTGCCGAATCGAGTACTAGTCTGATTTTCACAATTGAGATTCGTCTAATTTTCATCCATTTCCATCCAATGGCTGCATCTATGATTGTTGGAACACATACTTCAAAGATTCCATTTTCAAAGTGTTGTCGAACTAGAGATTTAGCCGAGGTACCGACTAATAATCCTCAATTATAATTCCCTTACTTCAAGGGATTAAAAAATCTAAAAGAATATTGAACTCATCATACTCTACTTTCTGAAACTAAATTTGAAATATAAATTATCTCATTTTTATTTAATGATAAGTAGATTCATGAACCATTTAACCATGAGATTCATGAACCATTTTTATTTCATGAACCATTAATGATAAGTAAATTATCTATGTTCAACAATAGGTAGCTTGAAATGAATTTACAACAACAAAAAAGAAAAAAAAAACTGACCCAGAAACGGTATCAATCTTCATACGCTTTCTAGTACTGAAAAATTTGGCTCCTCCTTATGTTTTTTGTGTGTATAGCTTTGAAGTTTGTGTTATATTTTGAGGTTTAAGAGAGGTTTTGAAATTTGTACTATATTGAACAATTGGGACATGTAAACGTCATCACAAACGTCACTCTTGACTTGGAAACTAAGGAAAAATGTTGAAGTGATCAATTTAGTATTTATGTCATCAAACCTTTCTACAAAGGGAAATGTAGATTTTTTTTGTCACCATAAAAAAAATTATATATTTTGGATAGGCTTGATGACGTGGCTAATTTTGAGAATCTAATGCAAAGGCTGTGGGCTTCTGGGGTTATGACACGTGGCAGTTGTTGTTTCATTGGTGGCAGGCTGTCAAGAGCTTTCTTCACTGTGAAGGGCTTCCTTTTTATTTGGTGGTTTTGTTTGCAGCTTGCTTTTCTTGAACAGTTTTGTTTTTGGCTGATTCTTGTATTTTTCCAATGCAGATTCATTTGTCTTTGTTTTTATGATTTTGTTTTTTCGAGAATGTTAACCAGTGTCCCGGAGTATTAGTTAAGCATCAAATAAAATAAGTTTTTTTTTTTAGGGAAAATAAAATAAATTATTATTAAAAAGTAATGTAATTATTATTTAATAAAAAGTGGCAGTTTACATTTCTAGGACAGCAAATTTTATTTATAGATTCCTTAACTAATATTCCGGAACACCGGTTAAGAAGACTTTTTTTTCTTTTCCGCTTTCATCACACTATTATTGTTAAATGATGATATTTTGTGATAGATGATGATACATGTCGTGTGATGTATTGATAGGTGTTGAAATGAATTTCTATTTGTGGTAGATTTTTTACTGGTAAAATTTGTAATGTGATTTTAATTTTATTTTTTTTGTTTTATGTCATGTGATTTTAATTAATTTATTGTAAATAGAAAATAAAAACTACATCGAAATTTTTTTTCTTTTGAAGAAGAATAACTACATGAATTCTTGAAATAAACAAATGTTCTCTTTTTCATTCAGTTGATCTTTTACATCTGCTAAAAAGAAAATCAAACACAAACCTCAATTCCTTTTGGATCAATTAAGATTCATGTTGTGTTTCAAATTATTTAACTTTTATGGTGTACATTTTCACCGTCTCTGGTGGATGGGTACGTATTGTAATTTCCTTAAACATGGTGTGTGTCTCTCTGAATTGAGTGGCTGTAGAGCCACAAGGATTGGGTGAATGGGTCTTCTCATAAGAGTGATTCCTAAATTATTGATTTAGAAAAAGATAAGTAGAACATGACTTTCTTGTCCAACCTTATGTTAAGTAACGAATAATCGATAAGTTAACTAATAGCTTACAGATGATTTTGTCAAAAAAATAGTTTACAGATGATAGTTAGTTAGTGGTTGAAA
>Ga0228711_1002973_pt1 | contig 26284 bp, 14 predicted proteins | sample MedpolnodulmetaG_2_FD_177996 | JGI IMG/M metagenome (GOLD analysis project Ga0228711, IMG submission 177996) | Root nodule microbial communities from Medicago polymorpha collected in Santa Monica, California, United States - brown nodules | ecosystem: Host-associated > Plants > Roots > Nodule... | reverse complement strand
TTGCTTTTGGGTGAATGTTGTTATGTTCATGTTGCTATTATGATTTATGGGTTTATGGATATGGTGTTGTGTTTGTGTTCATGTTGCTGTCTCTTCACTCACGTGCTCTCTCTTCTTAATTTTACTTATTGATTTTTTTATTTCTTTAATTATACATGTGGAATTTATGGATTAAAATAAAATAAAAAATTAAATAAATACACAGGTGGCATGCCACATATGGTTGACTCGGTCAAAATTGACGTTTTGCAAAAGAGGGTAGACATGGGGGTCACTTTTGCCCTTTTTTTTAATAGGGGGCCAAAATTGCAATTTTTTCAAACTTAGGAGGCAAAAAGTGTGTTTTAGCCTTTTTAATATAATACTACTATTATATTTGATTCCTTTACTAGTGTTTTAGGATATCGGTTAATATTTTTTTTAAAAGATTACCTAGATATATAGATAGTATCCGGTAAAACGAATGATTGAAGATATAGTGGGGGCTTTCCCTCACATTTAAATGTTTTTAGGGATCATAATTACCATTTTTATTATTTATTTATTTTTGGTCATGTAATTACAATTTTTATTAATATATACATCCTCCAGTCATTATTACAAGTAAAAATTCTCATTTTAGATTCATTCAATAAATGATATATGTGGTTTATAATAAAGTCCACATACATCATTACTTGAATGAATTTAAAATGTAGAGTTTTGCTTATAATAGTGACTGAAGGATGTATATACAAGCTCTGATATGATTTCCCGAAACGCACCTTTCATTCCAAAACAAATATTTACAAGAGGATGGAATTTATATAAGCACAAGTGTCAAGTGAAAATGTGGGCAGACAGGAAGTCATGTAATTAGTTTGTATTTTTTTTATACAATATTACCAGGATTTGAGGTAATATTAGTGAACTCAATATTTAATAACTTTTAAAAGGAACATATTTGGGTTGATTTGGTGGTTTGGTTTGCAATCTCAAAGTGTGATTATCTCGAAATTTTAGGTTCAATTCTCTTTGAAGTCAATTTTAAAAGGCTAGTTTGTCTTTTTTAAAAACAACATTTTAGATGATATAAATTGGAGGATGAAATGCATATAAAGAGTGCTTAAATTGAACTAAGATAAAAATTAATGATGGATAAGAATTCTTAAAGAGGAACATTAGAACATACGAGTTGAAGTAATATGGATATTATAAGTTTAACTCTCTCCATAAAGAGCTGCATTTGACACTTTTAGTTTCGTAGTACCATGACCTTCTACAAAGAGTTTAAAAGATCATGTATACACAGTGTTGTGTCTCATACGTCTATAGATGTTGCCTTTAAGATGATTAGTTTTGACACTAATTTTTAAGAGGATTAGTTTCGGCCAATGATTGTTTACCTCATCCAATCGAATATGCCTCTTATGACGACAATTCATAGCAATAATACAACCACACTACTTACAATTCATATCACATTCTTTTGATTGAGATGCTTCTTGATAAATAGCTTAGGTAACATTTGACCTAACTTATTTTAGACTTATTTATAAAAGGAGAAGTTTGGCCAAACATAATTTTCAAGAAGCACTTAGTAGAAAAAGTAGCTTATTTTTCTTGTGTAAAATACGCAAATTAAGGGCTTTTGACAAAGCTGGAGAGAGTTACTTTTAAAAAAAATTGGCCACTTTTTCTGTGCATCCTTCCTTGGATTCCAGCTACACACATTTAATACATTCATTGATTTTTTTCTATTCCAAATGATAAACTTGCTAGCCATGAGATGCAGTAAACCAATAAACATGTCACCACAAAAAAAATATGTATAAAGTATTGTACAGTAAAGTAAGTTTCATTTTTTTTTTTTTGAGGGAAGTAAAGTAAGTTTCATATTAACTATAATAAAATTCAAATACATTCATTTTATATTAACACATTTAATACAAAGTTTCATATAGAATATACTGATAATATGATTATAATAAACTTTGTTAGATATAGTAAAATAACATTCAATTTATTTATAAAAAAAAGATTAAAATAAAATTTAGCAAAAATAAATAAAGAGTATGATCAAAATACATTCTTTAATATAATCTATTTGAATTTTTATTGTACATTAAAAATGAAATTAAAATTTACAGTTAATTGTAGGTTTACAAAAAAAGTTTTGTAAAAATGTTCTATCAAATAAAATAAAATTTCAAAATCGTTTTAAGCTAAAAAGATTAAAATATACTATATCCCTTCTTAAATGAATGTCACAATTGACCTTTTCACACATGTGAATAAACAAATTGGACCGTTAATATATTTAATCATCTATAGTAAAATATTATAAAAAAGTGTGCATTTTAAAAATATTCAATGAGAAAAATGGAATAACATCTTATATACTAACAATTGTATTTAAACCAATAAAAAAAAAAGGGTCAAACGCAACTTAAGCCTACTCTAGAAATCTTATACTTTAAATTTATGGTTAAATATTTTTTGGTCCTTATAAATATTGTAACTTTTCATTTTGGTCTACTAAAATTTTTCTTTGATTTTTGGTCCCCATAAAATTTTATGTTTACACTTTTGGTCCCACTGTTAACTGGGTCTAACGGCAGCTGACATGACACTGATGTGGCATTGCCGAGCTGGTTATTTTTAATGACTCGGAGCTGATTGGCATGCCACATGGATAATGAGCTTATTTATAAAAGAAAATAGAAACTGAAAATTGTATTTGATTTAATTTGTTTTTAATTAAAAAAAAAACATTTGTATAAAACATAGGGCTGAACCATGCAATTGTTAGCCCAAACTATATTTTTGCTTTTTACCCCACACATTCATTCAAATACCAATTTTCTATATTACTTAATCAATAATAAATTATATCGTCTATTTATATAATTAAATCAAATCATATTACAATTGTATAAATTATTTAATATATCAACAAATCATTACTTATTACTTTTTTAATTATTAAAAAATACACTAAAACAACATATAAACTAAATCATTATTTAAGTTAAAAACTAATTAGGAACTAAATCATTAATAATTGATTTTTTTAATAATTTTCATATAAAAAAACGATTTATGAATGGCAAGTTTAAACTACATAAAATCATCCACGACCAACGGTTATTCGTGCGTCAGCACATGTGTTTTATTAGTTTGTCTTAGAAGCATAATACCTTTCTTCCCTAACCTTTCCATCTCAATTCCCCCAAATCAAAACTCAATCTTCAACCCAAACATCAAATTTTAAATCTCAATCATCTTCTTATCATTTTCGAAACCCTCGGTTCCTTCCAATATCGAAATCTTAAATGAACAGATAAGGAGATTCGCGAACAAAAGGTGATGGTTAACAAGAAATTTCAATTTGTGGGTTGTGAAGAAGATGAAGGCACAAGTGGTGGTGTTGTTTGAATGGTGATTGATACGGTGGGGGTAGGGGTGGTGTTTGACGAAGTGTACGACATCGATGGTTATTGTTGGTTGTGGTGGTGCTGAAGGTGGTGGCATCAGAATTGATGACTGTGGGAGTGGTGGTGATCGACGAAAATGATTGATGACGGGGAAAAAGAGTTGGAAAGAGATTTGAGAAATTAGACATAGATATGGGGTGAATTGGGGATTATACAATTCTCTTTTAATTTTGGGTTAAATATATAAATATGTCACCCTTTTGTTTTAGTCCCTCTAAAAAATTTCTTAAACTTCTAGTCCCTAAAACCTTTTCCCTTTTCACTTTTGGTCCCTCTTTTAAAGTAAACTCATATGCAAAATTCATATTTTTGAATAAAATTTTGCAGAAAAATTCATATTATAAGAATCTCACCCAAAAAAAATTAGAAGTTTTTAACAAAACATGAATTTAATATGAATTTTTATATTTTTGAAGGTTAAAAATTCATTTTTAATTTGTGTTCTGTTAAAAAATTCTAATTTTGGATTATTTTTTTTTACAATATTCTACACATTTCTGCACAATTTCATTAAAAAATACAAAAAATAGGGACCAAAAGTAGTGATTGAAAATTTTATAGGGACTAAAAGTTGAAGGAAAATTTTAGAGGGACTAAAATAAAAAGTTGGTATATTTATAGTGATCAAAAACATATTTAATCCTTTAATTTTTATGTATTTTTTAAATAATAATAAATAAGTAATGCCACATGTGCAAGTCTGGTCATTCTTCAATGGTAAAAAATAGCCATCTTGGCAGCACCACGCCAGCCGTCATTAACCATGGTTAACAGCCGGGACCAAAAGTGTTTTAGGAGGACAAAAAATTAAAGAAATTTTTTAGAGGGATTAAAACGAAAAGTTGTAATATTTACGTGGACTAAAAACATATTTAAAAGTACAATAAATTATCTTAGTATCTATGTTCACAATGATACAATTCCTCCCAAAAAGATGATGGTATCTCAATGAACTACAATTGTAACATATTGTTCCTTACTGTTCATCAAATATCTCATCAAAATTCCATGAGCAAGTTTACCTTTTTTAGTCATTGCACAGACAAGATGTGAGACACAGTTTGTCTATGCCTGCACAATGTATTCCTTCAACGGATTTAATATGATACTTTTAACATAGTTCAAACAGACCTCTCAAAATTGCACTAAGACTTAAACATATGATTTAAGACACATTTTTTGAAAAAATAGAGAAGTACAGTACAAATGAGTTTTGCGGGATATATGTTAAAAACCGATTGGCTCGTAAGTCCCAATCAAGAGCGAACATGGCCTAACTCCCTGTCATATGCGAACGGAAATTAGGATCACATGAAAATTTATTTGGCCCCAAACCTTGCATATTTTATGCATTGTTCATACCAATTGAGCTAAACTCACAGGGACAACTATCGTATTGTTTAAATTAATCTCAACAATTTTAACTTTTTAGAAAACATGAGATCAATTATAAAATAGGAATGTTCGGGACCCTCTTTTATTGTCTTAAACTATCATAATTTTTTTTTTGTTCAGAAACTATCATAACTTTATTTGCGATTGACTATTATAATGAGGAATGATATGTAACTCATCTTTCAACACCCATTTTTTTATTGAATAAAATCAATGTATGATTCACTATTTTAAGTGTAACTTATTTTCAACTCATTTTCGAAGTGTGAGACCCACCATAATTTAAGACAATAAGAAAGTGAACGCTGAAGAGTGCTCAAAATAGAGTGTTCTTATCACCACTCTTATAAAATATTTATTGATAAAAAAAACTCATATTTTATATATTTTTGTCAAGTAGCCTATTAGTGGCTAGAATTCATCTTTCAAGATGAATAAGTGGAGTATTCAAAAGTTCATATAACAATGCATTGTCCATGCCAACTGAACTATGATCATAGAGATTCATATAATTTTATATTATCCATGGCAAATGTTTTTTATTTATTATTTTATATCTAAAAGTATCAAAAAATTGTCATGTGGTTTTTTATTATATTTTTTTTTAAAATATATTGTCCCTTGTTTTATTATATTTATTAGTGACAATATTTATCTTGTGTTTTTATATATTTATCAGTTATATGTTTCTTTAATATTAATTAGTGAAAATAATTATCCTTTTTTTTTATCATTAACAAATACTTGTACTGTGTTTTTTATATATTTATTTGAGATAAATTAATATTTGTTTCGTGTTTTTTAAGTTGTCCCAATTTATTTTTCTTAAGGACTAAAAGTTGTTTTATTTTTCTCAAAAAACTAAAATGAGTATCGTCATTTTTATCAGGGATTAAAATAGATCTTCATTCAATAAAACTCTTATTTTTAAGATGCAAAAATACATTTTATTTTAAAATTTTAATATATGCTTTGACTTTACTTAAAAAAAATCCAATATTTCACAAATTTATTTTATTTTAAAATAAAATGTATATTCCTAATTTTTTTTTTTAGGGATATATTCCTAAAATATAAAAACAATTTTTTTCAAAAAATGAAAACACATTTTATTTGTGATGCATTTAACATTATTTATCGTGATTGGACATTACAGGAAGCTAGTTAAATCTTAACAATTTAACTTTTTGACTATACCAATTACCAGCATAGCCTCTATAGCATGGTTAATATTAAACTAATATTCAATAAAATTGATTAAAAGTAAATAAGAATTATATATAATTTTGCTGTGAGTGTTCTCTCTTGTTGCTTAGTTATGTTGATACATGTTGATTTTAAGTTTTATTCAATAGATATGGAGATTCCTCCGTTATGTGACAAATAGAATTTTTTTTTTGAAGGGGTGACAAATAGAAATCTTGTGTAGCTACAAAGATTTTACAACCCGAAAGTTTACCTCAATTCGTTTTGTCTAAGTAAACTCGACTCGTAAACTCGATTCGAAAACTCGTACGGTTTTACCTAAAATTAAAATTAAATAAAATTTATTATTTACATGACATATGTAAACTAATATAATATTGTCAATAGTCCAATAATGCAAAATATGACTAAATTATAAAGGTTTTCAACCACCGTAATAAAGCATTATGCTCAACTAAACATCAAAATAAACTTGCAAAATCATAAGTCTCTTAAGTTTTAACCATCCAAAAAGGCAAGTTTCACAAGTTCCTAAAGTTGTTAATAAAACTATCCAAAAAAAATTAGACTTACATTCCAATTTTACTTGAGTTTACCCGGTATTACCCTAGTTTAACCGAGTTAACTCGAATCAAACATTCTGATTTTACCAGAAATCGAGTTTACCTCCAAGTTGACACGACTTTAGTACCTAAAAATGTAAGTTCGGTAAACTCGGCGAATTAACACTCGATTTATGAAACATTAGGTACAAGTAATGCATTTACAACCAATTGTGTGTATGATACAGCTCTACGACACTAGGCTAAAGATGTTATTAGAAATAATTATAAGTCGTTTTACACAAATGAAGCGTTGATGTTACTTTTCCTATTATACCCTTAACTATTTATTATTCTCTCTTCTTTTAATTCTTTAATTTATTTTTCTTATATCATTTATTAAAGATGATTTTGTAAGACAACCCATAATATATATTTGTCATACAAAATCAATTGCTTCATCCGTTGTTAATTATAAGCAAATTTAACTTTTCATGTGTGGTTCATATTATGGACCACATACATCATTAATTGAATGAATCTAAAAAGTTAAATTTACTTACGGGTTTTTCTAACATGTGCAATGTTGCACGTGTTAAAGCAACTAAAATAAGCAAGTTTTTATTGAAAACCAACAATTAATTATTAAAAAGTTATATATTTAATACAAAATATACAAGTTCCAATGTAAAGTTACTATTTTAAATTTCTTAACATGTGCAAATTTGCACATGATAGAAAAACTCTTTACTTATAATTGACAACGGAGGGAGTACAATTTTTTTTTGTCAAATAGCCTAGTGACTAGAGTTCAGGGAGAGTATTTTTCTTAATACAAATGAAATGTTGAAAATGTCTTGGAATTTGAAACGAAGGAATTATTTAATAATATTCAAGACCTATTTTCATGCGATTTTGACCGACAAATTAATGTCTTTCTTTAAAGAAAGTATTGAAGTTGTATTTCTGCATTCCGTTAGGCGTTAATTAGCTTTGTCCGTTTCTTTTGAAATTTTTTTTTGTCGGTTTCCAATTGACAAAAATGTTCTCTTAACTTTTCGAATTAATAATAGAAAATGGACTTTTATAGAAAGTGCACTTGAATTAAAGTGTCATCAGCAACTTCATGCAGTCTACACTGGGATATTTGATTTCCCACGCATCATTCTTCCTTTTGATCTAGTTTGGTCCTTTTTTTATATAAAAAAATAATGTTAACCCGTATTTTAGGAGCAAGAAGCAAATCACTTGTCACTTGTCACTAAAAGCTTATTAGATCTTGCAACCATTTAACCTAATTTTTCCCTCTAAATGACCTTCATTAATTGCTAATAGTCCCTTAACCTTAAAATTTTTCCCTCCTATTCTATGCCCAATTTGAAATTCAAATATTGATGGTTTAGTTTTCTCTAAATAAGTGTTGGCTTTTTGGTTTCCAATGCCCAATTTCCAATTTCTCTCCATCGCTCCATCCATCACCCAAATTCTCTCTTCACTTCCTCTCTCTGTCTGTCTCACCGTCTTTACCGTTATGTTAACCTTTTGGCTTTTGAGAATTATGAGAACAGATCTCAGAATACCCAAATGTTATTCTCTTCTTCATCTACCTCAGAACAACAATCGATACTCTTTTCTCAAAATCATTCTTCATCTCATCTCTCTCATTTGCTCTTCATCTCTCTATCTATCTCTCTCGCTCTAATCGCCGGAAACTTGAGATAACAGTGGTGATAACATAATGAAGAGTAAGAGAAGTAGATCGAGTGATGATTGACTGAAATTCTTCAACCATGAATCAAGATGGTGGGGGTAGCGTGAGAATTTTTGTTGGTGGTGAATATGTCAAACGGTGGTGGAAAGGTTTCTTTCAAAGTCACTCTCACTTCCGATCCAAAACTACCCTTCAAAGTGTATGCCATCATCACCATCATCTCATTCTATTCAATTTTCCTTTTTAGGGTTCGATCGTGAATATGCTAATTTTTTCCGTTTTTTTCCTTCGACGATTTCAGTTTCAGTATTCCTGAGGCTGTGACTTTTACCACCGTTCTCAAATTCACAGCTGAAGAATTCAAAGTTCCTCCACAGACCAGCGCTATTATAATTTCTTTCATCATCATTATCACCAATTTCGAATTTCTATCCTTTTTTATCAAATTATTATTATTATTAATGTTATTTTCGATAGATTATGTTTTTTTATTTGATTATTCTTGAACAGTTTATGCCTTATGAGTATTGATTTTTACGATTTTGGGGATTTTTTTGTGTTGTTAGTCGCAGATCATAGAAAATAGTTGATTGTTCAAATTCCGCTATTTGATAACACTTTGTACGGATCAGCGTATTGCGGAATCACTTATTATTATAGCTTATTAAGTATTGCCATCACTTAACCTAATTTTGGTTATTTGTAATCTGATGAGTTTGTTAATTGTATTGTTATTTGATTTGCTATCATCTCTTATATTAAATATTGATTACTGCAAATTGAATCGATTGATTTTGATTGTTGTATTTTGAATGTTGCAGGGAACATGGATGAGGAAATCATCTCAAAGAATTGCGAGATTGAGATCGAGATTGAACAGAGTGAGAATAGAATAGAATCACACATCAAATCCATATCTTCAATCGTGAATTCTTTTTTATCTATGAAATTTGTGGTGTTTATTTTCTTCTTATTTTAGGGAGGCGAGGCTAGGTTTAATTGATTTGAACCGATTCAAAAAACATTTCTTATTTCTTATACAGTTACAATCACACGTTAAGAATGAGAATTTCTAAAAGAAAAAAAATTAGTAGTAATTGTTGAATTTTACCTCTTCAATTAGAAATATGAACGTTATTTTTCCTTTTATGTGTTGTTTGGGTATTGTAGCCGTCAATGGAGGTTGGAGTAGTACCGGACAGGAACCCAACGACAGTAATATCGAGGTGGTTCCGATGACGGCGGTGGAAAGAGAAGGTGAGGTTTTAAGGTATAATGAGAAGAGAAATAATTGAAGGTTAACTAACCTAGAATTAAAGGAAGGATATGCAATGTGTATGTTTCTTGAAGTATGTTGTATCGCAGTTTTTGTGTTTGTTTTTATAGCTTCATCCCTCTCATTTTCTTCTTCATGCCATATCAGTGTTACCTCTATCTCATTTTTTTGTTGCTTATAAGTTTTGTATGTTGGTTATTTATCATTCATTTTTCCAGTGTTGTGTAAAACCAATTGTGTCATGACCCTTTGAAATTAAAGGTTTTTCTTTTTCTTTTCTGAAGGTTACAAATTTAAATTTAATTTATTTGCCTCAAGTTTGACATTCCACCTTTATTTTTTTATTTTTTACAAACACCTGTTTTGTTTGTTCACTTTCTATCTATAATTTAGTGTCACGTCAGAATTGAGTTTGCTGTATACCTGTTGTTGTTTAGATTTATTTTAGCTTAATGTTGATGGTTTAGCAGATACATATATAACAGGCATCAATTGCATCAACATTAGAATGCAAGTGTTTGTACTCTTTTGAGCCGAATTGGTTTTTGTTCGGAGTTGTCGTATTTTGCTAAAGAAGTGTTTTGATTTTGCTAAAGGAGGGAAAAAAAAAGCTTTAACTTGGATTTGATATGTATCATATTTGCAAAGTAAAGATTTGCTAAACGAAAGATTTAATTTTTCTTTCTACAAATTATTTGTAAAAGGGCTTTTTGTGTAGATATTTAGATATTGATTTGCTAGACATTTGAGACAGGCAATGCAATAAGAGAATCAGAAGAGCATGTGAGCTTACAAACTGATGAGGCCAAACAGGTTTGTGAATTCCCTCCCTTCTGTTTATTCTTTAATTCTTTTGACCTTCATTATGGGACGTTAAAAGCAACATTGAAGCTAATTTGCACAATGTGTGACCAAATTTATGTAGGTAAATACTTTGGAACCAATATTCATGATTTTTACACGTTGTGATTCTCAATTTCTCATCCATTATTTTTATGCCTTGAGCAGTTTATTTTGGATGTGCAATTTGGAAGTTGGAATGTACAGAGGATACTTCTCCAGTGATCTTTTGATCCTTCTCACTGTCATGAAATCAACTTTAACTCAGCTGGACTTGACCTTTCAAGTAATGCATGCTATGCTATTGCTTTGAAAATTCTTTATTATTCTTAGTTATGTTAACAGTTTGATAACAATCTCAAAGATCTTTTACATGAATAATTTCAAAGATGCGGATAGTGATGATTGGGCTATATATATTGCTGCTAAAATAATTCAAAAGCTGTTAGAGATTGAAAAAATAAAATTACGTCCAAATATTGCGAATATGCGGATGTTAATGCTTATTATTTTGGTTTTTTGTTGTGGGGTTTTTTTTGCCTTCCTTTTGACTTTGTTTACTATTTTCAACTCAAGGATGCAAGAGTTAAAGATCATATTGCCATTGGGGATTCTTAAGCACTCATGGAGTCATGGTATCCATGGACAACAAAGCATCTCACTAAAAGGGTGATGATTCCCTTGATTTTTTATGATGAATGTAGTAGCTTGGTCTCTTTTGGTTATCCTTAATTTGTATTTAGAGGTGCTGCTTGATCGGTTTAGTCTCTGGTCCTTTTTTTTTAGTTAGCTTGGGTCGCCGGTAGTGTTTTTTTGTTTGTAATTAGAGTCTGTTTGTTTGGGGCCTCTTATTGTTTACTCATGTGTGGTTTTGGTTTGATGTATTTCAGTTTTTTAGTTAGCATGAGATCATATGTGTGATGTTTCTTCTGTTTTTTTTTGTTGGTTTTTTTAGTATGGGGGACGTGTTTGGTGTTTTCCTGTTTGCTTCATCATGTGAATAGGCCTGTTGTAAAGAACTCCAAAGTTTGAGAAGTATGATTTAACAAATAGTATCTTTAAATATGCATTGATATTCATCAGTCAATTATCCCATAATTTTGTTATATTATGCATCACTACACTAAAAAATTTGTTCAACATGTTTTTATCATTTTCTTTTCTTAACAAACATTTAAGCATCTACTTATTGTCTAATAGAAGTTTTGGAAAGGGTTGCTCGATGCAGTTGTTGTTGATTTTCTTTTGCTTTGGTAGGTTGTAATTCATGTTTTGGGAAAAAGGCAGATATTTTATGTTAGAAAAACTGTAAATTAGAAGAAAAAAACAGTACAAAGAAACAGCGCAACTCCTCAAATTTGTGTTAGAAAATGTTTTTTCGGACCTGCATGAGTGTTATTAGCACTCCTCAAATTTTAATGTAAATTATATCTTTTCATAGACCTTCATGGAATGGAATAACTATTTCTTATATTATTTTTTTATATATAAAACCACTTATGTACTTAAATATGAACCAAATTTATTATTGTTTTGAAAGAAAATATGAACTACAAATATTGAAAGTTGACTCTGATACCTAAAAATAATCCTTGATTATTGAAACTACACCACCAAAACAAAATACTTTATGAAATGATTTTAGCTTATAAGACCCGTGCGCGGGGTCAGCAATCTAGTATGAGGTATTCTTCCATTGTCACAAAACCAAATCAATAATGTTTGGACACACACATAAAAAGATTCTTCAAAAAAAATTCAATCATCAATTTTATCAATTTCCTCTTTAATATTAAAAAAATACTTCTTTATGTGTATGTGACCAAACACTATTTTTTTGATCTTATGACCATATTAGAATTTCTCAGCAAATAGTATTTATCGTATTGAAAATTGTATTATCAATCCTTTAAAAGTTAATAAAGTATATTTTTTAATTTAAGATTTTCTCTTTATGATTCCGAGAGACACTTATTATCATAACGCAAAAAATAACCTAAAAAATATAGAAAAGGGAGATATAAATAGGTGACTGCACCAGTACATTGGGTCTAGCAAGAAATAAAAATTATTGAAGAAAGAAAAACAAGAAATAAGTGACTGCGCCTAATCAAAGATCAGTGGAAATGCGTGCCTCTTATTTGCTACTACTATAAATTAGTTTATCGTAATATTCATTTATTGATAATAATCATATAGGGGAAAATAAGTACTACAAAGGTTTATGGACTAAAAAACACACATAATTAAAAGGGATTTACTCAATTCAAATTACACAAACAATAATTTCTTATACTTTATTTGCTTGTAGCAACTGAGACTTAATTTCACATATCACCAGCACTCAAAAAACTTAATCTCAACACGAAGTCGAAAATAGACCTCACCTTCAAAAGCATCAGTCATAATAGTAGCAATTCCTCTATGCATAAAGAAATCTCCAGTGCCACCAGTTACAGAGATATCTCTACTTTTCTGCATAATTGGGTCAGCACCAGCAAAAGTAATGGTTCCTTCATGATAAGTGCTGTTAAGAACAAATGTGAAACCAAGCCAAGAAGTGTATGTGTTTTTGGTATCATAAACGTAAAAGCCTTGTGCTCTTCCAATTGGTTTTGAATGAAGGTTGTTATCCAATGTGATAGGGTCATCAAAAACTGCTATGTTACCAAAGTGGAATTGAGGTGCCAATATAGTTAAATTAGCACCTTGTGGTGCTGCTACTATTGCAGATGTTGCATTAGCTGCATTCATTCCATTGTAAATTATGTCATGAAAATAAAGCACCAAGTTTTTGCATGGTGTGTATGGCTTTCTTTTGCTTGGAATGGCTGAACTTAAAGCACACAACATTACAAAAACAGAGAGTATAATTGGAACTTTGGTACCCATTTTATTTCCTAGCTATGCTATATGAGAGAAAACAAGAAATGTGGGCTTGGAAGAAAGGAAAGACTATGGGACTTATTTTAGATCATTGTTCGAGTGCCCTTTTATAAGAGCCGAAAAAGAGTATAATTAGTGAATCTAAACAGAAAAGAAAAATATAAGTTAAAGAATTGTAAAAAGAATTTACCGAACAAGTCAAAATTAGATATATTAAACCAACACAAGTAAGTACAAGATGTGGTAGGGAGAATCGTAAATTCTAATTTGTGTCCTAGCTAATCAAATGTTTCCGCAATCTTTTACCATTTCAATTATAATTAAGAGAAGAAGAATTTTAATTAATTAAATATGCATAAGTTCCTTTTTAAATGGCGCATCAGTTACTTTTTTGTGTGTATTTTTTTTACAAGAACTTTTTTTTGTGCGTATAATTCTTGTTAAGTTGCATATTATCTCGCAAAATAATATTACGTCACTAGAGTTTTGTTCAATAAAATACCGGACATCCATTTATTTAATATTATTTTATCTTTTTTTTTGAATAAATCAATTATTTTATCTTTTATGTTTAATCATTTTAAAATGAATTTAATTTTTAAATTAATTTTGTCTTCAAAAAATTGGAGTTGAAGAAAAACCAAGGATATTAAATTAAGAATTATTTTAGGATATATAATAATAATAATAATTCACATTAAGACTTATGATTAATAACATTTTTTGAACAAAGAAAACTTATAATCAATTTTTTTTTGAGGAATTATAATCAATGACTTATTATACATTGATTTGTTAAAAAGTAAAGGATTGGACAATATGTTTTGTACCTTGTTTGATTAGAAATTAACAATGAGATTGGACAAAACATGTAACATGAGACTGAATAAAAACAGAAAATTTTATCACTCACTAAATCACGAGACAATTTTTTACACAGAGCAGATACCATAAAAAATATTAAAATGTTTAATACAATTTCATTTGGTCTGTACCAATTTATACGGTACTTATTGTTTTGGAAATTAAATACACACCCTCGAAAGTCCGAGGCAATATTTTATTTTTACACGATGCAAGAAAGTTAAAGACTATTAGATTTTTATTTTTATGTTTTTCCTTTTTTTAGAAACACGAGACTCTTATATTTGATCTTAAGCATGTACATATAGTCATGGGAGTAGGTTGATTAGGTTCCATTCCATCCACTGTGTCGGTGTTCTACAGTCAGCTATAGCCTTTTTTTCTTTAATAGTAAGAGTAATAGTCTAGCACTTCTTCATATCATACCTAAAAATAAAGAGGTGTGATATTTGTAAAATCCAAAATAGTTGTCAAATACCATACCGTATTTAATGAAGCTGAATTTGTGCCGCACAGAAAACGAGATGTAGAGAGAAATTAAGTAAAAAAATGGAAAAGTAGTGGAATGATATAATTATATGTGTCCCACAACTTTAAGGATGTCAAAATAACATTTTTCAAAAATAAATTATATCAATAGCATTTTAAACAAAGTATTGAAAGTAATATATCTAAGGTTGTAAAAGTAATTATGAGAAATTTGCCCTACTTTTGTCCATCCAAAAACTGTTTTAGGACCTAACAAAAACAAACCATTATACCTAAATAATTATATAATTTTTTGGCAGTAAAATAAACTATAAATAATTATATAAATTACATTGTAATATTAATTATATTTAATATTATATATCAATTATAGTATTATTCTACTGTGGTAAAATAATTGTCTCTAAAAGCACACCCTGACCAAACAATAAGGGGGATTGTAATATATGACACCAAAGAGAGGTAAGAATGAGTTTGACAAAGAATCGTTTGATATTGGAATCAAATTCATGATCTCCTGAACAATTCTTCTATTAGTGAAACTCATTTACCACTTGAGTTCACTTGCTTGGTTGAACACTAATCTTTTGGTGAACTTGAGAATTAGACCTAATTCGGTTACTGGCCATTTTCGGCTACCAACTTAGATTAATTCTAAATTTGAACAAGAGTTTTTGAAGAAAAAGATACAGATACAACTCATACGCATTAAACCACTGCCATTATAATCATTTTTTACATTATCAGTAAATCAAAATTGTTAAATTACTAAAAAAAATGACAAATATTAATATACTAGACTTTTATTCTTACCTCTTTTAATCCCTTCACTCAACCAAGTAAATTACCTTTCTCTGGATTGCTAAAACTACTCGACTTTTACTATTTTTACCTTTGCTAAAACTACTCGACTTTTACTATTTTTACCTTAAACGTCTTTTATGTATAAAATACTATAATTTCATATGCGGTTCGATGGCTGAAAATGATTACATCAAGTATCAACAAACAAGCCATGTTAACACAGACCCCATGTATGGTGATACAATATTGGTTTTTGCACCTAATGCTCGCATATCCTAGGATACTTGCTGTCTTTGTTGATTATATTTCTGACCTCACATGTTATGTGAATGATAAATGGGGTTGTATAACTATTTTATACAGTATCAATTTTTAGAAAAATTATCTCATATTTATGTTATGTTTTTTATTTTATCTTTTTATTGATTTGATTTTAGTATCAATATCTATATTTTTTTGTACATATTTAGTTATCACATAAATTGTCATAAAAATAATTGTTTAAATAACATACATGTGAATTATTTTTAGTTTTATTATAATGTATTTGTTAATGTGTACTCCTGCCATATTCTTTAAGAATCATTTTAGAAACAATTTATTTAAAAAGTCAACTTACAATTTTCAATGTATTGAATACACAAATTTTTATAAAACTTTATCATTTAAAATTCTTAAAAAGTACTCCCTCTATCCCTATATATAAACACTCTTTTATTAGAGGCAAAATGTGCTTATATATAGAAATGAAGAGAGTATTTCGGAGACATTCATTCACTCTTTATTATATTCATCATGTTTGTAACCTGTTTCTTCTGTATAAGGTTGGTGGTGTTAGGTTAGATCTAGATTTTAGTGGCAAAATATAAAAGCCATTTTGAACTTTTTGTTCAATTTAGCCATCCGGGTTTGGTGAGTCCTACTTGATCAACCGTTGGAAATTCTTTAATTGCAAGGCACCAAATAAAAAATCGAATGTTTTCTTTCACATTGATTTTTCACTACCTGGCTTCATCAGTAGACCATCGTTTTTTTGAAGAAATCAGTAGACCATTGTGTAATGCGTATATGCAATATTTCTGATTCGTTCATTTTAAAAAAATAGAACACTTGATCCATTCGGTCAATGAGGATTGCTTAGTTGTCACCTAAAATATAATTTGTAAAGGTATTAACCCGATTTAACCAAACCAAACCAATTATTATTTATATAAATACTCTAAAATAATTATTATTCATTTTGTTATTATACTCTAAAATGAACACCCGTATTTTTTTTTCTTCAAATAAATACTCTTAGATCTAGAAAGTGCTTCTTCATCTCATTATAAGTGCCATTTTAAGCAATGCACGTTTCTAAAAAAAATTATTAGTGTAATTGAAAGCAATAGAAATGAAATTAACATAAAGCGGCGTGGTTAATGAAGTGAGTATCATGTTGAAAAACATGATAGCAAGTGCATTAAAAGTACGTGATAATGAATCAAATATGAAAAACTTTGTCTTCAAATTTGAGCTTAAAACTTTATCTTTGATTTCTAAATATGTGATATTACGATTACTACACTTGTTAATATCCCTCATTTTTTTTTTTTTACCAAAACAAAGAACGATATTCATTCATTTAAATTGATAAAGTATATTAATACAATACAAATTTAAAGTCGTTAAAAACAAAAAGGACAAATATGCAAACAAGCTCACAACATCCATGCAGTTAATAGCATAAAATGACATAGTACATGTGTATACAAATATGATTAAATTCAAATCATCGAAATACTCATGTTTCTGGATTCGCAACGATAACGATGCAAAAGTCATGATTGAATTTGCTCTTGATCAAAGTTAATATTTAATCCTGAATCAAACAAACACCACATTAAGATGGCAAAACAAAAACACATCGCACAAAGACATAAAATCAAAATATACAAAGTCTTACCAGACAATGAAAGAAAACTAAAAATATGTGAAAATTACTTATTCAACTAAAAGAAAAAGAAAAATAATTCAGAGAGGTGATTTTGGATCAAAATTTACCATGAAATCACCTTTGTTTAGTAGATCAATAAGAAGAAAAGATGTCTCATTGTTAAAAATAAGGGTTGTGCTAAAGGAAATCAAAAGTAATAATTTTATATTGGATTCAACAATATTTTAACTTATAAAAATTTAAATTCATCATTTTTCGCCATTTTCTAATACAATATTTTTATTTTTCTCTTTTTAACCAATATCCCAAGCACTCTCTTTTGCATTTCCTTAAAGATAAAGAATCGATACTTATTTCAAATGTGACATTTATAATAACATTCTCCGTGGATTATCGGTTAAATCAACACTAGTGCTTGCTTAAAAGAACAACTTTTTAGTTTCAACGAGCCATCCCGACAATGATGTCCTGAAATCTTGGTCACGAATAAAAAGTCATAGATTGTATAGTACCAATAATAAATGGATGGTTGAATTCATGAAGAACGTTGTTATTTAGTCAACCTATGTGGATGCAACATCTATTCAAAATGTAGTTGGTGGAATTAGAGGAAGAAAAAATGTAGTTGGTTGATTATTTTTTCTATCAAAATGCCCCTAATTAGTTTACATTTTTTGTAACCAATAAGTAAATAATAAATACTATGAAGGATAAACTCAGAAAAACAATATCAATAATTGATAGCATGTTTAATACTACCACTAACTTTTTTATTTCATGTGATTTAGTTAAAGAAATATTATATTTAAAGACGGGGTAGTGTATAACAAAATCCAACAAGATTGTAAGTTGTTTCGTAAAGAAACAAGCATTTATAGAATAAATGATTCCAAACTGAAATTGATAACCTGTTTTCAAGCACAGAGGCCTAAATTAGACTAATGTTGCACTTGCATCACTTGAAACAACTTAAAAGTTATAGATTCAGAACTAAAACATGATCATCAAAGCAAATAAAACCATTCGAGGCACAACCTCAAACTTAGGCATTTGAAGATTTTGGTACAGAGAAGACCATATCAGCAAACATTGCAAGGTACTCTAAGCAGAAAAAGCAGGTTGATGGTTTATGACCAATGGAGGACGAAGAGCTCTGTGGGTTTCCTCCTTCTCTTTCCGGGCCTTGTACATCTCCTCTGTCTCAACAACAAGTAACCTCTTGACCTATGTCAAATACAAAGTTTACCAATGTTGTTAGTATACAGGGAGATGGGTCATTTCAAAATGGATTTGATAGATCTTGTGTTGAAACCTGTGTTGAAACCTGCTGGATCATTCCCCTAACAGTAGGTGTGTTCCATCGCATGACAGTTCGGTTGCATTTGCCGAGGCGTAGTGCTTCTAAAGTGCGCCTATGTTGCTTCCTGGTCCCCGGAATACCCCTCACTAGCGTTATATAGAGATTGGGGCTATAAGCAATTGGGACACAGGACTTGTATGCCTTGAACGCATTCATGCTCATGCCTACAGCTTGAAGTCAGAACAGCAACAAATCAAGTTAACACAGTTTTTTATTATCTAACCAGATAGCAATCATATTTGCATATATGCACAATAATAGATAAAGATAAAATTTAAATAAAATTGGAAGGAAAACACTTAGAGATTGGTTCGTGTGTGGTTATATTATATGACATGTAAACCGATTTTGATTCTGAACTGGTTTAAAATCAGTATTTGCCTAAACTGTTAAGACCAAATCCCCATGACATTTCAAAATACATGCTAGCGTATTTTTGCAATACAGCGACACCAAACATTACGGTTACGCTTTCTACATGTGACCACATTATATCAATCATTTAAAAGATCAAGCATTATAATATCAAAATTTTAAAAGATCAAACATTATAGCAACTTTTTGCAATACAGTGACACCAAACATCACGGTTATGCTTTCCATACGTGACCACATTATATCAATCATTTAAAAGATCGTGATCATGCTTTCCTAGCGCAAAAGTTTATAGATAACCATCTTCAAAAGAATAAAAGTTGTACTACACCTAACACTGACAATTGATGCATCTAATTCGAATAGTTGATGTTCATTCTGAATCCTAACAACTACCTGGAAAACAATAAGCTCAACCATATTTATATAATAATATCTTGTCAATTGCATATCCCAGAAAATAGCTGTTTGTTCAAATTTTGCTATGCAACATTATATCAATCTTGTGTCGACCCCAAAAATGCTATAGCGGGATAGCGCATGATAACTTATTTGATAAATTACATAAATAATACTATAAATTATAAACAAACATATATTTAATATAAAATTAAATATAACATTCAAATCTCATGAAACATTCATAAATCATACAAAACACCCAAATCTTATGAAAGCTTTTACTCATGAATCATTCATAAATCATACAAAACATCCAAATCTTATGAAAGCTTTAAAGTCTCCAACATAGTATCGAAAGTCTTAATCAAAATTCAACATAGTAGTCAATCTCGGATAGCGGTGCGTAGAGGCCGACCTCAAAAGTGGGATGGCGGGTTAGCGTATAGTGGTCACCAATATTTGATTATTTTTTGAACAAATTACATGAATAATGTTATAAAATATAAACAAACTTACATATTTCTAAAAAAAAACTTATATTTAATATAAAATTAATTATAACACTCAAATCTCATGAGACATTCATAAATCAAAATGCCAAAAATCAAAAGATAGAGGAACAAATAAAAAAATCATAAAACAAGAGAAACTATCAAACAGAGGAAGAAAAAAAGAACAGAGAAACCATACAACAGAGTCAATCTAAAATAAATTTAGAAATTTGAAAACCATACAAAATGTTTTAAAAATAGTGTCAATTTGAAAATTTTCAACTAAAATCAAACAGCGGCTGAAGCGGCTGCTATAGCACCGCTATGACAATTAGCGTAGCGGTTTGTCGCCGTTACGCTACGTGCGGCTGCTATTGGCCGCTATTGACTACTATGCTAAATAGTATATCGAACAAAAGTGATTTGTTTAAATTCTACTATGCAATAGCACTATAGCTGATATTATTATTATGAAGCATGAATTGGGAAGCACACATGAGAACGAGCAATCATTTGATGTTATGTTAAACTCTCTTCAAAACTAAAGCCGGCAGATTCAGACCTGCCAGCTGAAATATAGCACAACAAAACTCACGAAAAAATAATTGAGTTTAGTTGTATCCAATTTAAGCATATGTTGCAGGAAATTCATGACTAATGAACTAAGAGAAGACATCGGAAGAATAATGTGCTCTTTGCTGAAGTTTTAATCAAGAAAACAAGAGCAAGGCTTTATTTAAATTTTCAGCTCTATATTATGACATATGAATAATGAGAAACACACTTAATCAGAACAATCTAAAATCTACATGATCGTCCAGCTCTACACTTGCTGCCTATGTTTTATGGACACTTCTGATTGAAGGTGTGTCCGGTGTCCAACATCAACAGATACAATTAGACTCAATTATGTCATTTTCTTAAATTACTGCGGGGTGTGGACGTGTAAGTGTGAGGTAATGCTAAATGATTAATCTCATACAAGAGAACAATTAGATTAAGCAACAACATTATTTTTGTTAACTCATCTTCCTCCTTTGAATTAATAAAAGCATAACATTGGATCCATCAATCAATCAATCAAAACACAAAATTTGAGGGCTTTTTGAGTATGAAAGCATAAGCTGAGCAAAGTAAGAGAATCAAAGACTTACCTCCTACGCGGTGGTTCCGTCAAAACAGGGGCCGGGAGGGCAAAGAAAGTAGCGGCCGGCGGCGTTAGGGTTGGAGGATCTTTGCTTTCAAATGTTTGTGAGTGATACAGATAATGTTTAAGTGTGGGGATGAGAAGGATGAACTTTGCTTTCAACCAACTCCGGGTCACTTCTCCCCTCTTTTTTATGTCTCTATGATAAGTTTTCCCTTCTCCCAAATTCAGGCTTTCTTTGGATAATTTGAAACTAACGGAGCGGAACGGAACGGAACAAACATTTCATTGCATTGTTTGGATATTTTATGACGGAGTGGAACTAATTTTCCACTCCATTGTTTGGATCATAAACGGAACAGAACGTGTTATAACTTTTTTATTCCATTTTTGCCCTTTAGTTTAAAAGGATCAATTTGTTGAATTATCAGCCTGAAATGTATAGAGTAGTGACTAGTTTTTTTTTAGGAGGAGTATTGACTAGTTAGAATTGAAAATAATTATGCAGTGTATAGAACTACACAATTTAAATACCGAAATCAAATTAAAGGAAAAATAAGGCACGATATTTATTTTTTTTTGTAAATTTTGGTTTCCCTGAAATAATATGGTTCCTGCATAATTCACAGTTGTTGTATTTCCATTTGACAGCTTAAACTTCATAGACATAATTCTAGTAAAATTAGGAAAAGCATTGAAAAGTTAGAAAACTTGCATACGAATCTAATATCCATTATACTTATCGTTTTCTTTGCTATAGTAAAACAAACCTGTAGCAAACAAGATGGAAGAGATTTGCAAATAATATTCATTGATTGGATATTAATTAAAAGAAGTGATATTAAAAACAGTAAGTTGTAGAAGATGATAAAGGCACCAAGGAATAGAAAACGGAGAACGAAATAAGAGAAAGAAAGAAAAAAACCAAGAGAAGGAGGAGCAGGTGATGAAATAGAAATGGCAGGGGCAAAGTTGTGATTGTATTATCAATGTTTTCCATTCCATTGGATACACCTTAAATTGGGTGGAATGAAAATTTAGTTAAATAGATGGTATTGGATGGAATAGGTTCCATCACACTCCATTTCATTCCATTCTTTTTTTACAAAACCAAACAATGGAACATGGTTCCATCCTACTTCATTTCATTCCATTTCACCACTCTCCATCAATCCAAACATAGCCTCAGTCTATTCGAACACCATCTCTAACTACAACTCTTAGGAGCGGAACAAAAAAGAATGGAGTGGTATGGAGCAAAATGGAATAGATATTTCATTCCATTGTTTAGATATGTTGTGATGTAAATTAATAAATTCTCATTTCATGAAATAAGTCATATCTTTTTTATTTCAATTTTACCCTCTATTTAAAAATACAACAATAGCAATGATCTTCTGTGCAACATATATACACATAGGTAGCCAATCACTCATCATAATAAAATAAATTATAATCCTCATTTCACAATATTAACAATAGATCTTTCACGTACTGCTGTATGCATAATTTGACACAATTTCATGATTTCACCTATTGTATGCACAAACAATATACCGAAAGTGAAAGAAACATCACCATCGATTTGGAAAAAGAAAAAAAAAAACCAGGTTCATAAGTAACAAGAAGCAAGCGAACAGTGTAAGTGGAATGAAGAGTGAGGAGGACAATGTTGTAATTATATCATTAATGTGCTCCATTCTATTGGATACACCTCAAATTGGGTGGAAAGGAAAATTGATAAAATGAGTGGTATTGGATGGAATGAGTTCCATCACACTCCGTTCCATTCCATTCATTTTTTACATAACTAAATAATGGAATGTGGATCTATCTCACTTCATTTCATTCTATTCCATCACTCTCCACCAATCCAAATATAGCCTTAGATTAAGCGTCATATTCGAGTTTTACATGAGTATTAACAAAATGATTTTTTTAAAGAAAAAATATTAATAATGTTGATTTTAATGATAGAATATCTATGGTATATTGAAGCACAATTATATATATTTGTAGTTAGTGAGGAGTTATAGATGATTAAAATGCAATAAACAATGTATATCAGTGAAAAAGAATAATATATATTGTATTGGTATTATAAAATAGACAAATAAATCATTAAATTGGTTCATATTTTTGTAAATCATTCTCAAATTAGTCTCCAACTCTACTGATATTTCAAACTAGTTTGCATCTTAGTTAAAAGTTTCTCAATTTGGTCTCTGATTTTATGTTTTTGTCACATGGCGAAAGACTTAATTGAGAAAACTTTTGACAAAAACTAGTTTGAAATATTGATAGAGTTACAAACTAATTTGAGAGTGACTTATAAAAATATAGACTAATTTAATGGTTTACTCGAGACAAATAATTTGAGATTTTTCTTTTTAGAAAAGATGACGTCTATTTTGAGACAAAAGAAGTACTATTTTCATGACCGGATGTTTAGCAACGAAATTAGTGATTAGTTAATATGTCTGGTTTATTTAAAAAAAAATCATTTTTTTTCTTAAAAAACCACTCTTGTCGTTCTTTATTGTTGAAAGAACCACAACAAATTCTTGGCTTTCATTTGAAATTTTTCGTAACATATAACAATTCTCTTTTTTTAAAGCTGAAACAAAAGTACTCTTAATATATGTTATAGACTTACGGTCTATTGTACTTTTTTTTTTCTTTTCGAATCAGTCTATTGTACTAAACACTAATTAGTTGAGAACATTTTACCTTATACCCCTACGCTTATACCTTCACCCCAACAAACTCTTGAAATACCAATTTTACCCTTTTTTATTAGACTTTTTCACATGATTTCACCCCTACATAATGTTTCAAGGGAATATTTGCCGGAAAACCTATCAAGTCTTTTCGATCACCGCCACGTTTCCTCAATACATTAGTCTCAAGCTCCGATCCGCCACCGTACACCCTTGAATTTATACCTTTGCCCCATGTATTTGACTAAAATTTCCTATTTTTCCCTCTTATAATTGTCAATTAGTAGCTATAAAATATGTGGTGCAGAGAAAGATTTATTCTTTTTCTTAAATTTTGAATCCACCACATGCAGAAACTGTGGAACTTGGTTTTGATTCAATGACCTTCGAAATTGGTTTTGTATTCAATTTGCCTACGGTTTTATTTTGATTCTACAATGGCTTTTGACTGATATGCATAAAGCTTTTAGGACTTGTCGGTTTTTTTATTGCTAATTCCAATAAAAAGTTAAAGATCAATTGAGTTAGAAATAATAAAATAACCAAAAAATTATGTATTATGTTTTTCGAATAGTTTTAAAACTGGAAATCTCGATGAAGTTTTCCAGAGAACATTTTCGGTACCAGAAATATAATATGTTGGGTGAAATAACAAAGTGTAAAAAACTAAATAGTAAAAGGGCAAAATTGACATTTTCTTATGGTTGGTAGGGGTGAAGGTAAAATTGTAGGAGTATAGGGTAAAATTTCCATTAGTTGACGATACAATAGACGATGATGGATTGATCCATTTAGTAAAGCCCACGACATCCGCTTAACTATTCAAACATCAAATGATATACAAAGCAATAAGCTAAAAACCTAATTGTAAACCTAGACGGCTAGGAGGGTCGTCACTCCTCTCGTACATTTCTCTCCTTAAACCGATATTTTTTTATATAAAGGTGTGTGGTTAAATTCATCTTTGTTTTGTTTTTAGATATGTTATCACCCGTGTCCATCTTCCATGGCTAACTATTAAAATTCCTGCAATTGATACGAGAGTAGTTTGACACATGTTATAGTTACTAGACCATCGACCCGTGCGATGCACGGGTCATATGAACTATAATATATAAGAAAAAAGTATATCACATTATAGATTTAACCCGTAAACACGAATTAATTTAAAGGAGATAAAAAATATTTGAGATTATGGAAATCAAAATATCTATAGTGTTTTATAAAAATAAAAAAAAACACACATGGGGAGAATTAAAGACTCGATTAAAAATGTGATTTTTAGATTCTAACCATTAAGATTGTAAAATTGGTTGTTTACAAAAATGTTAATTTAAGATTTAGACTTAATAAGGTCTTAGTTTAGAAAGAAATAAAGTCAACTCACATAAGGACTAGTATTGAAGAATGCATTTTTTAAAAAGGGAACCTTTTTTTCAGGGATTCAAAGGGAACTTATAATAACAAAACGTAAAGTATATTACATCTATTTAACATATAAATAATAAATACAACTCACATTTATCTATCCTTTCAAAACAAAAACAAAAATAACTCCCATAGGAACTTACATGTAGGAACACAATTTTTTGCTCAAAGGAAACTTATAATTACAAAGTCTGGAGTATATTACATCCATTTAACATATGTTTTTGTAAAAAGGGTGATCAATATAGGAAGAACATAAACCAATATACATAATGAAATAGAAATGAACTAAAAATTACTCCAACTAAGTAAAATCCTCAAATGCAAAGGCATTGACATAAAAAATTTAAGCACAGGTGAATCACATGCAAATATAATCATGTTTTTCCACCAATTTAGTCTTTTAAGTGGATCAAGACTAAAAAAGGACTCCATTTACTCTTCATGTTGAACGAAAAAGTAGCAATACCTCACTGACAACAACTAATGCAGTGCCTCACAGTGACTCTGCAAAAACCTTGTCAGGAAATAAAAAAGCAAATGAATGTAAAAAAATTAACTTAAGCATGATTACCTATCATATATTTAGAGAAGTTTTTTTTTTAAAAGAATATATTTAGAGAAGTTAGAAACTTTAAAACCTCAAAATAAGCTAAACTGTATAAAAGTAGCAGACAGATTAAGCATTATTACCTGTTATATATTTAGAGAAATTAGAACCCCCAAATGTATCCTCTGAGCTGTAGATAATTCAAAGAGTATCAAAATTATTGTTTCACCTGTAAAATGTAGAATTGAGGAAATTAGTTGCACTGTAGAAGGTAAGGAAAAAAAAAAAAAGATTTTCCCCAACCAAAACTAAATAAACCTTTGAAGAATACCATATATAATCAGAAAATGACATAGCTTCTCTCTCATTCATGCATTAATAACATT
>Ga0228711_1002971_pt1 | contig 26301 bp, 11 predicted proteins | sample MedpolnodulmetaG_2_FD_177996 | JGI IMG/M metagenome (GOLD analysis project Ga0228711, IMG submission 177996) | Root nodule microbial communities from Medicago polymorpha collected in Santa Monica, California, United States - brown nodules | ecosystem: Host-associated > Plants > Roots > Nodule... | reverse complement strand
ATAGGGTGTAAGACCCATTTTTCCTCATTTTTACATTCCCTTTCTCTCTCTTCAACCTAAACTCTCTCTTCTCTCTCTAAAGTTCCCTCTTCTCTCTCTTGTTCATCAACTCAAGAACACTTGAGTTTTCCGGCGACGGTGAGGTGGGTTCCGGCGACGGTTGGCCGGCTGGTGCGGCCGCTCCACCGCGTCGGAACCCTAACTTATATATTTTTTTTTAATTTTTTTACTCTTTCTTCTCCTACTCCTTCTTCCTGTTCTATTTCTTCTATCAAAAATTTCAAAATTTGAATCAATAGTCCTAAATCTATGTTTTATATCCAAGAAGAAAAAAAACGGAACTACCTTTTGATGGGACCGATTGTTTGATTCGGATCGCGTGACCGTGTCGGTCACGTGTGTTTCTGTTCTGGTTTGAATCCGTGAAGCCTTTGGTTGTTGCAGTCTCGTGTGTCTCTGTTCTCCCTGCAGGTTCCGTCTGTGTGTTGATCTGGATCGGGGTGTTTGTGATTGTGACTGTTGCCGGATTTTTTGTGTAATTTTCTTGTCCTTTTTGCTTCTGTGTTGCAGGTATTTATAGGGACAGCTTTGGATGTTTAGGGTTTGTTGAAGATGCCAGAAATTATGTGGCTTGGGGAGGAGAATAAGTAATTGTTGTTGTTGCAGATGAGGATTGGAACGAGATCGGATAGAGATCGGATAGGAATGGGTTGTGTGCTTGGATCGGCATGTTTTTGGACGTTATTTGGACAAATCAAAATAAGAAAGAAGAGATAAAAACTAAAAAGGATAGAGATTAAAAGGAAATTGAGATTAGAATGAAAAAAGAAAAAACTTTTTGGTTTAAAACAAGATTTAAAATTAATTAGTGTTAATTAAATAAAAGATGGAATTAAGAGTTAAAATAAAATAAAGAGCGAAGAGGGCCCGACCCGGAATCAAAAATGAGGTATTTTAAAATACCTCTCTGCCGAAATTTCGTCGAAAACGTCAGATATTGTCAGATTAAACCGCATACGAACGTAGGGCCCACCGACACGTGTCAGCGATAGTTTGGGTCAAAAATTGGGGTATGACAATGAGGATGAGGGCTTTCTAGGGGCCATATGAGTTGTCGCTTTTACCGGATTTCGATAAACATGTGGCATGCAAGCTTTGGAGCGATAAAGTAGTAAATATAATTGCTTTATTTAATTTAAGTATATGTTACTAAGTATTGTACTAATTATTTTTACTTAGAATATTTAATTTATATTTAACTTATTATTTTTTTAACGGTGTTTGTTAGAATTGTTTGTTGGAATACATGACAATTTTTTTTACTTAGAATATTTCATGTTTATTTTACTTAATTAATTTTATTTGTATTTCAGTTGCAAATGGACCACAAGATGACCAGTGTCTCACACGAGAAGAAACTTAAGCTTGAAAGCTTGATACTTCCGTTGCCGGTAGAAGATAATTGGTGGTTCTGGAACCCGTGAATTCTTCTGGTCTTACCCCCACGAAAGCATCTCTCACAGGCTCTTTTGTGCTTTGATGGAGAGATGGCATGAGGAGACCAGCAACTTTCATCTGCTTGTTGTGGAGATGACCATCACACAAGATGATGTAGCGTGTCTTCGAGACATCCCCATCGCTGGAAGGTTCATTGAGGAGGATGAGTTATCTCATGACTGGGGTGTAGAGCTAATGGAGAATGAATTATTGTTCACGGTGGAGGATGCGGTGGAGTAGGTGAATAAACATTATGGTGCTCATGTTAGTTACACAGCCCTGAAACAGCGTTATGAGGAGCTGTTGAATAGGTGTAACCAGTTGGTGGATGATTTATTAGAGGAGGAGGAGGAGGTGGAACAGAGTCTTGTTAGGCCCGCCTGTGTTAAGGCATTTTTGTTGCTCTTGCTTGACTACACCCTTTTTGTCGGCAAGAACAGCCAAACCATTAATCTATTGTGGCTGCTTGCGATTCGGAATTTGGATGAGTTAGGTGAGTGGTCATGTGACGGGATGGGACTTGCTTTTTTGTATGAGCATCTTTCTCTTACCTCCAACTCAAATGTTGGCGCCGTTGGTGGTTACATGAGCTTGCTTATGATAATATTATTTTTTCTTATTTTTTTTAAGTGAAGCGTAAATGTATAGTTTTTGGTATGATACTTGTGTGCTAATATAAATTTGTCTCTTTATGTTTACAGGGATGGGTTTTAGTTCACTTCAAACATCTTGGTCCGAGGAGGAAATATGAAGATTACGATCGGGAGGACCCGTATCTGGGTAGATGGAAACCTCCCCGGGGGTTTTCTAATGTTGGACACTTCATAGGATCGATGGATTCGATGGAGCATTTTCATGTCATCTGAAGGCCGTACGAGCACCGACGAGACGTGACGCCTTTTCAGGACGTATGATGGTACTCCTGATGGATCATGGCCGGCAAAGTAAGGATGATGCGTCACATGCCGGAGCGGGTTCTGAGGCAGTACAGCTACGTTCAGACCATTCCCAGACCTCTTACGACGATTGTGCCTCTTGAGCCAGCAGAGGTGGTTAATGCCTTCTTGGAGTTTGCTCTCCATGTCCTTACCCACCAGCTGAGCGGTGATCCGTTCCCGGAGGGCGAGGAGTGGATGCATTCAAAGGGGTACATTACATGGTTCTACAAAGTATGACATCCTCTTATCATCGGCTCTACTCGCGTTCCTGAGTAGATAGTTTCCAGACCTGTCTACCAGGAGGTTATTTTTGATCAGTAGTAGGCCAGACATCCTCCCGACCCATTCCAGATCATCGGCAATATCAGAGCCAGAGTTGAGCATGCAATGGGGATTCCTGATGTGGTTTCAAATCCACTCTTTTTCAGCATTTTGGAGGGCATCCGGTCCTATTATACCGTGTTTGACGAGATGTCGGCTCTGCGGAGGAGGAGTAAGAGTCCATGGGAGCAGCAGTAGAGTCTTATTTCACGACTTTTGTATATTTGTAGTATTTTTATGACATTTTCTCGGATTTGGATGTAATATATTTACACTTGCGCGTTTGCGTTTTATTTATGACATTTTGCGTTATTTTATTCCTTTATTCTTCGTATTTTAACTATGAGTGAATACTTGATTGAATGAGGGAATATGCAATTAGGGAATGATTGAATGAGGGAATATGTAGTTGACTGAATGGATGTAGGAATGGATGAGGGAATGAAGAAAATTAGGGAATATACAATTTCTGGTTGTGCTGGTTCTTTGCACAGACATAGCATGAGTTAACTCACGTAGGCCATGTATCCCGCGTGACTTAAGTCACACAGAGATTAACACTAGCGTGAGTTAAGTCACGCTGCGTGAGTTAAGTTATGCAAATTTAATATTAGCGTGAGTTAACTCACGCAGGGATAAAATATCTTTTCCATTGAAAACGAGCAAAAATTGTTGGGTAAAGAGCAAAATTTTGAATAAAATTGACATCGGTTTGACAAAGAAAAACATCAATTAGAAACAGAGAAATTAGCGTAAAACACTAGACAAAGCGTTATGGGCATATTGAAACTCGAAGTTAATTGACGGGTGCCTCACCTTACAAGTTGGTGTATGCATGGAATGGCCTTGTCTTGCAAATCGAAATACACTTGCACTACGTCAAAATTCAAAAACAAAATGACTTATTCAAAAACACAATGGCCTTGTTACGAAAGGACGATCTATTATCCCTTCTTTTTTTTCATAGCAGAATATGCACTCAACAGGGCCATTTTTTTTCTAATGAAGTTTTAACTGGGGATTTGGTTCCTACGAAGTCCATACACTTTATGAAACGACATTATGATATTTTTCAAAGGATCTAAAATATATACAAATTGAATTCTAGATATGCTCGGTCAATATGGGTACTATTTTGATAATTTTGTGTGTTGAATTAAAGTTTAGGTGAGTTGGTCTCTATGGCTCATCAGGTTAGGGCAAATCTCAAGTTTCAATAAGTATTTACAAGGTATTTATTTACATATCACCACTAAAGATATCCTCACATCAATAACGGAAGTTGAACCCACAATTTTGGGAATGAATCAACTCCTTATTAAGTGAGTATTTCTTTATTGGAGAAATATTTTTATCACTTGATAAATGCTATGAAATCAAACTACATTCTAAAATCATCAATCACACAAGAGTAATTCAATATTGAACACCCCCTTCAACTATCTTGAAATTCTTAGTTTTATCAAGTAGAAACCTAAAAGTTAACACCTTCAATCAATTGTTGTCTGTTTGATCCCCTAAAAGTTAAGTAATGGAAAGAACAATACACTATAAGATAGAACGACACACGACAAACGTTTATGGTATTGATTTTTTTTTTGTCTTATACGATGTTTAGTGGACAAAAGATTGTTTTGGTATTTTAACCAACAAGTAATTGAGACAAAAAATCTATATTGTGGTTTAATGAGGGACATGGATTTCAGGTTTTGTCTTGTCCCTTGCCTCCCAATTCGGCTTGTAACTAAAACAATTTTACAATCAAACACACTACAACTGAAGTTGCCATGTGATATCCTTTATTTTTCAACGGATAAAACACATCCTCTTTAAAAAAAAAAAGAAGATCAAATCAAACACATCATAAATTAGCAACTTGGAAGGGTAACCTATTGAGGTCCTGTATGTTACGACTTTTTTTTAAATTCATTTTCTTGTCATGTATAATTTTTTAGCAAAGGATTTTTTTCAAAAAAGTATTCAAATAAGAATTTGATTTGAATATATTCAGTAACTCTAATATAGGATGTTTAATTCGTCTGGAGTGAGTACCTCCTCATATATTTTGACTGAGCCTAGTGTCCCTTATATTTTTTCGATTTGTAGGCTGGACCTGGACCGTCCCCATTTTAAAGGCTCTGTATTCAAGTCTTTGAGATGTAATATCAATAATATTGAAGGCTTCACCACCTTATATCTCTTCCAATAATAGGCTAATGACCAATGTGTTTTCTCTTGTCCCATATTACTATACACTCTACCACTAGCTCTCACATATTAGAATAAATTGCACATCGTAAATAGCAAAAAATTATAAGGATAATATATTTGTCATGAACAATTAACCATAAATTTAGATTTGCATGAGTTAAGTACACTACACATAAAGATTAGAAGAAGTAGGAGCGATAAAAACCTATCTCATGAAGACATCTTCATTTTGATTTGATATTGTTGAGTATCTCTCTTGAATTACAATAGGATAGAATCTTCAGCTCCTTCTTGATCAAGTCTCATTGAATAAAAAGAGAATGACATCATATTAGAGACATTCAGTGGCGTTACCAGGATCTGAATTAGGGGATTCAAGCGATGAATTTAAATATGATTTATTGTTTCAAGGTTGAATCTTAAAACAAAATATAATTTTTGAAATCAAAACGCATCCTTTTTGATGCAAAAAATCATAATTTTTATGGCAAAATATTATTTATATTATATAAATAATACATATTCAAAAAATAATTTGTAATCAAAATTACAAACATATTCTATAATTTTTCATTATGCGGTTTCATCTTATAAAATCGTTGAATAATCAACTTATTATCTATGTTATCGAACACATTTCTCAATATAAGTTATAAGATAATTGATCATTCGTTGCCTCTATTTGATTACGCAACATAGTCTTCATGATCTTCATACATTTTTTTTTGACAGAATGATCTTCATAACATAAAAGACAATAATTGCAAGCTTCAAAAGTTGTTTTATTAGCAAATAAATTTTGTAAATTTCTTACACTAACCGTAAATTCTAATATTTACCATTTGTAATATCATCAATCATCAATAATATAGAAAAGTATTATCATCATTAATTTAGAAAAGAAAGTGTTTTTTAACAAGGTAATAAAAATAAGATTGATATAAGAATTTTTTTTATGAAATATGAGTCATACATTAACACTTGCGTGCATCAAACAATATGATTCGTACGGGCTTAATGGTATATATCGTTAAATTCAACCGCAGGAGATTCGGTCTTGAGATTGATCTACATGTTCCCAATTATTTAAATCTATAAAAAATCGAAAATGGAATTAAATATTAAATAATTTTTGAAGAGGTAAATAACTATAATATAATAAATCCTTCAAAAAAAACTATAATATAATAATAAGGTAAATATATTCAATAGTCAACAAGAAAAGCTGAACTGCGTCAGTAATAATGCCATCCTATCGGGCCAGAAGATAAATAAATCGAATAGAAAAACAAAAAGATGTGAGGAGGTGCAAAACAAATGTGAGGAGGTGCAGGTGCCTTCCCCCCCGAGATGAACGTGGCTCCGCCACTGTTTCCCGTAGAGTTACACTTACAATGGTTCCCTCATCGTGAATTCATTTAACTATATGCTTATACCATTCAAGCCCACTCATCATGTGATGTCTAATATTCAATGATCACAAAATGAATATTTTATGATTCGTCGAGATATCATTCAACTAATGTTTAATAAATTAATAGAAGCTATAAAGCCCGGGTACAAATACGATACAATACGGGTACGCGAATATGTGAATTTTTTTAAATTTAGGATATGATACGGCTAAGACACGTTGACAAAATTTTTATACTAAAACACACGAGTGGAAAATACTTGAAGAAAATAAACATTGATTACTCATTATTATTATATTATTATAAAAGGCACAATTTTTTAAAAATAATACATGTGATCAAAATTTAAAAATACAAAGTTTTTTTATAAACTATATTATACTTTCATATGTTGGAATATTGAGAGAAACATCATTAAAAGAATGCAACACAAGTTTTATCTTATGTTGGTTAATTGAATCACTTCTTCTTCATTACCTTCATCCACATGAAGTATAAATTTAAGTGGTTCATCGAGAAACAGTTCTAATGATGCATATCTAAAATTGAAACATACACATCTCTAATGAATTTTTACAACATTGTCTCACTTTTTTACCTTTCATCTTTTCTAAGATACGTATCTATGAAGTCTCTTATAAGTATTTTTGTGTATCTGTGGAGTATCTTATGTGTATTTGATGAAATATTTTTTAAAAAATAAAATAATTAATTTTGATGCTTCGTAAGTACGTATCTGCAAGTATCTGTGGAGTATCGATATCTGATATGTATCCGATACATGTGCTCTGTTTTGGAGTATTTTTGCTTCATAGAATAGAAGGCATTGTTTGGTTTGGCTATTCTTCATTGCTGCAAATCCTTCATTGGGCCAATAGTCAATATGATTTTGATGTTTTTGTAAAATAAAAAATTGACTGGTTTTTTTCTCATCTCATTAGTTTTTTGCGCGTCCTATGCAGTTCGGATTATAAAATTCAAACGATGTAAATATCCCATAAAAACATGCAAAAACACGATGAAACATTTTAAATAGGACACTCAAGAAATTTATAGGATGAGAAAAGTAATGAATTAAAAAATTAGGGCCTTGTTAACAAGTGCCCTTAGGACACTAGTTAAGGTAACTAAAATTAATAGCTTTACATTGGAAACAACAATTTGTAAACTTTTAACAAGTTGACTTGACCACTTTTTATCATTTTCCAACACATAATTTCTATTTTTGTTCCCTTATCCAAATGCCCTAAGGGCACTCTTTAACATTTCCTAAAAAATTACTCCCTCCGTCCCAAATTATAAGCAAAAAAAACTCATTTTCTTTGTCCCAAATTATAAGCAAAAAAGACAAACTTTTATCATATTTAATTATGTTTTTTAAAAAATTATTTTTTTCAAAGGAAAATTAAATGCAAAGTGTATTCAATTTGCTCTCTTTTTTATTTTCTCTATAATCATCTACCAATGAAAATTGTTTTTACATCTTCCTATAAAACTTATTTTAAAGATAACACAAAAAACTATGTTTTAGTTTTCTTAATAAGTGTGATTTTTTTTTCTTTTGCTTATAATATGGGATGGAGGGAGTATATACGGACCTGGAAAGCCTGATTTCATTATTGAGGTTAGTGCCAAGAAACCAGTTGGATAAAGGTCAACAGTGATGGTTTGCTATTGGCAATCCCTCATTGGCTGCTTGTGGCACAATTTTTTAGGATTATAGAGCTATTTTTATTGTTTTTCCTAAATTTTTGTTGGATTTTGGTTTGTTCCCGCCCAATTGTATACTTTTCATTTATTTTTTTTACTTTTTATTAAAATTTAGGGATATGCTGCAAATAATGATTGGTGGGGATTATGATTCTAGCATAGTCAAGATATCAGCTCACCACGATAATGCTTTTACACTCCTCACAGTTTGTCTAGAAAGAAATCTTAAATCAAGGCAAAAATTAATTCAATCTTATGTGAGAAGAGTATTTTTCTTTTTTCTTTTGTGTACAAATAATTTGGTTTGAGTTGAAGATGAATTAATTCAAATTTTCGTAAAATATGTTAGTTTAATATGGATCTTTCCAAAAAAAAAGTTCAACTAATGGACCTATATACACCAATCTCAATAAATAAAATTAATTTTCAAATAATAGAAAATGAGAAGGGTCCACATTTTGACACTTTTGAGATCGGTTCATATTATATGCATCATGTGTTTTAATATTTAAATTTACATACTATATTGGTAAATTTATATATTTTATATTACACTTAAATTAAAATTTTATTTTATTTCAATTATAATTTATGATAATATACTAAACTTCAAGTTCAACATACTATTTCATATTTTAAATTTTTGAAATTTAATTCCAAGTTTAAATCAAGATAAGTATGTTTATAATTAAAAAAACTAATTCAAAATTTAGTTTAGTGTAATATATTTCAAGTTTCATACAGGTGAGAGAATTTATATACCTAATACAAAAGTTACCCGTAAAGATTAGCTCGCCAAATCACTTATATAAATGTTCTTAGCCCAATGTAGTGATTTTCTAACATTTTTATCTTAGTCGATGATTTTGTTTACATGTGACTGATTGTTTGTATCGAAATAATTTCACTAACAATTGAGCAAGACATTGTTGGTGAGGAGAGAAGTAGACAACATATAAGTGAGAGAATAAAAATATACACATTATCATATGATTTTGGATGAAAAATGTGGACTTCAAATCACGTGTGTGGTTGCCTAACTCCATGTGATAATTCTTGTATTGCTTAAGGCTTTTATGCCCTAACCAACACATACTTATCGATCCAGTCTTTCTTGATCCTAATAATGCAGTAGCTAGCTTAAATTGATGTAGCAAAACTTGGTGACAAAAATGGTATGTTTTTTCTTCCTTTTATAAAAGCAAATGAGTTTGGTTCTTGTGGAAATAGAGGAGTCGTGTCGTATGTGACTCTTTTAAGTATTGATTTTATTTTTAGGCATTTACTTGATGAATACATATTTGTCATTTTGTATTGATATTACGTGAAATATTGGTCCCTCCCGGTGATGGAAGTTATTTGTATTGTTAATTATGCATTACAATTCGGTATTGCCTGTATTTTCTTTTATCTGTACGACTTTTAACCCAATATTAGGATATTTTGCGTTAGGAATTAATGTATGATTAATAAATTTACCTAATCTTAGCGTTTCTTGTGTTAGGCATATTAGTTTGTGATTAACAAATTTCACGCTTTAAAAAAATAATTGTATTGATATTTTATTTTATTTCTAAGTAAATTAGTGGCTAAAAAATCACTCATAAGATGAATAATCGGAGGATTAGAGGTTTAAACTCCTGCCCTTATATCCTGCAACATCCCTTGACAGCTATGTTATACTCTCGTATACATTAAATTGATATTTTAGATGTTTGTTCGTTGATGTTATAAAACACGGTAAGATAAATTAATAAAATACAATTGTAAAAAGTCTTCGTCAAAATAAGTTTTTTTTTTTTTTTTGCGTGAGCACAAAATATATTAAAAAAAAAACGAAAAATTAGAAATAACGTGGACATTCACTAGACACAAGTCTTGTAAGTGTAGCTTCGTTGGTCGTTATTATGGGCAATATTACATGTTAAGGTCGGTGTTTGAAACCTAAATTATCTACTTCTCTAAACTTAAAGTGTGTGAATTTAGCCATTAAGACACTTGATTGAAAAAATAAACAAAACAAACAAGAAACAAAAGAAAATGACAAAAATATGAATTAAAACAAGGAAAAATAAATTCTTATCAACAACCAACATGGATTTTTTTAGAATTTTTTCCAACCATGTTCATTTCTTGAAATTCATCTAAAACTCTCATTGTGTTGGTGTTGGTTGAAAATATATATGTTTAAGAAGTCCCACATTGCTTACAATTAGAAAGAAATAAGGAGGTCACGTCTGTATATATAGATTGCTTCATTTGATTTTAAGTAATGTGTGAAAGTGATTCAAACTAAGGTTTACCAAAAGATTTGTAACCCATTTGGTTTGTCTTTGCATACGACTCCTTAAAACGTAGGTTAAATTGGTCTGAACTGAGTGTTTAGCATTAAATTATTTATAAGTTCAATGCTAAACATGAGTTGTGTCTTATTTACTAGTCACACGGTTGTGCTTCATGATAGGGATGACGTCGCGCCTAACCAGGTTATCTTTAGTACACAATCTATTGCGAAGAAGACGTAAAGTAAAAATTGAAACCTTGAAAGAAACATCTTTATGCCAAACCCAATCAGAAACTGCAGTGAAGCGTTTCGTTTGCGGGCTAGTGAGAATATAATACACACCTCGAATTGAATAACTGCCAGCCCGATCTAGCTGCCAAAACAACCGATGAGCAATATCAACCTGCAAATTCACATTATAAAGTAAATTCGAACATTTTCCAGTCAGCCCTTCCTCCCAAGCTAGCTAACAACCGACGCCATTCGAACCGAAATTCTTCGGTAGAACTTTCAATTATTTTAATAGTGAGATCAACTCCTTTAGAGTTGGATCAGGGCATTTTTACTATTCACAACATTGTGTAATCAAAGTATGAGCAAAAGATTTATGTTGAGGAACACGCTTCACAACATCTTCCTTAATCCAAACAACCAAAAACGTTGACCAAACCATCATTAACCATAGTAACCACACCACCAACCAACCACCAACATCCACCACCACCAACCACACCGCAGTTGCACCTACATCCGCCACACGTTTCACGGCCATAGTAAGATTAGTTTCAAAAGATTATTGTTATAATGGTAATGTTAAGAATTCATCCATTTAGAATATAAAATATTCATTGTATAAATTATTAGTTAAAAATAATTGAAATCCAAATTAAAGATACTTGATGCTCAAAACAACATTATTGTATAAATACACATTACAACATAATGAAATACTTAGGCAAAACAATTATTTCAAGAAGGATGGTGGAAGATGCTATTAAGGTTATTCCTCGCTTCGTGGCGGTGGAACAACAACTATGCAGTTATAAATGGGGGAAATCCCTGTCTCACAAGTTGGTTCTGTAAGGTTGTGTTAGGCCAACCACCATTTATGTCCACGAACCAAGCCCAATAATGTTGATAGTGACAACGTGTGTGAAAGAGTCCCACATTGGACAAAATATGACATGAACATGTGTTTATAAGTGAGGGGAATCTTCACCTCACAAGCTGGATTTGTGGATTATGTTAGACCCAACCACGATTTCTAAGATGCCCAAGATACTTGATGTCCAAGTTATAGATACTTGAGGTCTCAATCATCTCTAACTAATATACAATAAAATATACTAATAATTTATAAAGTTACGCGTTTTGATGGTTGATTACACCCACACTTTTATTAGATTAAACTTATGTGGATCTCACCGTCTTATATGAGATCCATTTTCAAAATGTGGGACCCACATGAGTTGATGTAGAATATTTTTTGGTGGTGGCCGGGATCGAACCCCAGACTTTGCATATATTATGTATTGTCTTTACCAACTGAACTAAGCTCAGGAGGACAGTTTACATAGAATCTAAGCTATTAAATGGAGACCTAAGACCAAGTTATATATACATAGGTATATTTTATCATTCTAAGTCGAAGTTAACAATTTTCTGTTAACAAAGAAAACAAAGTTAACAACTAAGTTTTTTTTTTTCCTCTTCATAGTTAAGTGACAATGTTGTCATTACTTCTCCTTGTTTTATGCCTATCTTTTCCATTACTTCTTTTCTTCCAGAAACGTAGAAGAAGCCTCAATGAACCTCACCCACCTGGTCCTAGAGGCCTACCTATAATAGGGAATCTTCATCAACTAGACAATTCGATTCTTTATCTTCAATTATCAAAACTTTCAAAAATATATGGACCAATATTTTCACTTCAACTTGGTTTAAGACCAGCTATTGTTGTTTCTTCGGCTGAAATTGCCAAAGAAATATTTAAAAATAATGATCATGTGTTTTCTAATAGACCTATGTTATATGGCCAGCAAAAATTATCTTATAATGGATCAGAAATTGCATTTTCTCAATATAGTGATTTTTGGAGAGAGATAAGAAAACTTTGTGTTATTCATTTATTTAGCGCCAAGCGTGTGTCATATTATTCCTCTATAAGAAAGTTTGAGGTGAAGCAAATGATAAAAAATATTTCTAATCATGCTGCTTCTTCAAATGTTACAAATTTGAGTGAGATATTGACTTCTCTCTATAGTACAATGATTTGTAGAATTGCTTTTGGGAAGAGGTACGAGGAACAAGGGATTGAGAGGAGTAAATTCCATGGAATGTTGCATGAGTTTGAGGCTTTGATGACTTCTTTCTTTGTTTCTGATTATATTCCACTTATGGGTTGGATTGATAAACTATCTGGACTTCGTACGCGTCTTGAACGAAATTTCAAGGAGATGGATGCATTTTACCAAGAGGTTATTGATGAACATTTGGATCCAAACAGACAAAATACAGATGGAGAGTTTATTGTTGATGTCTTACTCCAATTGAAGAAACAACGTTTGTTTTCAATCGATCTCACTTTCGATCATATCAAAGGAGTCCTCATGGTACATTGTCTAGATCTTGATTCCTTTTCGAATTTGATATTTTTTATTCAATTTAAATCCACCATATAAAAGAATATTCTCTTGTAAAATGGCGGTTTCAGTTATGTTGCGAACTTTTACCTTGTTAATAGTAAGTATTTTACAAAATCTCTTAGAGAGTACTTAACTACTAGTATTCTTTATATGCAGGACATGCTTGTAGCTGCAACAGATACCACGTCTGCCACGATAGTTTGGGCTATGACTGCCCTAATTAAGAACCCAAGAGTAATGAAGAAAGTACAAGAAGAGATTAGGGGATCAAGAGTTAAAAAGGATTTTTTAGAAGGAGATGATATACAAAATTTCGTCTATTTGAAGGCGGTGATAAAAGAGACACTGAGATTGTACCTACCAGTTCCATTGCTTTTGCCAAGAGAAACTAGAGAAAAGTGTATTGTAGGTGGCTACCATATTCCTGCAAAAACAATAGTATATGTGAATGCATGGTCTATTCATAGAGATTCTAAAATTTGGAAAGACCCAGAAGAGTTTTATCCTGAGAGATTCTTAGAGAGTTCTATAAATTTTCTTGGACATGATTTTGAACTGATTCCGTTTGGAGCAGGCCGTAGAATTTGCCCAGGTATTTCTATTGCAGTTGCATCGTTGGAACTTACCCTTGCTAATCTTCTCTATTCATTTGATTGGGAATTACCACATGGGTTGGTAAAGGAAGATATTGATACAGAAATGTTGCCAGGGATCACTCAACACAAAAAGAATCATCTTTGCCTTGTAGCCAAAGTTCCTATGTAGATTCAAATTATTCTAACTCTTTGTTGGGTTCTCAAATAAGTTTCTATTTTAAATGCCTTTGTACTTGTGGTGTTGTTTTAATAATCTATTATGAAATATGATATATCTATTATCAATTATAATTTATAAAAGTTGAAAAATGATACTTTGGTTTAAGCTTCTATATTTTTGTCATAACAATATTTATAATATTTGAAGATTGAGTCTAATTGACAGGGCGTTCTTTTTTTTTTGGTTACATATTATTTAAAAAGTGATGGTTCAGAGGCTAGGCTCACATGTCTCACGCAATTCCCTCTTATCTAGGAACCAAGAGACATAGGTCTTTGCCCATGTCCCATGGACCAGCTGCATATTTTCTATATTATCTAATATTATTAAAAATATTGAGGTTTTTAAGGATGATTTATCTATCTTTGAAAATACTTTTGATAATTTCCTTAATCACTTAGATGTCAGTTCTGAAAAAGATGTGATAATTTCCCTAATCTTGTTTTAAAATGGGAAAAGTTCCATTTTATGATAGCTGAAGGAATTATTTTGGGACATAAAATCTCTTCGAAATGCATTGAAGTAGATCAAGCAAAAATAGAAGTGATATAGAAGTTACCAATTCCGATTAATGTGAAGGGGGTGAGAAGTTTTTTAGAACATGTTGGTTTCTACCGGCGTTTCATAATAGACTTCTCATAGATTGCTAAAACTTTGTGGGACATCCTTGACAAAGAGAATGATTTTTTGTTTGATGTTGCGAGTGTTTGAATGATTTCACTATTATTAAAGATAATTTGGTCACAACTCCCATATTCAAAGCCTCAAATTGGGATTTACCTTTTAAACTTATATGTGATGCAATTGAATACGTGGCTGGGGGTGTGGATAACATCGTGAGAAATTTTTCCATGCTATTTATTACGCTAGCAAGGTCCTAAATGAGAACTAAATCAATTATTCAACAACTAAAAAGAAATTACTTGTGATATTTGCATTGTAAAACCTTCAATCTTACTTTATTCGGTTCCAAGGTTATTGTGTTTTGTTCAAAAAAAAAATTGTTTTGCTAGTAACCATCTGTTTGTATTGGCAAAAGTAATGAAAGTTAAAGGTAGTATATCGTTTAGGGATCCATAGTTGAATCTAACTTTAAATTGTTTGTTAGTCTACTTTTTAAAATGTATCCAACCTTTAACCCCTCCAAGGTTATAACCTTCAAAAGACCTTTAAGTATGTGTGTGATAATACTTGACTTTGAATGACTATTTAAAATTGATTCAAGTTCAAAAACAAATGCATTCTACTAGAATGGGTAAATGTTTGGACCAGCCCTGCTGGCTTTAGGATGATGCATGAATCACAATTGGAATAAAGTATGGTTGTGAGCATGATTATTCTCTAAGTTTCTTCTTCATGAGCAAAAGCGGTAAGTTAGTCAAGAATGGAAATTGAACGAGCAAAAATCAGAGGACCCATTTCGGAAAGGTATTTCATTGATGGAAGTCATCTTACGTTATTATCAACATAGTTTTCAGTCATTTTAGTAGCAACATGAGTCAATAAGTAGGAGTTTTAGGGAAGTTGATCATGGTTTAAGGGACATTTTTTTATTATTTTCATATCAAGTCATGTAGTTCTAGTTCTTCCCTAAACCAAGCAATTCATAGGTGTTTATGAAGTATTTTATTGTAAAATCATGTAATTCAGAAAATCAAGGCACCTCGTGGGAAATGGAAGACATGGGATGAAGATTCAAGATGCCTATGAAGACATTACAAGTTGAGGGAATTATGTCCAAAGTCTTAAAACCACTTCAGAAAAAGAAAACACTCAAAAGGACGAAGAAAAAAGGCAAACCAACACCGAGGGTTGAAGCCATGCGCAAGGTAAGTGCCCCAATCGTGTGAAACAGAGAGCAAACACTCTGTGTTTAGATGTCCCGCGTGGCGCGCATCCCACATGTGCGGGGTGCCTACAGTTCTAGGGAAAAACACGTAAATGTTGTTTTTTCTATTGCAGTCAAAGAGAAAGGCAAGCCTTAGGAGCATCAACAGAGGAGTCTCTCCTTAACCTTTGTTCAAGCATCAGGAGCTTTCAAGGTATATCATCTCCATCCTCTTTTTGTTATCTCTATGGTATGATTTTCTATTGTTTTGTAATGATGTCGGTTGCCAAGAACTACTAAAACTCTTTGATTAGGAGTCCACGATGCACTCCTTCTTATTTGTTGGATTCTATTAATAATGTTTTTATTTAGATTATAATCTAAAGTCTAATTTAATTCGTCTATGTATGTTTCTTATATATCTTATCTTAGATGGAGCATATTAGGATTGACGACCCTTATTCCATTGGAGCAAGCCAGTAGTTAATTGCTTAGTTTCTAATATAATTGAATCTAAATATGAATTTAGGGCTATAACTCATCATATGGGAACCCCACAATTGTAAATGGTTGAATTACGGGGGCGTTAAATAAAACTTCCACGAATTCCTCACAGGGTTATGTTATACTTTCTTAAATCCAAACATAAGGTAAGTTATAAACTAATGATTTCTAGATTTAATTTCCAACAAAGACGAAGGGGGTTCAAGGATTCACTAATTGTGGTTACACTTCTGAATCACAAAAACCTAATCAAGCATTGGGTAGGACAATTCAAACCACGTAACCACTATCAATCTTTTCTTTTAATTTTTTTCTAAATATATTCTGCTAATTACCGAGTTGAATAATAATCCATGTGGAGACGATTAACTTACTACTTTATTCCTTGGTTTGATTTGGTGCACTTGCCAATTCACCCAAATCCACCATCAACATGGTTTCGAGAAATTTTTCCTTCTAACTTTTGTTTCAAGATGGATTGGTGGAAAAAGCTCAGAAAACCAATTCTAGCTCTAATGGAAACTTGCTTATAAATAGAAACTCTTGCACACACTTTTATTCATAAAGAAACTTGGTCGCGCAAGGTGAAGACAAAGATCAAGGAGAACCTAGGGTTAAGGGTAAGCATGGTTTATGAACCAAACCAATCAGACCATATTTATCGTCTAGTTCGGCTCATGTAACTACTAGGCCCGACCCTTGGGGAGTGCAAACAGCTCAATGTAGCTGGGCCTCCCCAAGGTATGAGCATCTAGAAAAAATATTGTCCAGTAAACAAGTAATAAATATATGGCGCGTGATTTATATTTCTATACTATTGCAGCGGCTTAATAATAAATTTATGTTTTTTTCTTCCTTTCCTTTTTGCTTCTTTAATTAATATTTTTAGTATGAGAGGGCTTTGATTTATTAAGGCCCTGGTAACTACTTTATGAATAAATTGAATTTTGCCCTGAACCGATTTTCCTGCATAAACACACATTCACCTAATCTTCGTGAAGGTCGTTGATTCCACTTTGTGCTTTCTTATATTAACAGTGGTAGTTTTCATTAAAAACAATGAAGAAATTGAATCAATCACAACCAGGCCAAACCAAATTTAGAATGATAACAGTTACAAACGATATAGAATGATAACAATTTCAATTTGGTTGGATTCGAAAAAATTAGGTCATAAAAAATGAATTTGAATTTGATGAAATGGTAAAGGAAATAAGGAACATATTTTAATTCGGGAATAGCTAGCAAGGTATGTATCATGATTCATATATCACTAAGAAACCCTTTTAGAGACGAAGCTGAAAATTCATTACCCATAAAAGTTACCCAGGTATCGATACAAAATCAATTACCCATAAAAGTTAACTGCCGAAGTCCCCATAATTCGGCAGCTTACTGCCGGTGAGTCCCATGTTAGTGTTTTACGTAAACTGACGTAAAATACCCTAAATCAGCTAAAAATGAATGGGTTAAATGCTTAATACCTTTTTTTACGTCAAAAGTGTGTTGATACCTCCTATGCTTGATGCTTCAATGATTTTAGAGCAAGATTTGATGAAAAAAGATATTGGATTTGGAGATTAGATGGAAGTGGTATGGAAGTTGATGAGGAAATAGTGTGTAGGGGGGGCATGTGGTTGTTTCATTTGATGAAACATTTCAGAATATTGAAACCGACAGCAGTTAACTGTCGATGGGCATTTGCGTCTTTTATATGTGTGTTTCAACCTTATAACTTGTGTGAACAACAATTTTCTAAAAGTTAACCAAACTCTTTTTTTTTAATAAACTGGATCAGGTAATTTTATTTTTTTTGTGTTAACTGGTTTCTATGCACACCCATAGCTAGGGCTTCCAGCATCTCATTGAGTATGTGTTGGTTTTCTTCATTATTTATGTTGTATGTTTTTATAAGCATCTAAGAACTCTTTGAGTAATGTTCTATGATGAATCTCTGTTTATTTAGTGATATTTATTAATACAATTTCTCTCTTCAGTTATGATCTAAGTATATAATTTTCAATTGTTCCCAATGTAATTCTTTTAGACCCCAGGCATAAATAAACCCTAATTGTATCTATAAGTTAAGTGAATTGCTAAGTTGACAAAAATTCATGTTGAGACGATAAATTCATACTTTATTACTTGTTACAATTTGGTGCACTTGCAAGAGTTTGACCTTGAGATAAAAGATAAGAAGGGTATTTAGGAAGTGGTGGTTAACCACCTTTTCAGGTTAGAGAACTCTGAAGCTACGAAGAATGGGAAAGCCTTAGTAGCATATTTTCCTTATGAGCACCCTTTCGCTATGACTAAGAGGCCATAAGTTGAAGACATGGCTATTTTCAAAGCTGTAAACCTTGTTCTAGGTGATTATACTTGGCAGAAGAATAAGAAATTCTTCACAGATGCCAAATTCTTCCTGAATGAACCATAATTTTTCAAGGAGGGTTCAAATTGTTTGGTAAGGAGATTGCAGTGGAAGAGAAATCTAGAGATATCATATGGAATTGACTTAGCTTAGCCTATAATGAATATCACAAAGGAGAAAGGATTGTGGCTAGGATTCTTGATAGCTAAATTTGGCAAGTGCATCAAATTGTTACGAGTAATAAAGTGATAAGTCAAATCATCATCACATGGATTGTCATTTCAACTAGGCAATTAGTTAAACTTCTTAAAACAAGAAATAAAAAGCGAATAAAGTAAATAAAAATGAGTAAACTGAAGAAGAGTTAGCAAGTTTGATATGATTTAGCAAAGCGGTTGAGTTTGATTGCAAAAATGTAAATAGTTTTGATTGTAGAACTTAATAGTGGTTGAGATTCTTCGAATCCCCTCTATTTCCTTGTTGGATTCAGGACAAGTAATTATCAGTTATGAGATGAGGATTCTATTAAATTTTTAGTTTGTAGGATTGTTACATCCCTCCAACTATCAAGTTGCACCTGCTGATCACAATAAGGTTATACACATTATACAAGTATAGGTTCAGTTCTACAAGGTTTGTATGTCATTGGAAGGTTGTTAAAGTGGGGCCTTACTCTCTAAGAGGTGAATATAAACATAGAAGAAATTATAATCCTAAATTTTCATCAAAAGGCTCAACCATCATCTACGAATCTTAAAATTATACCACATACTCTGTCTTACGTTTGTAGTTCTACATACAATTAGCCCTATGTCGTCTATCTTACCAAGGAGAAAGAATAAAATTTATAATGCAACATTCGGAAGAGTTGACTAGAAATATCTTATGTAGTTCCTTGCTTTTATGTTTAGGTACAAAATTCTAGGTATGTCACTCTCCCTGAAAAATTTAAGAGCGTTAAGATTTTTGCATGTAAAAATTAAATAGATCTCAAAACATAAATGAATACAAGACTTGAATTAAATTGATCCAATAAACAAACAAAGGTTCATCTTAAAAGCCTACTCAATTAGGGTTTAGTTGCTCATGGTAACTAAAAAAAATTACAAAATAAATAAAACATACTCTAGAGACAAAGATTGAGGAGAGACTCCTCCATTGATGCTCCTAGTACCTACCTTCCTCTTGAACCGCTTTGTTTTGAATGAGATTTTGTGAATGAGAGAAGTTGTATTTATAGGATGTTTTCAATCAGGTTTGGACTGAAAAATTGAGCTTTTCCACAAACCCACATGGGAAAAACATCAAAATGATGTTATTTCACATAAGCGCACCCACGCCACATGCGTGGTGCATCAAAGTGGTGCTTTTTGGAAGTTTTTTTCACACTAGGGGCACACAGAAGCACACCTAGGGCACGTGGTAGAACACCCGGAGTGCGTAGAACCTTCTTCAAATGTGTTTTTGCCTTTTTTTTTCCTTTGTCTTTTTGAATGCTTTCTTCTCTCAAACTTATTTTTGGCTCAAGACAAAATTTTCTCAACTTGTAATGTCTTCAGAGGCCTCTTGAATTTTCATTCATTGTATTCCTAATTCTTCATGCGGTGTCTTACTTTGCCGAATTACATGATTTTTCAATGAACTATATATAAAAAAACCTAAGAATTGCTTGGTTTAAGGAAAACTAGAATTACATGACTCGATATGAAAACATTATAAATTGTCCCTTAAATCATATGAAATTGTTCTAAAATTCATCTAATTTGGGTCAAATCATAATTAAAATGACTGAAAAATATGCTGAAAATAACGTAAGATAGCATGTCATCATTTCTGCAACGTGATTTTTTGTGGCCTACCATGTTCAAGGATTGCATAGAGTTTGTGGAAAAGTGTGACAAATGCCAATGTACAGGTAGTATAGCCAAGAGGAATGAAATTCCCTCAATAAAATTCTAGAGGTTGAACCTATTGACAATTGGAACATCGACTTCTTATAGAACATTGTTGCAACATCAAGGAAAGATTGGTCTAAAAAGTTGGATGATGCATTATGAACATATAAATACATTCAAGACACATCTTGACATGTCACTGTATCACTAGTTTATGGGAAATATTGTCATGTACCGATGGAGTTAGAGCATAAGGCATATTGAGAATTCAAGTTCCGAAATTTTCATCAAACACTAGCTCGAATGAAGAGGTTTCTGAAAGTGAATGATTTTATATAGATGAAGTTACAACTTACAAGCTTATGAGAATGCAGTCATCTAGAAAGAGAAAACTAAGAGGTGCCATGATAAGAATTTGATAAAGAGAGATGAGTTCTACATCGGCTAACTAGTTTTATTAATCAATTCATGGTTGATCTATTTCCTGGGAAGTTAAAGTCCACGTGGCCTGGTTCGTTCGTGTTCAAAGAAGTATCATCTCATGACACAGTTGAAATACAATAACCTAACACCACCTCCACAAAGTAAATGAGCGTAAGGGTCATCAAGCCAGTGATGCTAAAGAGTAACACGATTTGGTCAGGTAGTGGCACGATTTAAGAATGAGAAAACATGTTATTCGTCAAAAATCACAACTAACATGGATCATGATGCAATTTTTGAATTTTAAAATCCAAGGTGTCTTTACAAAAGGAATGTAGGGCGATTAAGGCTGATCGTGACGCGATTAATACTGAGATTGAGATTTTGTCCATACAAGAGTGTTACTCTCATAAATTCTCTCTAGAAACATCAGAACCTACCAAAACCAACTTATTCAACCATCATCATCACCATCATCACCATCACCATCACCATCATCATCATCATGTTCGCTGTTGGTGGATTGATTGCTAACAACATCAAACACATTGCAGATTCAAAGTTGGAGGTTGTAAGGCATAGGTTGCATCATCAATGAACTTTCCTTGATTGTTTTTTCAAAGACACCAATGGATAGCAAGGCCATTAATAATTTTTAAGATGGTCCGGTAGATCAACAACGTCCACAGCAAAATCTTGAAGGGATAGTTGATTAGGCCATTAATAATTTTGGAATCTTTTGTGTTGATATGCAGTTTTTTATTTTATTTTTTTTAGAATGAATAATTAACTAGGAAATCCTCGTCGCTGAGCTTGGTTGTATTCTTGTAATAACGCAGACGGAGAAGACAGAGTTTGATCTGAAATAAGCATGCATTTTTTTATAAGCATCTAAAGTAGCCATATCTGGAGTATCTCTTGGATATTAACATCATATAAATAAACTTATTCTCTTGATAAATAATTATTTTTCTTTAGAGGCTCTTGATAGATAATTATTATTCAGGTTGTTTATCCTGTTATTTTTCTTTTATTACAATATTTGTCTATAATTTCTTGCATTTCTAGTTTATAATAAGTGGACAAGACAAATAAGAGCAACTCGATCAGATGCAAATATTGTATCTTATTTGTGTTGTCTCAGTTGTGCTTGAACCTCGACAGTTTAGTAGATCATCATTACTAGAAAAAGCAAAATTAGCGAAGGAAATTAATGATGGAAAAAATGAAATTCCTCACAAATTTCTTGGTCACAAAATTTAGTGACGGAATTAGAGAGGGATTTCACGTTTTCCCTCACTAAATATCCCTCACTATTTTTTGTTTTTTTAGTAGTGATGATCTACTAAACTATCGAGGTTCAAGCACAACTGAGACAACACAAATAAGATACAATATTTGCATCTGATCGATACTAAAAATATTGTGTTTACGACTTGGATTGATTGAAAGGTATTAATTAAGGAGTTGTTAAATATTGTGTTTACGACTCTTTTTTTTATAAGGATATTGTGTTTACGACTGCTCATACGGTATTTGTATTAGGTTGCAGTTAATTTTAATTTAGTAATCTATGTTCAGTTTACATGTTGTTTGTGGTAGTTTTTAGAAATTATTGTTTTTATAAATCAAATTTGTATGGAGGCATATTTGCAGTGAAGGAATATTATTAAATTCATGTACTTACGAACAATCCCACCATGGCACAAATAAAAGAGCAAAAGGAACATAAACAAATAATGCAAGGCAAAGGCCTGCGTGTTTGCTGATAGCTCAACTACTATTTTAACAAGAATTGTGTCTTTGAAATCAGCAGAGGAGACATGAAATTATTTTAAGAAAGAATATGAAGCTGATAGGGGAATTCGAACTTCAAAGAATGAGGGATTTCGAGATGATTCAAAATTACTCTGTAAAGCTTCTCAATATTGCAAACAAAGGTGAGACTTTTGAGATCGTAATTCGCTAACTTAAGAATTGTTGAAAAAGTTCTGGTAACGGTACCCGGAAGTTATGAAGCAACCTGATGTTGTAAATTCAGCAAGTGCATCAAATCATACTCAAGTAATAAAGTAGTAAGTTATCGTCTCTATAGGGATTGTCGTTCAACTTGGTAGATAGACGAATTTATTTAAAAGTAAAAGAATTAAGAAAAGATGAATGTGGTTCCACGGTTTTAATTGTCATGTCTAATGTGAGATTAAGTTTTGTGATTCAGAAGTTTAACGATGATTAGGAAACCCTTGAATCCCCTCCTTCGTTTTTCTTTTGGAATTAACTAGGTTGATTATTACTTATGCCATGTCTTTCGATTTAAGGAAGTTATGTTGGTGTAAGTCCTAGAGGCCAATAGTTTATGTTAAACTTATGTTATGTATCATGACTTTTATTATTGAATAATATGACATTCTTTATTATATTTGTTGTAAGATTAATAAAGTCCCTAGAATAGATAGTTCGTGTAATGAATATTAAGTGTGACTTAATCATGAGATTACATTAACGTAAATAATTCTTAAATGTATTCGTAGTCAAGCTTTAGTATAAATTGGGATAAGAATAAAGCGTCGAGACTATTATGTATGTAGATTGATAATCACATCTCATGGGTCATGAATATGAGATATTAAAGTCTATACATAGGTATAAATATTAGGAGTAATGTTTATACTGGCTTGACCTAACGTGAGAATAAAACAGAGTATGTTATGAAAATGTCATAAGATATTCTCACAATGATAATGGTGTATACCACTCTTAGATCTGAAACAACTATGATCCCTAGATGTGGACTCAAGTGCTTTATTGTCATTCAAACGTTATCTGTAAAAGGATAACCATAATGTGGTTAATGGGTACTTGACGAATAATGCTGAGGGGCATGAGTGTCCTAGATGGAATTTGTCCCTCATCATAACAAGAGATATATCTTTAAGCCTCTTGATGAAATATTATTGTAAAATTGCATGGCCATGCCGAACTAAGTCAATATGAGATATTGGACTTATTCACTATTCAGGATCAAGAAATATAAATATTGATCAATACAAGGGTGACATAATCTATGCCTTGTGATCAATATAGATATGAGGACAAAGAAGTGATTGTGCACATGAAAATAATCATGGAAAGGTTTCATCAGATCACTTGACATTCCTGCACTTGGGTAGCAGTGTTGTGTTGCTAGATACAGGTCACTGTTTATAATATTAAATGTAAGATTTAATATTATTGCCAATGTGGCAAGAAACTATAGGGTCACATACAAAAGAATGGTCAAAAGGAGAAAATATAAGTAAAACTTATATTATGGGTGCGTTTATCAAATAACACTAATTAGTTAGCAAAAGCTGAATGAGTTATTGGGCTTACGGAAGTCCAATAGTAACTGCTAACTTTCTGAACACATAAGGAGTTCTATAAATGAACCCTTGTGCTGAAGTCATGGTTACACGTTTTTAAGAAACCATAATTCTCTCAAAACCTCTGATCATTGGGCTAGCAGTGGGAACCAGAGAAGCACCGTTCGTGTGGACTAGTAGAGGCTCTGTTCTTTGCTTTGCTGTGATCGAGACTTTTTTGCACTTCGAGAGGTAACATTCTTTCATTTATCATGTCAAATTCTTAGTGATCCAAGGAAAGGAAATTGAAATTTTTATCCCGCAGCCTGTTTTGGTAATCAGTTTCCCTTCCAATTGGACATGACCCTGTGATGAATCCCTGGATGTTTTATTTTACTATCGCCGCAATTCAACCAGTTACAATTGATAGATGAATCATAGCCCTAAACTCATACCTAGATTCGATTAAAATAATTTAATTTAGAAAATAAGAAATTTACTATTGTTGGGTTCAGATCGACTTAGGGTCATCAATCCTAATATGCTCCATCTGAGATGTAGTATGGAAACAGACATATAAAAATTAAATCAGACACTTGAACCATAAACTGAATAAAAAATTTATTAATTGAATCCAACAAATAAGAAGGGGTTCATCATGGAACCCTAATCAAAGAGATTTAGTTACACATGGTAACAACCATCATTACAAAATAATAGAAAAACATACCCTAGAGAGAATAAGAGGATGATGGAGATCCTCTTCCTTGAAGTTATGATTCTTGACCCTTTCCTTGTACCGTTAGCTTTCTAAAAGAATGAAAGAGCATGAAAGGATATCTATTTATATTACATCATTACTAAGGGGTTAATAGAAGAAAAATAGGATTTTCCGACTAAAACAACTTGAAAAACAAGTAATTAGCACCTCTTGTGCAAAACACATGCGCATGGTGCTTGGAGTGAGGTGCATGGGCACATGAAGTAGCAAGGAATACTGTCTCATATGCAAGGGCGCAAGGCCTATGCGAAGGGGCACATGAGGAAATGCCTCCATACGAATTTTGCAGTTTTTGTCCCTTTTTCGAGCGTTCTTCCGTCTTGTAGTGCCTTAGAACTTCAACTAAATTTTGTTCAACTTGTATTTTTTTCAAATACTTTCTAAAAACCATTGAAATTCATTTCATATCCTTAATCTTTCACTTGATGTCTTGTTTTGCCGATTTACATGATTTCTCACTAAAAAAGACTCAAAAGACCTATAGAATTGCATGATTTAGGATAGAAATGAATTACAAATACTCTAATAGAAACAATAAAAAATGTTCCTCAAACCATTGACAACTCCTCTAATAATTTTTAATTTGCCTTCAAATGCAAAGAGAATAACTAAAAATATAGTCTAAAATATCATATGGTACTGTTCCATCATCACAACTATTAGTACATTAGAGAATAACTAAAAACATAGCCTAAAAACAAAAGCTGCTTGATTAAAGATGGTGATCGAAAAAAAATCAAAGTAAAAATGAGAGGTAAGCGTTTTATTTTAAATTCATTTGAGGATGAGAAAAAATCTTTTCAAATTAAAGAAAATGTGACAGACTTGTGGCACTAAAGGCTCAAGCATTATCATTACCATGGCCTACTGCACTTAAAATCTAAGGAGATGGCAAATGACATTCCAAACTTGATGACCATATTTCAAATTGCAAGCTTGTCAGAAAGGCCTCTTTTAAATAAGAAAACATTATTTCTACAAATCAGCTTTTACAACTTGTTGGAAATATTAAGAGTAAATTAGAATTGATAGAGTTAGGAAAGATAGAAGAGAGTTGTTGTGCCATGACAAAAACCACTGTCCTAAAAGCAAATTTCTGGTGGACCTCCGGTGCAACCCAAATCTGGTTTTACTCCCCAAGATTTACACAATTGCATATCTGAATCCGTGCACTCGAGGCTAAATACAATGGAGCTTCACAAACAATGCCCAGAATAATTGAGTGGTAGAAAGAAAAACACTAGTTTTATTTTATATTGACCACTTCCTCCCGTGTCCAAATCTGAGTTCATGGCTTTATATAAATAGAGATAGAGGCAGG
>Ga0228711_1002970_pt1 | contig 26307 bp, 19 predicted proteins | sample MedpolnodulmetaG_2_FD_177996 | JGI IMG/M metagenome (GOLD analysis project Ga0228711, IMG submission 177996) | Root nodule microbial communities from Medicago polymorpha collected in Santa Monica, California, United States - brown nodules | ecosystem: Host-associated > Plants > Roots > Nodule... | reverse complement strand
CCCCCCCCAGAAAAAACAATTAAATAAAGATTCAATAGAGGAGATGATACCTGCTGGAGCTTTGAAGAAAGAGAGTGCATAAACATGCAGAGATGACAGGACAAATTTCAATAAGATCAAGCGGCCGCCAAAAGATAGATGCTTCAAACTCCAACCCGATAGTTATTTCTTTCTTTCCTTTCCTCCATCATCCAAACAAATAATTAAAAAGGTAATAACTATGTTGTCTTGATTGATTTTACTCATGTACTATTTTTTTTCTTCCTTTTCTTAGGAGTTAAATTTCCTCTTCACTCAATTTTAATTTTTTGATAAAATAAAAAATTAACAAAGTTAAATGGAAAAATTACACTCATCGTCCTTTACTTTATTTCAGATAACAATTTCGGCATTTATATTTTTCCCACGTCATTTTTATCCTTTTGGTTTGTTCGCATATGAATTTCTAAGCATCAAGTCTAAAATTCATATGAAAACATGAGTGAATGACAATAAATTTGAACACTAAGAGCTCATATCAAAGTAAAATCATAAATTTGAATTGTGAAAATTCATATGCAAATTGATCAAAATGATGAAAATAACATGAAGAAAAAATAAACGACGAAATCGTTATCTGCAATTATGTTAAATGATTTTCTTTTTATGGAAAATTAATTTAAGAGAACACGAGAATAATTTTGCCAACTTAAATTTATGCAAAGTTTATGGATATTTTTTCCTAAAATATATTCATTTTAGGGTTAATTGTTCAAAGTGTTCTTGTAATAAAAGCGGAGACTGAAAAATGTTAATGTAAAAATACACAAATTCTACCTCTATAATTTGATATTCTTCCTATGTTTGTCATCCAACAACCCAATCACACAAGAGACGCTGACTTGGATTTATTTGGACGACGTAGCAGTTTTTTGCCTTGACCTCGATTTTATTTTTTCTACCAGCATTAATTGAGTGACTCAAAATAAAGAAAAGTCTGACCATTTTTTCTTTTAATCATAATGCCAGAAAAGTTATTGAAAGATCAAATTTTTCAAGATTTTTAGCAAGCATGCTTAAGTAGTTAAAATAAAACATCCTACGTCCTCATGACCTTACCTCACCTTAGTTAATGCAAAAAAAAAAAAATTATTATTTTTTGTTACAAATTAAAATAATATATTAATAGTGTTATTTTGGTGATAAATAATGTTACGAATAATTTAATTTAATAATTTAGCATATGAGTTGTCCTTAAGTTAAGCCTTATACGTTACCCAATTGCCAAATCCTTCCTTCCGCAATCAATCAAGAGAGATTTTTTTCCCTTTGCTTTTCTTCTCTTCTAGGGATTCTCTTCTCTCTCTTCTCTTCTCAACCCTTTTGGTAATCAATCCCTTTCATTCTCTATTTTCTCTATTCCTTTCATCGATCGCTAACCCTAATTTTGTTGCAGCATAATCATCATCATGGCTAAGAGTTCCTTCAAATTGGAACACCCCCTTGGTTCGTTCTTTTCACCCCTTTTTCTCTTATTTTTTTGTTTTTATTTTTGCCAATTTTTGTTTTTTTAGCTTATATTGGATGATACAATTTATCGATTTTATGTTTTGGTTATTATGGTTTGAAATTAATGTGATCAGAGAAATATTAGACCTTTTATTTGTTTAATTTTATGGTTTGGAATTTGGAAAATTGGGTCTTGTCCATTATGATCGTTATATGAATTTTGTTCCTTAAAGTTGAAAATTTGGCTAAAAAACATTTGTAATATGAATCCAATTTTTGTCTGTCCAAGAGAAAAACAGCAGAAGAAGAATGAGTAATTGGTTATTTTGGTTTGTAGATGTGTGACAGGCTCCATCGTCGTAGTCCTTGATTGTATATATTACAGATACATCTACAAGCGTCTTTTTTGTTAAAATGTTGGTAATTTTATGGACCAAATTGACTAACGAAAGACACATTCGAAATCTAAACTAAATAACGAAAGAAAGGATCGGAAACTCAGAATAAAAAAGACACATTTAGGTATGTTTTTGTAATTTTGATACAGACATTGTGACAGTACCTCATACATTGGGGGATAAAAATCATCTTTTTACTTGCAAAAGAAGACGAACTTTTGCAAAATTAGGTGCAAATTGCTGTGCTAATTTTTTTTTGTCTCTATTTAGTTTAGTTGTAAGCAATGAATTAAGGTATATTGCTTGAATGCATATATACTATTTTGTATTGCTATTTCAGTTCTGCTATTTGGTTGATCTGATTTGGTTCTTCTTGTCAATGAGAGTTTGTTGTTTTAGAACATTGGTTTTCTCTCTGTGGTGATATGATTTGTTTGTGTGTATCCATTACTACTAAGTTACCAACTTATTTATGCTCTGATTTGTACTATAAACTTTATTATTCAGAGAGGAGACAGGCTGAAGCTGCTCGCATAAGGGAGAAGTATCCCGATAGAATTCCAGTACGTTGTTCATTTATTAATCTTCACCTTTGTGTGTACATATGTAATGATAATATCAGTTCTTTTATATTAATCTGGTTAATCTTTTGGGTGTAGGTTATTGTTGAAAGGGCTGAGAAGAGTGATGTTCCAGATATTGACAAGAAAAAGTTAGTCATTGTTTATGAACTCTAATTTTTAATTTTTAGTATTATTTCCTGTTTCAGTAATTACTTTCTGCATTAATTTGTTGTGGTTCACCTTGTTGAAGTTTTTGAAGGTGCATGGGTTGTTCATTGAAGTTTGGAAATACTTACACTTTTACTTGGACTAGAGCCATAGTGGTCATACTTTCATTACAGTTGTTCTGGAATGTGTCTTATTGAGTGCTGAATTTAATTGATTTTCCATATATGTTTGTGGTATTAGACTTAATTGTTCCTAACCTTGGTATCTTATTTCATTTGGTTGAGTGGTTGAATTAAAGACAATTTAAGTTAGACAGAAATCTTGATTAATTTTTAGAACAGAAAGCATAAACAAAAGCCTTCTATTCTAATCTCTGCTTTATTGTTCTATTGGATATGAAAAAGCCACCTACAGTTAATTGGTGAATAAAAAAGGGTCACTGCTAAACTCAATTATAATAGTAGATGCTGTTATGATTTCACTTCATTCATGTGAATTCCCACAAATATATTTGATCTACAACAAAAGATGTATTTTGGTTTAGGCTTCAGTGATAACATTTGAAAGTAAATGTTGAAACTTGAAATCCTGTGTTTCAAAAATATGATTGAAGTTACATTTATCTGCACCTTTTGTTATGTTTGAACTTCAATACACATGCTTCTGATTTCTTGTCCTCCAACAATTTTTTGGGTTAGTTGTACAACTTTCAATCTTCGTTACTTAATTCTAATAACATTGGAGGTTGGACAATTCTCCCTTGTCTTCATCTCTCTCTCTCACACACACACACACACACACCCTCCCAGATCCAGTTAAAGGAAAAGTGGTTTTGTAAAACAACTTTTGTATCTGGAGAAAATAAGTAGCAAAAGTGGCTGTGGAACATGGATCTTTAGTAGACATTGACACATTAGTAACTTAACTTTTGGTGCAATAAATTATTGTTCTACTTAGAATATTGACAATCAACTTAATGTGCCATTTTTATTTCTACTCGCAGTCCATGCGTGTGGTATGTTTTCATCTTTATTCATGGTGTATCGTTTTTTGTTGATTGTAGGTATCTGGTTCCTGCTGATCTAACTGTAGGCCAGTTCGTGTATGTGGTGCGGAAGAGAATCAAATTGAGTCCCGAGAAGGCCATCTTCATTTTTGTAAAGAACATTTTACCACCAACTGGTAATATATATGGATTATTATTGTAGTTGTTGATGGCATTAGTGTTATTTCCTCTATGGTGATTAACTTAGTGATTTATTTTGTGTGTTGATCTTTTTTTTCTCTCTTCATGCAGCTGCTATGATGTCTGCAATATATGAGGAAAACAAGGATGAAGATGGATTCCTGTATATGACTTACAGCGGGGAGAACACTTTTGGGATGTTAATGTGAAATATTCACAAGGGGCAACCATGTAAATACAACATAAAAATATCCTATGTGAAATAGTTATGCTTTGCTGTGACAATTTATTGGGAATTTTATGATCTGATCCATGACAATCCTTATCTAATCTGCAAACTACTTGAAAATGACCTTTATGTTTGTATTTAAATTGCAAATAGACGAGGTTTATATTATTTATTTCATTTGACACGTCTTGTCTAATCCAAAATCATCTGGGCCCATTATTTATATTATTTTAAGTCCAATGATGGAAAGGTATCCCTTAAAGGAGAAACTCTTACATGGTGACGACCCCAAATTAAAAATATTTGGACGCATATACATAAAAAATTAAAAGAGATATAAATTAGTCACATTATTTTTCATTTTTATCTTAATTTTTTTTTATTCAAATGTGTCTAAACATATTTTATCTGTTTTTGTGACCAACTTTGACTTTTTTCACATGTTATGCAATAAAACATTGAAAAGAAGCACTTAAAAACTAATGTTGCTTTTAACCAACCTTTCAAAAAAAAAAACTACCCTTCATGTTCTTGGTAAATTTTATAATTAATTACCTTAGTTTGAAGGGTGGTTAAGGTTTTAAATCATCAGGGAAAGTCTAATTACCATTATTTCCAAAATTTGAGAAAGTATTATTAGCAAGGGATTCTTTATTTTGGCAAAAAAAAAAAAAATCAATAAAAAAAAGAATTATTGCATCGTGGTAAACATGTTCAATAGTTTAAGAAATCCACACCTCACTTTTTCGACAACCACCATCAGATTTTTTTTACTCAACAAGCACCTCACTTTTTGATGGTATGATTTTTTCTTTTTTTTGAAATATATGAAAATACTTGATTGAATAATTAATTTAGTCTCTCGACTACTATTAAATATTTTTTTTTGAAAAGCAATATTAAAAGGTGTCCCCGTGAGCATAACTCAGTTGGCAGGGACATACATAATTATATGCAGGGGCCGATGTTCGAATTCCGGACACGCCACTTATTCACCTTGAAAAAGGTAAATTCTAGCCACTAAGCTACTTGACAAAAAAAAAATAAATTAAAATGTCTATAAATTACTACGCCAACTAATATTTAGTCCTCTTTTTGGGTGTGTTTGGATTGAGGGTTTAATAGCGGAAGAGAGGGGAAGACTCATTTTTGTTTTTTAAATTACGAACAATGTATTTATCATGTAGTTAATTCAATTTTCTAAAAATCATTTAATAATGTCTATAATTTAAAAAAGAAAAGTACATTCTTCTATTCTTTTCTCTCCTAAACCCTCCATCCAAACACTCTTAATTGACCTGTTTGGTTTTTTGGTAATAGTTCATAAACTATTAAAATACATCAATATATTCTCAAAACTACTATAAAACAACAATGAAGTCCTTCATAAGAGAAACAATAATTGAGTCTCTCAACATTAAAAAAACTTTTTGTTATTTATCCTCATTCTCATATTTATCATGTGGTATTGATATTCTTCCACTAAAAAAACTTTTTGTTATTTATCTATTCTCATATTCAAAACCTTCTCCTTGGGTTGAAACTTGTATGTGTTGTTCTACAAACAATATTTTCACAGTATAAACACTTGATATTCTTCCACTAAAAATAATTTCTTGATTTACACTGTTGTTGACATAAAAAAAATGTTATTTCGCTTTTCAAAAACGGATCTTCAAATGATATATAGAAATGCTATAATATTGAGGTGTTGAAATCACATACTCCTAATTATTATGAGTTGAGCTTAAAAGGAGAAAACACAACCACTTTCATACAATAATTTTGTCTTGAAAGATGTTGAGGAAGATGAAAATAATAATGGTTCCCAACTTAAAACATGAAAGTACTGCTTTTACTGCCTATAACAGGTCATATCACGAAGACCACAAGTAGACCCAAAAATGATAGATTAGCTATTTGATTAACCAGTGTTTGACGTTTTTGATAATTTAAATACCTATTTGAAAAAAATGTTAAGGGTATTTTGAGGATCAAACTGTTGTATGATTATGTATGATAACATGTGCTAACTTTGTTCGACTTGTTTGAAATATGATATTCTTGTCTAAATCATATGTTTGGTCAACGGAAGACCAAATTATTTTTATAGTTAAAGTTTGACAACAAGAACCTTAACTATGATGAATAAGTGACATTGATACATTCATAAATAATATTTTCTCACAAAAGTCTTATTCAGGCTAGCATCTAAATGTAATCAGTAAGTCAAGTCGTCAAATTTTTTTTAGACTTTTGTGTTATGTGTACTTATTTATGGGCTTAGATTCGGAAGTGTTGGAATGAGGTTTTAAATTTAGTATCAATTGAATATGAGAAAGTGTGACTTTAGGATGCGTTCTTTTAAATATAATTAAAGCTTGGTTAGATAATTGAGTGTTGGATAAAAGACATAATACGTCCTTAAAATTAAAATGAAATTGATTACTTTGATTCAAAGTTTTAATTTAAGCCAAATATCTCATGTGCTCCTTTAAGGTAAATGTTTATAACAATTTAATCCTTTAAGTTTTATTTTTGTTACAAATTAATCATTTAAGTCATAAAATATTTACACTGCTATCTAATTTTTAGCTAACTTCGTTAAAAAATATTTACACTGGTATTGGAGAAAGTTTTGTCGATTGAAGCAATATTGCCTATTGAAATAAAGTTTATGTGGTTATGAAAGCAAGAAGCTGGAATAGCTCAGTTGGTTAGAGCGTGTGGCTGTTAACCACAAGGTCGGAGGTTCAACCCCTCCTTCTAGCGTTTTGTCTTTTTTCTGCAATCTAATTGAGAATAAAATACTACACGACATTGCATCAAGAAGTGGAAGTGGAAGTGGAACTAACTATCTATCCACTATCTAGAAAGTAAAAACAAGATGGGAGAAGTGATAGAAAGCAGAGAATGGTACTTAGCTGAATATTGTACTCAAGGTGTTCCAACCTCAGATCATCTTAAACTCCGTACTGTTTCTCTTTCTCTTAGCGCTGATTCAATCCCTCACAACCATCTAGTAGTTCAAACTCTCCTTCTCTCCGTTGACCCTTATCTTCGTGGAAGAATCACTGGTACCTCTGAAGGCCTTTTCATTTCACAATATCAACTTAATCAGGTACATATTTATTTTATTTTATTCTATACTTTATTATAATGAACTATATGCTTATTAATTCATTATATATTTATTTGTAGGTGATTACAGTATTTGCAGTTGTAAGAGTGATTAGATCGAAGGATAGTAAATACAGTGAGGGGGATATTCTTTTGAATCCAAATGCTCCTGTTGCTGAATATAGTATTGTACATTCTTCTCAAATAACTAGAAAAATTGATACTTCAAATGGGATTTCTTTGTCTGATTATCTTGGTTCTTTAGGTCAGTTTTTTTCTATATATGTCTACTTTTCATTCCCCCAAGAAATTTTATATTTATAAAAAAAAAGACATTATAACTTTTTTATTAAGGAAGATCGTTTGTATACATGTTTGGAATCACATTGAGTCCAACAAAATCACAGGATGGAAGACCCGTGATTTTTACAAGTTCTAAATTATAGTTTTTACAGTGTGACAAATTGTGATTTTTCCAAATTCATTGTAAATCTAAGTATACATTTAATTGCAGGAGTTCCGGGGTTTGCAGCATGGGTGGGAATAGAGGTACTAGGAGATCCAAAGCCAGGATCAAATGTGTTCATATCTGCTGCATCTGGTGCTGTCGGTATAAATGCTGGCCAGCTGGCTAAGATCCGAGGATGTAGGGTCATCGGCAGCACTGGCTCTGATGATAAGGTAACCTATCATTTCTTACTTTTTGTCTCTTTGAAATCACTAGATCATGGACCCGTACGATGCAGGGGTGAAGAAAATGTTGGGCGTGTTATTTTCGACAGCGTTGCCAGCATAATAAATTTGTTTATTACTAATGCTTTCACTTTGCAACAAGTTTTGTTGAAACTTGAGGGGGAAAAATGATCAATCTAAAACAACAAAGAAAAAAAGGTTATTTAATGCATGAATCTGTCAAAAATTCAGTGACATGGTCTCACAATCAAGTATTATTTCAAACATTCCTATTTCTTTTGTGCTTAACTGTTTGGAATTGTATATATCTAACAAACTTCAATCACATTCATAGTTCAACAGAGGAGAAAACAATACCTCATTAAAAAACATGCAATCTTTTACTAAAACATATTCCAACATGGTAGGAAATAAATTACAAAAAAAAAATAGATAGTTAGCAAATGACAGAAAACACCATGAGATGAATGAGAAAGTGAAGATGACACATTTTTATCTTGTTTACTTTATTTGGAAACATCATATTTCCATTAGCTACAAGTCTACCACGTTGTCCTACTAACACAATGGCTAGAAACACCTACAAAGGTTTCTTGGACAAATAAACAATGAAAGGAAGTAGTACAATTCCTAGTGAAAATCATGACTCAAGTGATAGAATTTCGGTACTAATCTTTACACACCTTCTAGTGCATATGAAGCAATGAAATAGATGAAGTAATTCAATCTATACTCTGGTATTTTCACTCCTACCAGTGCAGATAGCAGGGAAATCTAGTTACATTATAATATTTTCTAACCTGTTTTCTGATAGACCCTTTAGACTGTTGTAACCTTGTGCTTTGTTTCATGATTCCAATTTCTGTAAATCAGGTCCACAGATTTGGCTTGTACATAAATCGAACATAAACAGTTTCAACTTGTGTTTGTGCATTGAAAAAAAAACATAGTTACACATGCCACTAACTCATCCTTGTATTGAAGGAAGAAATTGCTTGAGGATCAATCTTTATGTATATTGAAAATACGCAAAAAATTACTTACAACTTGAAACTTACAAGTTACAACTTATTTTGGATTTTTAGGTGAAGCTCATTAAAGAGGAATTTGGATATGATGACGGATTCAACTACAATAAGGAATCAGACTTTGATGCCGCTTTAAGCAAGTAGTAATTCGTCTTTTCTCTTTATCAATTCCCTCTCTTGTTAAATATTACTATATAAATGCAAGGCCAACCCAGCTTAAGAAGAAAAAAAAAGCAAAATAAACTTTTGCATCTCAAAACCACTATTACTAGAAATTAGAGACCTCCACAGTTACCAATAGGGTTTGGATTTAGTGTAAGGGGCAAGTTTCTCACAACGCGGAGAACCAAGATTCGAGTTCCAGTTGAAAGAGGATAACCTCTTGTGGAGGGAACCTATGAGAAACCAAAAAGAAAAAGAGACCTCAACTGTTAGACCATATGCCTTTTCTGTTTGCTAAACTCAGTTTTTGTTAATACATGTTAAGTAGAATGTTCGTAGGCCTAAAAGCATTGCTTTAGTTGCATAAGGATTGGACTGCCATGTGAAAATTTTGAAGTATGAATTTGCACTCAGAAAGATTCATGACATAAATTGGCATACTCAGGAGGATCTAGTTAAATATTTTGGTTTTTCAAAAATAAGTTAACTTTCTAATATTTAGACTAGAATTTTGCAGGTATTTTCCTGATGGTATTGATGTTTACTTTGACAACGTTGGTGGTGAAATGCTTGAAGCTGTACTTAACCATGTCAACAAGCATGCTAGAATACCTCTTTGTGGAATGATATCTCAATATAACAAGGTGAACATATAATGTGTACATCTATTCAACTGCATTTTAAATGTAGCACATATAAACGACTCCATAATTTATTAAATGCACAAAAACTTTGGTTTTTCTAATTAGTAAATTGTTATAATGTTGTTATAGGTTTGGACCGAAAGAGAAGGTGTTAGGAATCTTCTGAATATGGTGGGAAAGCAGGTGAGGATGGAGGGTTTTATGCTAGAATCATATTGGCATCGTTTTGGAGATTTTGCCAAAGATATGGAAAGATATTTACAAGAAGGCAAGGTTAAGTCGAAGAACAAGATAAATATCGGAATTGAGGGCTTTTTGGAGAGTTTGAACTCCTTATTCTCTAGCTCCAATATTGGAAAAGTTGTTATTCAAGTTAAGGCATAGTGTCAAAACACTATATATGCTGATCATAATCATGTATTATTTGTGAGAGTATATGTTTGAACCATATTTTTAACATCTTTTGGTCTTCTGTTTCAAACTTTTCTGGATATGTAAAAATATTCATGTGAATGTAATATTTAAGATTATTTTGCAGGGACGGGCACATAAATTTTAAATAATGATGACACCATTTATCTCTCTCAACTATTTTCCACATGTAGAGTTCTAAAAATATTAGTAAGAGGAGTGCTAAGAACACATATCAACATATTCTCTTTTCTATTCCTCACAATCTGTAACATTGATCTATCTCATTTATTTTTTGTGTGTATTATTTTTTTCATTTTTTTTCTTCTTCAAAGCCAAGTGCGCAGGCCATTGCCGCACACCCATGTAAGTTGGTCCTTCTTGACTGTAGAACAAGCAATTTTGTCTATAACTACGTCTCGAAATAGTTGCTAACTTAAAAAACTTGTTGCCTAATCTTTTGGTTATGTTTTTTAATCTGTGACAGTCTAAGGTGTTAGTGTTACCAATTTTGTCTATAACCACGTCCCAACCCTCATTCTTTCCTTGTATTTGTGAAAACATCTAGAGCGTTTTTTTTTGTTTCAATTATATAATCTAAACACATCCTATTCACGGTTCGAATCCCTCCTCTTCCTCCCACTTCTACATTTTTATATACTATTGAAAAAACTCAACCCCCCCCAAATCCGACACCTACTATGTTGTGCCACTTTTCACCAAATCTTGCTTGAATCCATCACATTTGTGAAGTTTCTAACTACTAAACAAGATGTTAGTACACATTTGCATAAATCCTGCATTTTCAATTGTATTTTTTTCGCTTCTTTCTTTCGTAAAGGTTTCGTTTGGATTTTAGAATCCAAAATATGTTCTTCATGTTTTTTAGGGGAACAACGCCTCAGTCATTGCCTTTGCTAGGCAGGAGCGTGAGCTGAGAGAGGGGAACCCATTGAGCCACAACCCGAGTCTCAACATGAGCCAGAGCATGAGGTGCTGAGGCAGATGAATAGAGGGAAGAGGCACCACTGTAGGTTCTAGAGTCGTATCCTGTTTGTCTTGTCCTACTAACAGAGGGAAGAGGCATCATAAACGGGTTTGGAAAGGCAATGTATGATACACCCATCTTATTTATTCTCTTTGTTTCTCAGTTTCGTGACACTTGTCTAAATAGTCCAGTGGGAATGTGGTTCGTCTTAGACATTGCCACCACGAGTTACAACCTAATTGATCATGACATGTTGTCGGCATGTGGGGGTGTCATATCAGCTGCATCTGCCCATTCAAGATCATATTTTGGACCATACCACCTTGACCAAACCTGAAGGAAGCTGATCGGGAAGTTGAAAAGATTAAAGGGGCTCACACGAGATTCAATTTCCAGAAGTCCAAGTTCCAAAAACCCATGGATTCGACAAAGGATATCAATGTGTGGGTGGGGAAATGGGAAGTTAGCTGCACATGCACTACACCATCAGAGTGTATATGCTTTTCTTGGTGGCCTTTTCATCTTCTTAGACAAGAACGCCACATATGTTGACGTGGAGCACTTAGAGTTTTTCAGTAACTTGGATATGGTCGACGACTTCACCTAAGGCACTACCTACTGCCCTGACTTGGTTCTATTGATAATTGAATGTTACCTACAAGTATAGGACATAAGAGTTGACTGATTATATGACACTGTTTCAGGTAACATATATATTCATGTGATTATTTAATTAATTGTTCAAAATCTCTGATTTAATGTTGTTAACTGATTATTATATATTGATGCAGACATTGATCTTCCAACACTTCCAAAGTATTTACGGTCGGGATAATGAGTATGGGTATAGGAAGGTTGAGGCGCCATGTGCTAACTACTTTTGCCTGGCTAGGCATAGTATCCAGAGCGTCTGGGTCGGTTACTCCCTCGTGATTTTTTCTTCTACACATACATTGATCATTGCGATGCACGTCTGTTCGATAAATATGCCTCTACTCTAAATGAATCAAATGTGAACCCCCCGTATGGTTCAATACCTGCCTGAGAATCTTGCACCTGTTCTTGCATGCAGACTGTTCCCACATATCCAACCATCTTTGCTCGGGCTCTTATGACTTGAGAACAAATTGACCTGACCTATGTTAAGTATATGGAACACATGTTGTTGGTAGAGGACTGAGGCAACCATATTCTGCATGGTTGAGAGACTATCTTGGGATATATTAGATGGTTTCTCATGACCATACTTTGCCTCCTGCCATGAAACTCTATTGTTGCTAGAAGATGGATATCGACAAGTGAAAATTGCTATCTAGTTGGATTTCTTAGTTGAAGAATCTCTTGTGCAGGAGTTGAGGAATTAATGCAAATCGATTGATTAGTGTGATTTAATTGTATTGTTGAGAATGCCAAAATTATGTTGCTTGTTATTTGACATTGTAATTGATCAAGAAATATGGGATGTCAGTGGGACATTTTAAAGAAGACAAATGGATTCATGGAAACAAATTGAGCAAGAGTAATTAAGTGGGAATCAAGTTGCACATCTGTTTCTTTTTCCATTTTTAATTTTAGGGTTATGCTAATAAGTACCTTTAGTATGTTTGTATTGGATTCAACAATATTTTGACTTTTAAAAAGTTAAATTCATCATTTTTTTACCATTTTCCAACACCATATTTCTATTTGTATGCTCTTAACCAATGCCCTAAGGACATTCTTTAACATTTCCCTTAATTTTAATAGATCTAATTTTTATTGTTGCCCCAACCTAATTGTAATTATTTGATTGGATGTGCTAACTATTAATTTTTATGTGAGTGTAGTTGAATATTTCAATACTTTGGCATTTACATGTCATTTATCTTTTGTTAGACAAAAAATTGTTCCACCAAGAATTGAATTCAAGTTCTCATGAACAATTTGTCTTTCGTTGGAGCCTATTGGGCACCAATATAGACACGAACACAGAACACATCGGCACCGATGAAATTTTGAATTTTTTACATAATTTAATGTAATTACAAGTGTTAGTGTCATATCGGTATTGGGCACCGGGACATACCTTCAATCATAAGCGTATGTGCATCAGAGACTAAAATTTATTAACCACGTTAACCCAATTTTTCATTTCAATTTAGAATGTTATTATTTTCTAGACAAATTAAAATTTTCTAGTTAGGTTATGTTTAAAAAGAAATTCCAAATTCAAGAAGGTTGCCAAAAACAAAACAAAACAAAACTCCTCTTAAAAGTTGCATGCATGTCTATATATTAAGGGGAGTGATACATAGACAACCTAAAAATAGATCTTCCATACCTTATTTTTTCCTCGTCATTTCCGCATCTAATTTGACGAATACATAGTTGTTAAATGTTAAGCATAAGCCACACGCAATTTCACACGTGAGAATCAAACACTACATGTTGGTGACATTGCATGGGAAGTACGTAAAACTATAATTAACTGCTAGAAAGAAGAAGACGAAAGAAGAGAAAAATCATGGAAGATTTGGTAGAAAGCAAAGAATGGTACTTAGCTGAATATTGTCCTGAAGGTGTTCCAACATTAGATCATCTTAAACTCCGCACCGTTTCTCTTTCTCTTGCCGATGATTCAATCCCTGATAACCATCTAGCCGTCGAAACTCTCCTTCTCTCCGTTGATCCTTATCTTCGCAGAACAATCACCGGCACCATCGATGGCCTTCATATGCCACAATATGAGATTAATCAGGTAAATACATTTATGAGTTCTTTGTTACATATTAGAAAGAAATAAAAAGTGATTTTGATATTTAATAATTTAGAGATTTAATTTTAGTGATGTTACGAGAATTTTATATATTCAATTCTATACTATATTTTATAAGTGTGTGTGTGTGTGTATATATATATATATGCATATATTGTTGTTTAATTCATTACCTAATACCTAATGTGAATATATATTTGCAGGTGCTTAAAGTATTTGCAATTGTAAGAGTAATTCGATCAAAGGATAGTAAATACACTGAAGGAGATGTCCTTTTGAATGAGCAAGGTTTCGTTGCTGAGTATAGTATTGTACCCTCTTCTGACATAATTAGGAAAATTGATCCTGCTAATGGGATTTCACTGTTGGATTATCTTGGTACTTTAGGTTCGTTTTCTATATTTTTTCTTTAATTGCAAACCCTATAGAGAAAATTAAGTCTGCATGTTTAACTTGAAAAAATCACGGTAATATTACAATTTTATTGAAATTTTGAAGTGTAATTTTCATCAAAATCATAATGGCTTATTATGATTCTTCCAAGCTCATATAGAATTTAAACGTAGACTTAATGTACCTGTTCCTTCAAAAATTATACTGCCCTGGTCCTGTTTATAAGTACTTTTGTATAAAGATGTGTTCAATTTTGATTTTTCATCTCCTAAAACATTTAATAATTTTTTGAGATAATATGCGTAGTATTTTTTTTTATAGGACTTATATTTAAGTATATTTATTTTTCAAACACTTATATTTACTATTTAGAGACATCAATGAATTTTTTTTATTAATCAGTTGAACAATTGCAGGAGTAGCAGGGTTTGCAGCATGGTTAGGCATAGAGGTAATAGGAGATCCAAAACCAGGATCAAATGTGTTCATATCTGCTGCATCTGGTGCTGTTGGTATGAGTGCTGGCCAGCTTGCTAAGATCCGAGGATGTCGGGTCATCGGAAGCACGGGCTCCGATGATAAGGTGACTTATGTTTTCTTCCTTTTCTAGTAATGCATATTGAAAATTCTCAAGAAAATTACTTACAAGTCACTTTTTTTTTTGTTTTGTAGGTGAAACTCATTAAAGAGGAATTTGGATATGACGACGGTTTCAACTACAATGCGGATTCAGATTTTGATGCCGCTCTAAGCAAGTCTGTAATTCATCTTTTTTCTCTTTATCATTTCATTTTCTTTTAGATATTGTTGTATAAAGGCAAGGCCGGCATACGACACACCTCAAACTCATTGTTACAAGAGATTAGAGACCTCAACTGTTAGAACATATGCTATTTTTGGCCTAAACTCAGGTTTTTTTTTAATACACGTTAACGTAAAATGTTGGTAGGCCTGAAACCTTTGCTTTACCTGCCCTGTATAAAGCAACTTACCAAATGTAAATTACTAAAGAGGAATATTATATTGAGCTAAAATATGCTTTGCGAATCCATCACGAAGTGATGTGTAACCGTGTAAAGTAATCTACAGTTCCAAAAATCATGGGAATTCATGGAGATCATGGGTAGTCAAAGTTTGATAACATGCGAAAAAACCCTTCCCTATGCATTCGTGACAACCTTTGGCTATATATACCATTTTCCGTTACACTAAATTTTGAAGTAAAAATTTGTACATAGAAAGATTCATGACATAAGTTTTGTACCTAGAAAGATTCATGACATAAATTACTAATATATAGACTAGAATTTTGCAGGTACTTTCCTGATGGTATTGATGTTTACCTTGACAATGTTGGTGGTAAAATGCTTGAAGCTGTACTTAACCATGTCAACAAGCATGCTAGAATACCTCTTTGTGGAATGATATCTCAATATAATCAGGTGAGCACGGTCACATAGAGTACACTTCATCAAATGCATTTTAAACGTAGCACATATATATCAAATAAAAAAAAAATTGATTTACTAATTATAGTTATAATGTTGGTATAGGTTTGGACTGAAAGAGAAGGCATTAGGAATCTTCTGAATATGGTGGGAAAGGAAGTAAGGATGGAGGGTTTTAAGCTAGATTCATATTGGGATCGTTTTGGAGATTTTGCCAAGGATATGGAAAGATACTTACAAGAAGGCAAGATTAAGTCAAAGAATAAAATAAATATCGGAATTGAGTGCTTTTTGGAGAGCTTGAATTCCTTATTCTCTAGCTCCAACATTGGAAAAGTTGTTGTTCAAGTTAAGGCCTAGTGTCCAAATACTCTATATGCTTGATCATTATGTTTGTATGATTTTCTCTCAAGACTAGATATGTTACAATTTTCTTTTGAATGTAATATTCAACATTACTATGGGTACAAGGCTATGTTGTTCCACCGAAGTAATAACGGGGTTATTTGGTTTGCACCACCAAATAATGCCCGTTCTTGGGCAAGTACAAAGTGCTCTACAGAGTCGGACCTTCAATTTATGGAGATCTCAATTATTTATAAGGGTATAAGTATAATTGTTGGGATGTAGAATAATATTTTCTTTGTTATGTAGGTTCAAATTAAACACTTATTATTTGACAAAAATAAAGAGTAAATAGACAAATTATGACAAAACTCACACCTATCAACAAAAAAAATTCAACAAAACAAATTAAAATTAAAATAATACTTATTGTTAATTTAAAATTGTTTAAATTACCATTAATTTTTTTTATTATGAGCCATTTTTAATATTAGAGCCGAGTCTCCAATTTTTTTGGAACGGCCCTGCACCAAATAAATGAGTGAAACTTAGACATTTTTTTACCTTTAGATTAAATCAACCCACCAAGTTTTATCATGATCTGACTACACCAAATCACTCTCTCGGATGCGAACTAAATGGACCTCATGAAAGAATCACTGAAAACTTTCCATTGTTGTTGGACCGATGTTGAGAGCACTCTATTTCTAGTAGGTTCGTCTAATGAAATAGGCATTTCAATAGCACACACAATCTCAAATAAAATTTTAGAACACCAATATTCCTGAGGTGGTCGGTTAATCGAATCCAAACATATACATCAGACTATTTTTGATAATCTAGAAAGAAATCACGAACCTATTGAGACATACACATACATTAAATTATATTAATTTCTTAATATTGCAAGGGGGTGACCATTAACAAGGGGTAAGTTAGTAAATGTATTTGCATTTTATTTTTTAATTGAAATCAAGAAAATTCGATGTACTTAATTATTATCTTTAATTAATAAGTGTGGAGTTATGTAGCTTTGGTTATAGTTAAGGTCGGTAAAAGTAAATTGCGAAATTATGTATTGTTTTGTTATAGTTATGGTCGCCGTGAGCATAACTCAGTTGATAGGACATCACATTTTATATATGCAGAGCATAGGCTAATGTTTGAACCCTAAGTTTTCCATTTATCCACTTTAAGAGTGAATTTCAAGTCATTAGACTACTTAAACAAAAAATTGTAAAAAACTACTCCCTTCATCCCATAAAAACTATCGTATTTGCGAAATAACTATCTAAAAAGAGTATCACTTTCAATTGATTTTTTTTTCTTTCAATCTTACATCTAATTATTACTATGGTCATCACTTTCAACGTATTTTTTTTTCATTCTACATTTATAACAATTGAAAAATATCAATAGTTAATAAGGATAATATAGTAAAATCACCATTCTTTTTATTTTATTTATTACATTTTTGTAATTTGTGTTAAATGATCAAATACAACAATGAGTTTTGCTAGAAGACACCTTTTATGAAGGTGTCTTTTAGCAAGTTATTCTATGAGTTTTGTTAAAAGACACCAACTAATTTTTATGAAGGTGTCTTTTAACAAAGTTATAACTAAAAAGTGGAAATCACACATTGAGGTGTGGGTTGCTAAAAGACACATTCATGGTGACTTCCAGCAAAACCCTAGAACAATTATAGTGAGATAGAGGGAATATAAAATATTCAAACAGAACTTATATACACACAAGAAATTATTACTTGTAACAAAGTCTTCAATTTAATCAGTGCTAATTAATGGGGAAATTAACAAACATTTGAATACAGGAGTCATCAGACCAAGGCTAGTGGTATGTTTGTTGGTTTAGACCCAGATGAATTGATGCACTTTAATTGTGTGCCATCATTTTATTGAATTAATAAATCATTGTGGAAAATGCTTTAACAGAGAAAATGATGATTAGTGTGGTTCAAGGTTTTTCTTTAATTAGATCTTCCTTTTACACAATTGCAGACACTGAATCAAACACTGCACATTGCATCCGAATTGGAACTATTAGCTGCAAGAAAGTAAAAACATGGGAGATTTGGTAGAAAACAGAGAATGGTACTTGGCTAAATATTGTCCTGAAGGTGTTCCAACCTCAGATCATCTTAAACTCCGCATTGTTTCTCTTTCTCTTGCCGATGATTCAATCCCAGATGACCATCTAGCCGTTGAAACTCTCCTTCTCTCCGTTGATCCATATCTTCGCGGAGCAATCACGGGCACCCTTGAAGGCCTTTTTATTCCACAATATCAACTTAATCAGGTATATTTATTATTCGAATTAGGGTTGAGTCTCACTAAAGCCGTACAAAATCGACCTATTAACTTAGGTCAAATATTATATTATCTAATGTGATACTTTTAACTTTTAGTATTTTTTTTAATCAAAAGTGGTACACTATTTATAACTATCTTTGTATATGCATGCATATTATTGTTTAATTCATTGAATAATGTGAATATGTATATATTTGCAGGTGCTTACAACATTTGCAGTTGTAAGGGTAATTCGATCGAAGGATAGTAAATACAGTGAGGGGGATATCCTTTTGAATGGATATGGTCTCGTTGCTGAGTATAGCATTGTACCCTCTTCTCATATAATTAGAATAATTGATCCTGCTAATGGGATTTCACTGTCTGATTATCTTGGTTCTTTAGGTTTGTTTTCTTTACATTTTATTTTTTATGGTCAAGACAATATCAATCTTTCCGCTTTTATTATTAAAATAAAAAATAAAAAGTCTTTCCGCTTTTATTGATAAATATTATAAGTAAATTTTATTCAATTATTTTAAAAGGTTTAACCTGTAAATTTTATTCAATTAGTTTAAAAGGTTTAAGTAAAGTATAAAAAATTATAAGAAAAAATGTTACACTAAATTTAAGTATTATTTTTCTATAAAACTATATTTTTTTGAAGAAATATATAAAACTATATGTGTGTGTGTTTTATTATCTTTTAAGATACTATGTAGTATTAACGTGGGTTTAAAATATAAACAAAAAAAAATACTCATATTTGATTGTCCCAAATAAAAACAAATAATTTAAAATGAGATTTGTGTTTAAGGATAATTTGTTTTTTTGAAAAAATTGTTTATAATTAGATAATATAAGAAGAAATATTAATTAAATAATTTCAGGAGTACCTGGGTTTGCAGCATGGTTAGGAATAGAGGTACTAGGAGATCCAAAGCCAGGATCAAATGTGTTCATATCTGCTGCATCTGGTGCTGTTGGTATGAATGCTGGTCAGCTTGCTAAGATTCGAGGATGTAGGGTCATTGGCTGCACTGGCTCTGATGAGAAGGTAACATATATAGCAGTATTTTCTTCCACTTATTTTTTTGATATAGAAAATTTTGACTGTAGTCCCAAAAAATAGGCGGATATATATGATTTTCACATTTCTAGACACATCTCGAACATATTAGACCGATAATCTTGACATTAACATAGATAAAATAATAAATCGGTCATTAGGGACCAAAAACAATGTTTTCAGTTCATTTGTTTTTGATAATCTTCACAGACCTATTTCAGCTCGTTAGATTCAGTTCATTTGCTAGAATAACATAATTTTCAAACGTCCATTATTTTTTCGTCAAAAAATAAATAAATCAAAATACTTATGTATAATTGACTTCTAATTATTTAAAAAAAAAAAAAAAAAACAAAATTATATATATACATTGTACATGAGTACCCACTTTGAGTATGTTTGATTGCTATAATTATACTGGCTGTAAAATTTCATGCAAAATTGCTCATGCCCAAGGCTAAATTCATTTAAAGGATAAATTTTATGAGTCACTATTGAATTTAGATTTGATTTGTTCTTATATAAGTGACAACTAATTTTTTTTGACATGTTACTTACAACTAATTTTTTTGACATGTTACTTACAACTTAAAACATACTTGGTTGGTTTACCAGGTGAAGCTCATTAAAGAGAAATTTGGATATGATGATGGATTCAACTACAATATAGAATCAGATTTTGACGCCGCTTTAAACAAGTCGTAATTTGTCCCTTTTCTCTTTATATATTCCTTTTTTTTTATAGCCCATATCAAGATGCCCTCCATTTCTAAAAATAATGGGGTTTTTCATTCGGAAAACTACACACATAAAAATATATTAGTGAGTCCTATTAAATATGTGATCCACCAAACTTTTCTAATTATATTTCTCTCTTATAAATTGAACTCTTCATTTAGAGATTTGCTCTTCTCCTATTTGGTTTTGCTCATTGCTCTTTACTTTTGTGCCTACGCGAGTTAACTCACGTTAAAAAATGTCGAACGTGAATTAACTCACGTTGGATATTTTTAAGGGGAATGAGCAAAACCAACATGGAAAAAAGCAATTGTCCTTCATTTATGATGAGAAATAAAGAGGTACTTTCATTAGGAGCAATGATTTTGAGTACTTAATAAGATCAAGGTTTACATTAAGCATATTCACTCTTAAGTGAGACCCACAAATATTTATCATTAAAATAAATAGTTTTGCAATACATGTGGGACAAATAGATTTTTTTTTTGAGAGAATGTAGGACAAATAGATATGATGAAGAGTTATTGATGTGACTCGTTTATAACTTTTGTTAAATGTGATAGATTTGAGAGATTGAGTAATTATTAAATATTAATATTAAAAATAAAAAAATGACACGTGACCAATTTAAGTACTACAAATATAGATGCTTCATTGTGGATACTTTAATCCAATTGGCCTAACATAAAAAATAAAATAAAAAACAGAAAATACACGATCAATTTATAGATAGAGAGATTCAAACGGGCGGTGACTAAAATTAGCTACCCTAACTGACTTATATATATTTTAGTTTTTCAAAATTAAGTTAATATTCTGATATTTTCACTATAATTTTGCAGGTATTTCCCTGATGGTATTGATGTTTACCTCGACAATGTTGGTGGTAAAATGCTCGAATCTGTACTCAACCATGTCAACAAGAATGCTAGAATACCCCTTTGTGGGATGATATCTCAATATAATAAGGTGAATGAGGGTAATATAGTGTACACTTCAATGAATGCATTTTAAACATAGAACACATGAACTCATTAATTTACCAAAAATGTCCAAAATTTCAATTTTCTAATTAGTAAATTGTTATAATGTTGGTATAGGTTTGGACCGAAAGAGAAGGCATTAGAAATCTTCTGAACATGGTGGGAAAGGAGGTGAGGATGGAGGGCTTTATGATTAAATCATATTTGCATCGTTTTGGAGATTTTGTTAAAGATATGGAAAAATACTTACAAGAAGGCAAAATTAAGCCAAAGAGTAAAATCAATATCGGAATTGAGAACTTTTTGGACAGCTTAAACTCTGTTTTCTCTAGTTCTAACATTGGAAAAGTCGTTGTTCAAGTTAAGGCTTAGTGCCCAAATACCATATATGCATGATAATAATGTCTGTATTATGAGCACAATATATGTCGAACCATATTTTCATTATAATCAGTTGTTTGTTTCAAACTTTTCTCTATGGGTGGATATGTAATAATTTTAAAAGAAATGCTATCAAGTGTTTCTGAGACCATTTTTAAGCATTTTTAATAGTAAGTTTTTATGAAAATTAATGCATTTAATGCATCGGAGTTTGTAACGGAGTATTTGATTTTTTAAAGAAATAATTTTTAAATTTGAGTTTATTTAAAAGTGTCTCACGGACACTCATCAGTAAGACCATAATTTTAATATCATTTCATATTTATTGTGTATTATCGCCAGACAATTCCCCTAAAAACGCTATCACCAGACAATTAGCCAACCTTTTTCATGAAAGATACCAAGGCTAATGCAATTTTATATATATACATGTACACCTCCTACGTTTCATGCACTTATCCAACACCTTATTTTTTTTTATTTGTCTATATAGGGGTGTACATGGGTCGGTTTGGGTTGGGTTTGGTCAAACCCAAGACCCAAACCATATAAGGTACTCCAGTTTGGATAAGGTAAAATAATAACCCGTTATACTATTGGGTCGGTTTGGTCAGACCCACAGTTTGGATGAGGTAAAATAACAACCCGTTATACTATTGGACCGATTTGGTCAGACCCTCTAATTTCTAGTTTGGGTTGGATAGTGGGTTACCCAAATTATTTTTATGTTTTTTTTAATATTAAATGAATAAATTATGAGTCTTCATATTTTTCATAAAAATTACTCAACTTTTTTATTTTCTAAAAAAAATTTGTAGAACATACTTTCACTATATTTTAGCATAAAAAATAATAATAAATGGTAAACATCAAATAATGAATTTCAGCATAAAATACTTGCAACAAACTAAAGTTGCATGACATAAAATTGCATAGTATCAAAACAACCATAAAGCGCAATATCCAAATTTGTAACTCTGACATGTTTTGATTTTCAATATAGAGAATGCATTTTGTCGTTTTGAAAATTAGACTTGATTTATGACCAAAATCTTTTGTATTCTTCTTCTTTCTGATGAAAATAAAAATAAAAATGTTGACATTATTTGGTAAGTGAGTTTATTGAGTTTGGGGTCTGATTTTACCTGAAACCCGTTATTTTTATGGATTTTTCCGTTTTAAATCCATACTCCCCCAATTACCCATCTAACCCATTTTTTTGTGTTTTTTGGGTGGATTTGATCGGGTTTTGCGGGTTGACCCAACCCATGTACACCCCTATATTCTTATCACATCATCAATCTATCACATTTGTTATTTTATTCTCTTTATTTCTTTTTCTCTCTTTAATGGTAGATTGGATATTGGGTGTTTATGAATTATTTTTCCAACCCCAATGGTCATTAATGGATAACTATTTTCTAATGATAACTTTCAAAATCATTTCCCTAAAAAAAAAACTTTCAAAATCATTCGCTCCGTGTAATTTTATTTTTGAATGCCAAATATATTACTACAAATTTTATATAGAATATGGTAAGAGTACAAAGTAAAACTGACAACTACAAATTTTGGAACATGATAAAAACTGTCACCGCCAACCACATGGACTTCAACCGACTTCAACAGGGGATGAGTTCCACTAACCATTTATAATGGGTACATCCCATATAATGGACCAAAAAAAATAAAAAATATAATGGGTACATGTATTACCATAATTCATAAAAAGAAAAGTAAAAAACTATTTTGTGGAGAAATTCGATCTTCTCTGCAAGTTTCTCTACATTCGTTCCTTGTAAAGATCAGACTATTACGAGTTCTTTAAATGGACCAAACAACATAATGTCAGACCAAAGTTAAACCTATCATAATCCTAGATCTATCCCCTAAAGATCCAAAAACCATGAAGAGACTATACATGTCTCATGGCAACACCAACTCTCAACTTAATCACCTAGAATCAATATACCACACCCAGGAAGCGAAGACATAGGTAACAAATAGATGCCTACCAAATTCAACCGGATCCCCACAAGACACACACGATGTACCACTACGTTCAACAATAAGCCTACGCCTAGAGAGATTATGACAAGTAGAAAACCTATACTAGAGCAACTGCGAAGAGAAGACAACTACTTTGGAGGCCTACAACTTTTTCAAACCTTACTGTTGTATGATGAACTAAACGAGTATACCACATTCATGTCATACTTCCAATACCAAAAACTTTCCTCATGGAGAGACTACAATTGTCCAACACCAACATCAGACGACTCAACATCTCCCGCTCTTAAATGAAGAACCTTATCTTCCAAAGTAAATCTCACACCCAATGCATATCCTTAAAAGAGTCGTTCTCAATCAAGAGTCACTTCATTAAGAAGTAGTAAGCCCAATGCGAGTCACCCTAACCACTCCATCTGCAAACCAATCAATGGTTTTATCTCGCTAGTACTCAAACATTGAGACTCCTTTGCACCAAGGAGAAAGTAACTGAAAACCCCGCCATGATGATAAGTGCCATAAAGTAGTTATTTAGTTAGTATAATTTAGGCATTTTTGTTACTTGTTTTGCAAGTTATCTAGGAAAAAGCTAATAAAATATGAGCAAATGCCCTTTTATGCTTTTTATATGTTACTCTATCCAAATGTGCATGAATTGGATGTTAGGACATTGAGTAAGAAGGAAAAATCCAAACTTCATTACATTAGTTTTATAATTCGTAGTATAGCTTTTCGTTTTCTGGTGGATCAAACATGAAAAACTTATTAACAAAAAAAAATGAAATACTTTAATAATTTTTAAATTTTGTAAAAAAATTAAATTTTTTGAAGTTTATTTTAAATAAAAAAAATATTAAATCGCGGGCTGGTCTGCTAAGCCCGCATAGGACCGGGCTCGGGCTTTTTGTAAGGCCCATATTTTAGCAGTGCTTTTTAGCCTGCCCCGGTAAAGCCTGATACCTGTACTGGCTCGCCCGAAACAGGTCGGGTAGTCCATTTTGACAGCTTTAATCGTGGGATGACGGAATAGACTGGTCCACGTCAGGATCATTGATGAGTAATTCACAATGGTTAGATAATTGGGTAAATGGTGGGAGTAATGGACTTTGAAAATATTGATGCTTCATGAAATGTTATGGTGGAAATATTGATTACTGTAATTGTGGATATGGTTCTTCTAAGGTCAAACGACAAAATCACTAAAGATAGGGTGAACTGAACTAGCCAATCGGTTTGATGATGAACCACCATAAAACTTGCACTACCATCGCCCCTTTAGATCAAAAAAAATATATCACTTGCATTTAGATCAAAAAAATTTATGGTTTAACTTCGCCTTGTCTTAAAATGAAGTTAAATATTTTGATAAACAACCTTTGAAATAAAACCTTATGTTAACAAACTTTCAAGTAACGAATTATTAATAATTAAAAAGTCAGTTAAAACCCAAAAACACAATTCAAAATCTAATTAAAAAGTCAATTAAAACCCAAAAACACAATTCAAAATCTCCTTTCTTGTGTTTTCCACCAACTTCGTATGCAAGATCTCATTGAAAAGAACACATAACTTCATAAAATTTATGTTTATATTAAATTTCTCACTAATATATATTATCTTTCTATTTGATATTCATTGTAAGTGTAGAAAACTTTTGCAAAGACTTTAATAACATGTTTATTAATAATATTGGTTTGTTATTCTTGAGTTTTATTCACTGGTGCCAATATAGTTGAAATAACCGATCCTTTTTCATGCTTATTTCTTTTTCTTAAGAAAATATTTGTGAATATAATTTAAAATATATCACGTTGAAATAAGGGGAACGTATGATTTTATTTTTCAAAAAAAGTTTTGTCTATTATAGAACTCCCTCCTTAAGGAAAAAAAAAAAAAAGAACTCCCAAATATGGGTCATTGCCATTATTAGTAAAATTGTGAATTTAATAATATATTAAAAAAGGAAAAGAGTGGAATTTTTTTAAAAAACGTATTATATTTATTGAAATTTGCTACAAATTGTGTGGTTTCACCTTTGACCCATTTTCTTTTGGAGGTTCATATTACATGGACATATTTTTTATACTTCCTTTAGTAATAATAATAATAATATAGTGGTAGTAATAATAACAACAACAATAAAAATAAAAGTCATAAAACATGATAATGATAAACAATATTTTATATGAATTATAACTAATTCAATAAAGAATAATATTTTGGGAAATACATATGAAATTTATTAATGATTAATAAATTATTAATTAAAATATTTCTTAAGAATATATATAAAATACAAATAAAATTTTCAAAACAACAATTAAAAAAACTATTTGGAAATTTTATAATTGGAAAAATTTATTATATTAGAAAATTAAATATAAAGATATAAATGGTTAAAATCTTAATTTGAAAAAATACCAAAAATCATTATATTGGTCAAAAATATTATTTTTTAAATATGATATCATATTTAATGTCAAATAAATAAATTCAAATCATTAACCAAAGAAATTAAAGTTTCTCTTATAATAAATAACTAACTAATATGATTTTTTTTGAAGGAAGAAATTCATTGCATTTCATTAGCTAAAATGTGCCAAATACATGAAGGTGTATCATCTATAACATGGAAGCTAGGATTTAATGGGGCTGCCTGAGCTAATTCGAGAGCGACCTAAAAAGAATAAAGTTATTATATATATATATATATATATATATATATATATACATATATATATATATATATACATATATATATATAAAATGTTTAATAAAAAAATAAGTATTTATAT
>Ga0228711_1002969_pt1 | contig 26312 bp, 16 predicted proteins | sample MedpolnodulmetaG_2_FD_177996 | JGI IMG/M metagenome (GOLD analysis project Ga0228711, IMG submission 177996) | Root nodule microbial communities from Medicago polymorpha collected in Santa Monica, California, United States - brown nodules | ecosystem: Host-associated > Plants > Roots > Nodule... | reverse complement strand
TCTTAAATCCAAAAGTATTTGTCAATATCATTTTGAATCTCAATAAAACATTAAATACAAGAATAACAACAATATTGAATAAATAAGTTAGAACCATATATTAAAAGATCAAGAAATTACATAATAGTTTGTTTGAATACCTCAAAACCCACAAGAGTAGATGTAGCTACATATGTCTACGATAGCTTTGCAAAGGATGAAAAAAAGATGAAGATTTCATGCCTAGATTCATGATGTCTCAATAAATCTTGGGTTGAATCTACTCCTAACTACCTTGCTTTGTGTTTCTCTCTCTAGAAAAGCCCTAACCTCTCTCTAAAAACCAGAAAAATGTAGTAGAAAATGTAATGGAGTGGCTGGAAAGAGAGAAGAAAACTATTTATATGGGCTACTTCTGCGAAATTTCGCTAATAGCCAAATATTTCGCTATTAGCGAAATGTATAAAATCTGCTCCACGTGTCCCTTATTCATTTGAATTTCCTGAAGTCCGCTGATGACTTTGCTGATTGCGAAATCTTCTTGATGCAACTTCGTTGATGGCGAAATATTGCTAATAGCGAAGTTTGGCCTTCTGCTTCTTAACTTCGTTGATAACTTCGCTGATGGCGAAACCTCACTGGAACTTTGCCAACATTTCGCTAATAGCAAAAATCTCGCTAATGGCGAAATCTTGTGAACTTGGTACAATTTTATCCTTGCTTGCATTTTTCTGCACAAAAAGGGTTGAGTAAGGCATGTAAAGCATAAATAGCATTAATGCACATAATTGAAGCTTTTCCATCAATAACTTGTAAAACAAATCACCAAAATGTCTAAACTAACATCTGAATTAGATCACTTTTGAGCACTTATCAGCAAGATAATCCACCAAGTTTTTTTTTTTTTTTAAGTAAGTTAATCCACCAACTATATACCAAAATAGGATATATTGGATGAGAATTACTACTAAAACATAAATAACAAAGTATTAAATTATACCATACTTCCCCACAAATATACTACTAATACAATTTAAACTTATCACAAAATCATGCACTCCGTAAGCCAACAATAATTATGTCAGGCTTATGAAGCATGGATACGGACACGGACACTGACACGTCGATATAACTAATAATTTAAAAAAATCACATAATTTAGTGTAATTACAAGTGTCGGTGTCGGGTCGGTATCAGACACGTGTCGTGTCTGACACCGGGAGACGCCTAATCCAAAGAGTGTTCGTGCTTCATAGTGTCGGACTTAACGTTTGTTTGACACAAGATTTTAGTGACATCTTCATTACTCTCGATATATTGTTCGCTCCCTCTGTCTTATGTTAATTGTCACTTTTGCATTTTTTCTATCAAGATAATTTTCACTTTCCAATCCTAATGAAATATTTACTATTTTTCATTCATATTTTTATTAATTGAATTTCACCTAATATCTTGTTCGGAAGAATCAAGTTCAATTTCTAGAATTTTTTTTTATCAACTTTATTTTATACTACATAATTTACCAATAATTTTTTCTTTGGAACTAACTAACATTACTCTCTCAGTATAATACTAAAAATAATACTCCCTCCGTCTAAATTAGGCTTAAATATGTAAATCAGTCCCTGTTTTTTTTTCTTCTTCTTCCTAAAACAAGTTATCCCTGTAAGTTAATAAATTTTTGCTTTTCGTCCCTCCCATCAAACTCTATTACAAAAATGCCTTGATGTCTAACGGCGTGTGATGTGATGGGTTATGACTTGGCTAAACACGCTTATGTGGACTGACAAATGACCCCCGACTATATCACATGGATCAAAACCAAAAACGAAAAGTTACATGTGGATGAAATTAAAAACACCTAAATAAGAAAATTTGAAATTTAGGTGACCTTCCAAATGATCCTTGACATATTACAGAGACCAAAACAAAAAACGAAAAAGTTACATAGGGACGAAATTAAGAATCACAAAGTTACAAAGTTTAAAATTAAAAACCCTTGTTGTTTCCATCTTCTTCTTCTTCTTCTTCTCTCTCTACCATATTCTTCTGAAATCACATGCTCTGCTAACAATGTCTTCATCATCCATCAAGTCTTTTACTCCAATTGAACTCCACAACTTCTTCTTCATGATGTTTAATTTCGTCCCTCTGTAACTTTTCATTTTTGGTTCTGGTCTCTGTAATATAGTCAACGATCATCTGGAATGCCACCTAAATTTCAAATTTTGTTATTTAGATGTTTTTAATTTTATCCCTCTGTACCTTTTAGTTTTGGTCCCTGTAATATAGTTCGGGATCATCTGTCAATCTAAATAAGCGTGTTTAGCCAAGTTAGCACCCCCACGTCACACGTCGTTTGCCTGCAAGGCGTTTTTGTAACAAAGTTTGACGGAATGGACGAAAAGCAAAAAGTAACTAACTAACTAACAAGGTTGTTTTAGAAAAAAAGATACAAAACGAAAACAAAAAATACAAATTACAGGGTTAATTTACACATTTAAGCCTTCAAATTAGAAGAAAACAACTCATAATTTTTTTAGGGTTTGTCCAAAATTATAAATAAAATATTAATTAGTATTAACATCATCATGATTGTTGTTGTTGTTTGTACTAAAACGGCGTCGTAGCTTGGTGTCTTATCTGGTTAAGAAATCATCACAAAACACTTGAACGAATGAAGTGATGGTAAAACACCTTGTGAGATATTGAGAATTGAGATCAACGAACCATGTCATGGTTAGCAAGAACAATCGCAAACTCTCTCAAAATCGACGAAGAAAACGAAGAAGAAGAACCAGAAAACCCTAACAACAACAATCCTAACCCAAAATCCGATACACAACCCGATTCCGAATCACCATCTGCATCAAGCCCCACCGCTCGCGGCGTCAAAGACGATATCTCCGAGCTAACAAAATCCCTTTCCCGCCAATTCTGGGGCGTCGCTTCCTTCCTAGCACCACCTCCCGATCCCGATCACGATCACGATTCTAAAACTCATGATTCCGATCCGAATCTCGCTGATGAAGATGTTATCGCTGGAATCCGAAGCGATTTTGCTGAAATCAGTGGAAAATTCAAAAGTGGAATCTCGAAGCTTTCTGGTAATAAAACTGTTTCTGAATTCACGAAGATCGCTTCTAGTTTTCTTCAAATTGGATCTGAAGAGGAATATGATCTCGACGGTGTTGTTGGAGTGACGGAGGAGGTTGTTAATTTTGCCAGAAATTTAGCTATGCATCCAGAAACTTGGCTTGATTTTCCTCTTCCTGATGATCCTGATTCTGATGGTATATTCTTCATTCATATCGAATATGCTTAAGTTCATATTGAATATGCTTAAATTTTAGTAATTTACCTTTGCAATCTAATTTTTTATGTTATCAAATGTAATTACGATATTAATATTTTAGCTTACAATTTCCACCTATTTTAGATATTCTAGTTTATATTAGCGCCTCGAATACTTCTGGTTGAAGGCGTATCTGGTGTTCGACACGTGTTAGTGTTTTATTGGTGAATTCAATGTTGTAATTTTTGTCCTTGTGCAGATTTTGATTTGTCTGATGCACAACAAGAGCATGCTCTGGCTGTTGAACATCTGGCTCCAAGGTTAGCGGCTCTTAGAATGGAGCTTTGTCCTGGATATATGAGTGATGGTTGCTTTTGGAAGATTTACTTTGTACTATTGCACCCTAAACTCAGCAAAAATGATGCTGTTATTTTATCAACTCCACAAGTAAGTTAAACTTTAATTGGAATCGATTTTCGACGCATCTGTTTTAGTATTTGTTTTTAAAAATTGAATAGCTGCTTCTGCTTCTTGTGTAACTAATGCTGTGTTATTTACTTTGTTGTTTCTAATCGATTTAATTTTAATCATGTGTAACTAATGACTGAATCAGAGATAGTGAATGTGTTTTAGTTGATTATAGTATTGGAATCTGAATAGAGTTTGATCTTTGAAAATTATGGCAGAAACGGGTAACAATGCTCATATGGTCAAATCAATTTGTTAAGAACCTCTGTGAGTTATATGTGATTGTTCTACGTCACAACTAATAGGTGTCTAATAAGATGTTTTGAAATTTGAAATAAACACACACATGCTCTTCAAATTTTATTTTCTACTGCATGTTACTTGGTATTATTAGTTCTTATTGTATTAACAGCAAATCCTGATTTGCTCGCAGATAATGGAGGCTAGAGCAACATTAACTCAGGCAATAGACCGAAGAAGTAAGGAAAAGAAAGAACCGGACTTGAGCAACATTCCCTTAAAAGTGGAGGAACAAGAACAATACCTTTCTGCACCAAGCAATGCTCAGCTTGAAGCAGTGCCTCTTCAGACCTCTGCTGTTGAAGAAGCTCCGTCTATGGTTGTGTCTAATGTGAAGACGGAGAAACATTCTGTTAAAAGCGATGTAACACAACCTATTGAGAAGTCTGTGGTTAAAGAAGCCCCAATTAATCCTTCTGCAGAACAGTCATCATCTAGTTCAGCAAAACGATTCTCATATGAAGAATCGGACGAGGATGATGCCGATGATTGGTTGAAAGAGGAGGATAGTTCTGAAATAGTTGGACCCAGTGGAACTACCAATCATACGGGTGATGAAGAAGATGTCTCATTTAGTGATCTCGAGGACGAGGAGGATGGTGATGTACATGCAAGTAATAAGAAAACATCAGGTTCTGATTCATCCACAAAAGACTCCCGAGATTGGGTTCAGTTAGGTAAAAGTTCACCTAACTCTGATAAAGATATAAACTCTATGGAAAGCAGACATGCAAGCTCTGGGCTTTCCAGTGCTCGTAATTCTGTGTCTAAGGATTCAAATGATTGGCTTAATGTTGATGACATTGATGTAATTTGATAATGCCACAGTAAATGTCCTCGAGGTAATTTCTTTATATGATTATCTTCTACTTTGTGAATATTTGCATACACCTTTTCTGTACTCTATGATTAACCTCTGAAGGCCGTGCTTTGTGTAAATAAAGCCAGTCTCCACTGGGCTTTGTGCTATGTATGGTTATTACTGCACTGTACTTAATTCTTCTATTTGAATTTGATATATTGAAATATTTATCGATGATTCAAGTTTATTGATCATTTTAATTTACTGAACATATTTCATACGTTTCTGAATGAAGCCTGGCTTGAAATTATTTGTTTTTTTTTGTTGTTTGGAAAAGGCAAAGGAGAATTTTACCGCTTACAAGGTGTACCCTTGAGCTGACAATGTAAACAAATCCATACAAGGCAGCACAATAATTGAAACGTCCTATTCTTTTATCCAACTCCAACCCAAAAAGAATCAGCCACCCTACTTCACACAGCCTGTACCTGGCTTGAAATTATTAGCGAGCGCTATGATGAGTACTTATTTATATATATCATGATAACAACTTCCTCTTGTAAAATGCCATTCAAAACTAAAAAACCTCTTGTAAAATAGTGTTTTATAGTCTAAGCAAGAATTATGAATAGCAGAAATTTTTAGCGAGTGATGCACATAATCTTTGGTGTATTTGAATCAAAGGTACGTAGATGTTTCGCTTAAAGGTTAACCTCACCAAAGAGTTTAACTGCTCTAAATAACGGCTGAGCCTAAACATCAGAACTCTGAATTTCTGAAGTCTAATGCTTAATGCTGTTGTTCCTCTTTACTTTTAACTTTTAACCCACTTCTGTTTGGGGCTTTTGGCGTAAATGAGATCTAGATGTTAGATTAAGTGTCATCAGTCCTGCCCTTCTAATCGCATACTCTCTACGCGCTTATGGGTTCTATGTTTCCGAGATAAATATTTTGAAAAATAGTGTTGACACTAGTATACCAGAAGTGGTGTCTGCAGTTGTTGATATACATTTTGCATATCGGCTATCTACTGCTTTGATTCAAATTGCTGGATTGATTATCTTATCTCCTATACTTCTTAAATGGGAGTTGCTGATTCTTATGAGAGAATTCATCCTTTCACAGTAAATATTTTTGGCAAAATTGCAGCTGTTGTCCTTTAAGTTATGTGTTCAACCATATATATCTTTTAATTTTTGTCTCACATAGGCCTTTTATGTTTTAAAAGTGTTTGCACCTCTAGTTTCTGTTAAAAAAATTATGTGGCATAGGAGGTTGTTAGTGTATTATCTTCTACATAGTAACCGAAGATTTCAGGAAAACTACTTAATAACTGTTTCTTTGCCTAGTTTGGGCGATCAAAGTTTCAGCTATGAGAAGAAGGTTTAGGGTACACCCTTTTGGAGTTTCTTTTTGTAAAGCGAGCACTTATTTTTGTTTTTGTTTTGAAGGAGTAAAGCGAGCACTTTATCACTAACTTTTCCTAATTATGTGAAATGATGAATCTAATATATACCACCTCTTCCCTAATTTTCTATCCAATTCTTCTAATCTTAATTATGTTTACTTGATGAATGTGAGAAAAAATATTAAGGTTCATAGCTAGAAAAAGATGAATTTTTATGCGTTTTCACTTAGACGTACCATTTTGTTTTTGGGTCCCATATAGGTCTTTTTAATAAAATAAATAAGTAAAAATAATGACTATTCTATTACAACGCAAGCATATTTAACTAATCACGCTAACACCATTATTAACAAAAAAAATAAAATCATTATATCGTATCAGACCGTGACGACCATATTTATATTTCGTAACGAGCATTTTTGAAAAGATTAACTTTGTGCATGTAACGAGGCTTAAAAACCTTTGGGGTTAAAAAAAATGTTGACAAAAATGCATATTTACTATTTTTGAAAAGAAGTAAAAAGACCTATTTGGTACAAGTACATAAATTAAAGGCAGAAGATCCAATTATGCCTATAATTCAATTAATTTTACTATTTAATATGATGTGATATTTTTGGTTCTCAAACAATAAATATGATAATATTATTGGGAGGATAAATATGATAATTTTGGTATTAGTCTATTTAAATAATTCAAAATTTATAATTGTTCATAGTAAATAATTTAATTCGCTAGGATCACTCTTTCTATCACTGCCTACAATGATGACTCTCTTATTCACTGAAATCAAAGAAAGTTCCATATTTTTAAAGTATGTTCCACGTAAAATGTGAGACAATTTTCTATTTCATATAATAAGAGAACAAGAGTGAGTAATGAAAATAGTATATTCCTAGCATTATTCAATTTGTGAGTATAGTCCCTCCTCATATTTTATTAAACATGATTTGAGTGAGACTTCTAAATCAAATGGCAATATTGTCTTATTTAGACTACCTTGTATATTTGATCTATTACTCCGTTGTTGGACTTTCATAGGTCTCTTCACTACGTCTCTTTCTGCAATTTTATTTTCTTACAATACACGTGTTATTTCGACTCTATTGTTTTAGAATTCAATTCTGCCTTCTTGAGTTCCAAGTTATTCAATCATCTAGAGAAGTCATGGAAAATCACGGTTTTAAAAATCAAAGGGAAAGGTTAGTTTTATGTGATGCTTCCTCCCTCTATTTGGAGCAATTCTTAAGTGATTTTAATGGTAAAACACAACAATGTTTAAACTCAAAACATATTAAAATAGTAATAGTGATTCTAAAAAAAGTTGTGCTTATATCAAATTAAACGTGACTAAGCCTAAATTCAAGCGACTTCTATAAAACAAAAGCATTTCCTATAAGACTTACTGCTCATACCACTTGATTTCTTTGTGTAAAAATTAGTTAGTGGTTTTTATTTCTCATTGTGGAATAGCCTCGGAGATATACATGTGAGAAATATATGTACAGAGTGACCACCATGAACACACCAGAGTACTTTCTCTCTAGCTTTAAAGAATAATGAGAAACATGAAAACTAACTAAAACTTTCTATGTACACAGATATTTGACAGGGACATAACTTCAAGTAGAACACCAGTTCCATAGATGAGAGAATCTCAGGATTTAATGGGGCTAAGGTTGCTTGAAATCTTTCCTATCTGAGACCATAGCTTGCTTCCAATAGAAAGTCTTGGAGTATCCTCTATACTACTATTTTCACTATTATTCGATGAGGAAGAGGAAGATGATGTACGAGAAAGCTTACGAGGCGCCTTGTGATCAGTAACTACGTCTACGGATCCACCACACTCTTGTCTCAACAATTCCACTATATTTGGTCTTACTTCTTGACCTGAAGGATCTCTGACATAGAATGTTCCTACCACATCATCTCCTCGCATTCCAATCTCAACCCTTGGTATTGATAGTCCATTTTCGCGAATCACACGAGTCACTTTCGATAATAAACCCGTTTTATTTTCAGTGCAAATATCAACCCTTAAACCCTGCACCATAACATACATCAAAACCACCATCAGTGCATTATAGCATAATAATAAGGATACATAAAAGGAAAATCTTAATGCTAGGATTTATAGGACTTACATGCGACACTCTACGCTCTATTGCAGCTATTATGCATAAGATAAGCTTTTCCCTCTCACTTTGGGTTCTGAGAGCTAAACCATTCCACTTGTGCCTTATGTAGTACTCCTGCAAGACATGGATCAATGTAATTAATGATGGATGCATCGTATATTATAGTTTGACTTTAACTCAACTTTATTATAAAATCGACTTGTAACGTGACGATGAAGTACCTGATCGGCTATGGATTTCTTGGAACTAATGGCGGCATGAAACACTACATACTGCATGTCCCTAAGTACACACACCGTATCAAAAAACAACTTGGGACGGTCCCTACACACCAAGTTCACCACCCAATATCCCCTGTCCTTGCATCTACTAATAGACACATGAGTCCCATCACACCCCTTTTTGTGATCGCCGCTACTGTCTCCATGACAGGCACGACAGCCCTCATAGTCCCTGTCGGCATACATTAACTGGTGAAGCCGTCGTTCGGTGTGTGTGCGCCCGGCAGCAAAGTTTCTCAACCTCACATTGTTCCTTTCTCCCTTATCACCATGGGCCACCACAACACTCTCCAGCTGTTCCTTTACCTGGGACAACCGTCTTGGGTCCCTGATGGGCCCAGGTTTGGATGCCTCTTCTACGTAAAGAATGCAGGCCACCCTTCCGTTGTGGGTCCACGCCGTTGCTGAGATGACATTGCAGCTCATGTTCACCAACACTGCTGATATTTCTGATAGTAGGCCTGGTCTATCCATCCCACTCATCTCCAATGCTGTGTTCTCCGTTGACACAATTTGTTTTGAGTATTTTGACTGTGAATATTCTGCGCAGCCTTGGAGTTCTTCATCATCTATGTCCTCTTTTGCTCTTGTGGCACATAGTTCCTATGAACATAAACACATGTTTTAATTTCATATAATTGAATTAGTTACTTCATATGATTGAAACAATAGAGAAACACACCGAACACGACATCAACACCGAAATGACACATAAAAAACCGATAATTATTTGAGAAAATTATGTAATTGATTGTAATGACATGTGCCGGTGTTGTGTCAGCGTATGACACTGGAACGTGTTGGACACTAGATACACATTCAATCAAAAGTATGAAACAAAATATTTTATTGATAGGAAGAGACAAAAAAAACCTTCTCAATTTGGTGCATGAGGTTCCTGTCAGTGAGCTTCTTGCCAGCTTGATCCGTGACGTGGAACACTGCATTGTGTAACAAAAAGAGACACGCACCACACAACTTGTATCAGAACCGAACCACTAATTTTTTTTGCTGATATCATATGATAATGTGGTAGTCATAATAATAGCTCAAAAAACATGATAAAAGTAAGCTTTTTTTTTTTAATGATAAATTGCTTTATCATGGTTTATGGAAAAATACAGGAAAACAATGTTAAAGGAATTCCACTCTAAGAAGGATAAACACTGACCGTCCATAAACCATCCACCATCTGAGGAAATGTATGACTTGGAAATGATGAGGTCAAGATCTGTCAACACCTGTACCATCTCTAATAATATCCCATACTTGTTTGCACTATCAACCTGTATATATTGTCGGCAACATTCATTACAATTCTCATTATAATTAAATAAATGTTACTCACTTTTCATAAGAAAGGTAAAAATGCTATGGTTACCAGTAACTTATGGTTACTAACTTCTTTAGCAACTTTTTTTGTTTATAATTAGGTACGGATGAATAATATATTATGTTGTAACACTAACACTTCTGATCAAAAACGTATTCGGTGTCCAACACCTCCGATACCTCCAACACGACACCGACACAAATAACTATATTAAGTATATATTTGGTATCACGGTAGTTATATCTGAATCAAAGTGATATGCCATGATCTTAAACATAAGCTATTTTTTCAAATTACTATTGGTGTCCAAGTCTATGGAGTGTCCGTGTCTGTTTTTGTTTTGTGCTTCATATGTCTTCCAATTTCTAAACTGGTGTGTACTTTTTTGTTATATTTTATGAATAAACCGACTCTAATTTTAAAACAGCATGACGTCATTTTCAGAGATTAAATTTCTATATGCATAAGAGGCATGGTTTATTTTGAACTTTGCAAGATCACTACAAAACAAGACATAAGGAATTAAATAGATTAGAGAATTGTATCGAACCTTCACAACAGTGCAGTCTTTACAAGTATTATTATCTATACAAACCCTGTCAAATTAACAGAAAATTAATTACGTACTCATAAAGTAACCTACATAATTAATTAACTAATCGGAATATAATCACATAAAATAAAGTGTTACCTGGCTGGATGTAATCTTTCAGTAAGCGTTTCAATCTCTCTATCAACACGAGAATGAAAAACTGTGTCCATTCTTTCTTCACAAGTTGTTTTGTGGTGGTTTTTTTCTAGCGATAATGCGAGAAGAAGAGTTTCTATAGAAAAAAAGAAATCACAGGCTGTACATATAGTTTTGAAATATTCAAAGTATAATAACGTGAAACAATATGCATAATTATAGGAACGAATGAAGCCGTTATCTTGTTTCCTAAGCAATGAAACAGAAACCCGATTAATTAGCTACATAATTACACTCCTTGCTAATTAATCACTCTGAGAAACTTCTAATGAATTCATAACAGAAAAAATAAATAATGAAAATATTTGAAATTACCTTAGGTTTTGGTTTGAGAAAGAAATGGATCAAAGAAAACTTGATTTTCTATTTTTGGGTGCGGAAAGACAAGTGTTGTTTGTTGCATATATGTAGCAAAACGAAATCTGAAATGCAAGACTTAGTTTTCTGTGGTATTGTAGAATTAGGTTTCTCCACTGTCTTCTGATAATATATACAAAGACGTTCCAAATATCTTGGGATGATAATGGAAATGAAATTAAAGAGAATTAATGTGATATTATATCAGAATCTGGAAATGCTTCTTTAAGAAAAGTAATAGTTATGTTTGGGTTATAATTTGGTCGTGGCTATTGGTGATAGGATGAATATACGAGGGTTGTTTTGTTTTGGCGTTAGAATCGGGAATCTGGTGGAACAACACCTTTGCAAAAGCAAAATGAGAGAAAGAGTCACGGGGGCTAATCTAGTATAGTGACTTAGGAACAGGTAGGCTTTAGAGATCTCTTTAAATACTGCCACGTGTTCCTCTTGTCTTCTTGGTGGCACTTCTTCATTGCATAGAGAGAAATATCATAATCTCGTTCTAAATTTTGTTTAGCTCACATATTTTAAATATGGTGAAGTGAATGGTACTGAGATTCATTTTTAAACTGTAAGACACATATAGGTTCTACTCATTTTCTATTTTATTATAAGTCTTTTGACATTGTCACTCGTATAAAAAAAAGGTAATTTTGTATTTAAAACATGAATTATGAATAAGAGAGATTAAGATAGTTTAAAGAAGATAGTAATAAATAATAAAAGGTATGCTAAGAAAATAAATATTGTGCATTGAAATAATGACACTTTTGTGTTAGGAGGCTAATAAACAATAAAAAGAAAAAGACAAAACAGAAAACAATAGCTACTCTTTAAAAAAGAAGGTTCCGCATCAATCTTGAGAAGATACAACAGATTGTTGAGAGAAGAACCATGAAGTAAGAACTCAATATTCGAACTTAAGTTGAAAAAATTGTTTGAGAAAAACTTCATGGTTCAGATGGCCAAGGTGAAAGACTTAAAATCGATGTAGCCGAAAAAATCTAATAAATAAAAACATGGATCATTACGTAAAACTCCATTGTAACCAACTCTAATTAGAGAACCTAGACAACTACCATTAATACTAAGGATGATGTTGAAAAGATTATTATTATTCCCCTTGATCTCTCAGTTGAAACACTTTAAAAGTTATGAGAGAAACAAACTTTAAAAGTTTCGACCATATTTTAAATGTTAAATGAAAGAAAGTATATGAGCCAATTATCATCGCTTAATCACATTTTTTTTTTAGGGATACATCATATTTCTACATGGCATATAATAAAACACTTGATAAAACAAAAATATTTTTTTCAACGTGACATATAATAAAACACTTAATAATTATCCAATAAAAAATTAAATGTTAAAAATTTATTAGAAAAAAGTGGTCATAACACATTTCTTCGTGCATATATCCAGGGCCGACCCATAGCCCGTCGAGGCTGGGCTATGTCACTGGGCCTCAACTTTTTTGGGGCTCGAAATAGCTTTTTTTTGGGCCCCAACAATGCACATCGCTCTAGTGGTGCGGGTATGTATAGCTGAGTGTATGCTCTTTGGTTCAAGTCCCACTTGAGCAATTTTTTTATAGTGCCTTATTTTTTAATAACTTTTTGAGCAATTTTTGCAATAATATTTTTATAGTGTCGTATTTTAATTTTTTTGGGTCCAAATTTTTTTTCTTTTTTTCTTCGGCCTTCAAAAATCTAAAACTGTGTCTACAAATTGTTTGAGACGACCCTGCATATATCTTCCACCGTAGTCAAATTACATGATATTGTGGTTGCATGAGATGTATCTAGCTAGACCCGAAGCTATCTATGACTTATGATCACGTTGCTTGTGTAAATTTGCGGTTGGGAATCCCTTCCAGAATTGTGCACGCTAGTTCCTTCCCACAGAAGTTTTTATTATTTTACTTAACAAAAATGATGTCATTTTTATTAATTATTTTTACAACAACTAAGATTTATCCATTAAATAAAATCATCTACATTGATTAAATCACGGCTAAATGTTATATCATAAATCATAGTGAGATTAAAATCATTAATCTCTAAATCTTTTATAACAGTTTGTCTTATAGTTTTCTTAAGTCTTCTTCTGTCTCTAGTGATCTAATTATCAACCTTATGGTTTACCCTCTTTACTACCTAATCTACAATTTCTCTCAACAAAAAAAAAAAACTACAAGTTTGTCTTATAGTGTTTCTAGTTATTTGATCCTCCTATTTTTGTTGGGTGATATAATAGTTGGTTACTAAGGTGTACAAAGGACGAGTTAGGCTGAGTGATATGTGACATGAACCCGATCATCAGATTAGAACGGGTCAATTTTTATATTGAATCCCGTCCATGACCCCGATAAAATTTTGATGAGGTTCGGGTCCATCAGAGACATGACAGTACAAAGACAAGATCAGATTTATCCCAAAACAAGTAGTTATTACATACATTTTTTCAAAAAATAATTAATTAGCAATTTTTTTGAATCATAGAAAACAACATGATCAAAAGTAGCATAGAAAACAACAACATAATCAAAAGTAGCACAATCTTACAAGCTAATCGAAAGTAGTTGCAACATTGTGTTATAAATTAATTAAAAGTTTGTATTCAACATGACCAAAATAAAAGATGCATATATTAAAGACTATAATTGCTCTAAAAAAACGGTTTACAACAATGTCATACTTCCTTAAAAAAAAAACAGTGTGAGACTAAGTTGGAGAAACGACAACATGAGATTGAGTCAGAGGAGGTGTGTAACATCCCAAATCTAATTAATACTAAGAGCAATATTAATTAGAATTGGGGGAGGTTTTAATCGAGAACAATGGAAAAGAAGAAGAAATTAAAACGGTTAATTGAAAGTCAAGAGGAAATGGACATTCTATGACCTAGGTAAATTCTAGTATGGGTATTACTAGGTGAATAACAACAACATGTGAAGTGAACCCTCAGTTGAGGTTCAAAACAGAAAATGAGTATTATGGAAGTGAAAGAGCCACGTTTGAAAAAACTGAGTATGAGAAAAAATGTAACATAATATTACAAAAAAAAAACTTTGCCCTCAAATTAAATTGGGATTGAACGAGTAACTTGATGGATAACCCTTACTCGACCTCTTTTAGTTATTTACATGCCATGTCCTATATTTTTTGTCTATATTTCTCTTTTGACTAGGTTAGACCCGCCTCATTATGTACGGGCCTTGACGGGTTGTAAGATAGTCCTGGATTTAGTACATCCATGTTGGATACCCATTTTTTTTTTTGAAGTATGGTTGTCCATATTTAGTAATCTCATGGTAATTACTCTATAGGTCCCTTAAATTGCTCAAAAATTTATAAAAACAACTCTCAAATTCTAACATTGAATCCAGTTTTAAGCAAAAAGATATCCATTGATAGTTACAACCCGATATAATAAACAATGAAACAATTGCTCTTGTCCCAACAAAAAACGCTCACTCCTATATAAACTAACCAAAATATCTCCTACATGAGCACGTTGGTTATAATCTACAAAAGTTAACTCACGGGGGGTTATAACCTACATGAGTTAACTCATGCTAAATTATAATCTACGTGAGTTAACTCACGTTGGTTGTACCAATATAGCGAATGTGACTTAAGTCACGTTGAATTTAACACATACGTGAGTTAACTCACGTGAAATGTATTTTGATCCGTTTGTATGAGAGTGATCGTTTTTTTGTTGGGAGAAGAACAATTTTTTAAACAATGTTTTTTTTTTTTTTTTGAGTAATTTCCTAAACAATGTTGAGAGTCGCCCTAAGCAATCTTCTAAATTCTAATCTCACGGGCATTATCCCAAAACAGATAAGTGTCCACAAAGTCCAATCCACCCTCTCCCACAATTAAAAAATGAATAATTTAGTGGCTGTTATAATTCAAATGTGACCCTTTGACAAGTAAATTAAAAACCATATGGCAATTGCAAACCTTCCTCCATACTCCATAATTTTCACCTCAAATTTCTCAGTTTCTCTAATCTACATCGTTCATCACTAATTTTCATTTAATGGAACTGCAATTAGTTGAAAACGCTTTCGATTATATCCGCAAAAGAAAGAAATGGACCTTAATCTTCATTGGTATTGGGTTTAGCAGTTACGTTAGTTACCGTGCTTATCACGCACCATTTATAGCTCGAAAGAGAAAGAAAATTTCAAAGCTTCTGAATACAATGGTTTCTGTAGCAGAGGCTGTTTCAGAATCTGCAGACACAATTGGTATTGTTACAAAAGATGTCAAGAATTTTTTGCAATCTGATTCTGATCATGTTCCTAATAGTTTGAATCAAATCGCGAAATTATCGCGCTCGAAACAGTTTTCGGATTCTTTGGTTAGTATTACTCGTGCTGTGACTGTTGGACTTGTGAATGGTTATCAATCCATGAACCGGGCTGATGAAAATCAATCCGATTCAAATGTTGCAGACCAGGTGTTTGATAAATTGTTTACACCGGCTGGTTCGGGGTTTGCTTCTGCTGTTGTTGGAAGTTTCGCTAGGAATATTGTTCTTGGGTATTATTCAGATGCTGGTGTGAAATTTAGTGGAGGGTTGGATTCGAGAAGTGGAGAATCGGGTTGTTCTGATTCGGATGCTGCTGGTGTTCCGAAATGGGTAGATGTTGTTTGTAGTGATAAGTGTGGGGAGCTGATTGGGAATTTTGTTCAATTGTTTGTTACTACATTGGTTGCGGTTTATCTTGATAAGACAATGCATATCAATACTTATGATGAATTCTTTTCGGGATTGACTAACCCGCAACATGAGACTAGGGTTAGAGAAATGTTGGTTGATGTTTGTAATGGTGCTATAGAGAGTCTTGTTAAAACGTCTCACAAGGTGTTTAATAGCTCGAACCCGGATGATAGTTCTGGTTCAGGTTCTTATTTTGATGCTGGAGAAACTCTAAGTTCTGTAGAGACGTCGTGTGTTGAATCAGAAAGAGATGTTTGTAATGAAGAGGATAAAGGTGGTTGGGTTAGCAAGGTTTCATCCACATTGGCTATTCCTAGTAATAGGAGACTTGTTCTTGATGTGACTGGGAGGGTCACATTTGAGACAGTTAGATCTTTCATGGAGTTTATTTTGCAAACGTTATGTGGTTCTGCGAGAAGATGTGCTCATAATGTTCACGAGGAAGTGGTTGAGATTATGAGATATGCTGCAGCTAAATTCTCTGTTATTGTCGCAATATGTCTCGCGTTGTGCCTGCACATAATGGATTGCAATTGGGCTTTAGTGCCTGCTTAAGTGGTGGTTACTAGTTTCATTCGCCATGTAGATAAGGAATATGATTGGTGATTTGAACTAGGAAAGTTTTATTCTGCTGCTTTAGTGTTGTATTATGATATATATCTTTATATCATGCATTGATTCATTTTGTAAATGATTTAGAAAACCTTTATATAGTAAAAGATGTACAGTGACCATATATACATGATATGATACTTCCTACTGTTCTGTTTTCTCTTGTTTTGTATCACACATGCATGGAACAGCCACTTTCCAAAATTCCCTCGTAGAAAACCTCAAATTCAACATCTAGGAGTCTTCTTTGTTTGGTATGTAATGAATACACTAACTCTTGAATTGGTAGCTTGTTGTAAATACACCAATCTGCATATGTTGTTTTATGTGATTTTTATATTGACTAGGTGTCATGTTTTCTCCTTTCTTTGGATATAAAATCTCCGTTTCATGACAAAATTGAATGAGAGGGTAGACTGCTGACTGAGATTTCCTTATGACCTATTAACTCTGAGTAGCTGCAATCCTCCTTTTTTATAGTGTTTTGCATGAGGAGTGTGTTAGTCCAAGTTGAAGGGACTCTGATTTTTTTTATCTCAAGTGATTAGTCTCTTGTCTATCTGATGGAAGGGTACTCAGGATCACCAAAAATAAAAGAGGGGTCAAAGCCGCTGCCACCGGCGTTTCCTTGTGTCCCAATTATTAAAAAATTGTTACCTTTTAACCCCTGTTCTTAAACTTTGGCATTTTATCAACCGGCTTAGCCTTACCTATTTTGTATTTGTGCTTATACTAAATGAATATATTGCAATTTTTTGTCATCTATTATTCTTTCATCACAGTAGAGGTGGAATCTTTGATATCTGACAGGTAATTGCACATGGAATTGTACTTACGAAATGTTTGGTACATAGTTTGCTTGCTTCATATATCACAGTAGTAGAGGTCCAGATCAGCAAAGACTACATTTTCACTGTCATTTTAATAGGAATCGTAAGGAGATAGTTGTTATATATTAGCTAGCTAATTGTGGGTGGTAATCTGGTTGTTTCGTTTCATAAATAGAACTCTGGATATCGGTCAAGTACTTGGTAGATCACTCTTGCTATGTAGACTTAGCCCTATATATACTTTGGAACAAAGGTTATACCGACTGAGTGTTTTCTAGACCACTCAAAGATCACCCGCATAGTCACTGACCAATCGTTTGGTGGTGAGTGAGTTTTCAAACAACGAGCAATGTATGTGTTGTTTGCATATATGGAAGACAGGAAACCGGAAAGTATTTCACAACAGTATAGTCAAGGTGGAAAACTTGGTGTATGAGGAAATGTTGTAGCTTGGAAGTTGGAATTGGTTGAAAATTAAAGTGAACAATCTCAATTACATACACCATCTCACAATGGTGTTTGAATCTGCAGGCCTGCCTCAGTCTGATTTAGTAAAACTACTAGAATTTAGAAACAAAAGAGTTGAGTGGTTGGATAAGAAATGTGGTGCACAGTTTATTGTTACAGTCTGTAATTCTGTCACTTGCTGCATGTGCATAGACATGATATATATAAACAGGGAATACTAAGTTTCTTGTGTGGTTGGAAAGAATATACCATTCGGCATTCGGGTCTGGAATTTGTTATGCAGTAAATTGGAAAGATGCTGAGGAACGTGGAAGGTCTTATGGTGGGCTGGTCTTGACTTGGGTAAGCAGGAAGGGAGCAGAATTTCGTTCAACCAGATTACGGAAGCTGGTGCATCTCATTGTCATAACACCAAGTGCTGGTTGTCTTGGTTTGAATTGGCCTCATTCTGGGCTATTTCAAAATGATGTTGAGGAATATAGAGGCTCGTGGCTTTGAGGTGTATGATGTAATGGTTGCAGCTTCCCTTTCTCCCTCCCCCGGTCGTCCAAATCATTGCTTCACCTCCACAGCTCTGCGGTCACTATCTCATTCTCCGAAAAACAGCCTTCCTCCACTGAAATCGCAGCTCCGTTGCCATTGTCCCTGTCTGCGTCCAGCTCTGCGGTCACTATCTCATTCTCCAAAAAACAGCCTTCCTCCACTGAAATCGCAGCTCCGTTGCCATTGTCCCTGTCTGCGTCCATAACTCTGGTTTCGACTGCTCTGAGCCATTATTGGTGTTCCCTTCTGTGAAGAATCATGGGATCAGAGTGCCATAGATCAGACTCATACGAGAGAAAGAGAGCATAGGAATACTCATGAGGTAAAAGCTCGTTAGAAAGCATATTGATTGATAAAAAGATTGCAAATTAGTCCTATTTATAGAACTCAACTACTCTTACTAATGAAGTAACTAACTCCTAACTAATTCCAAATTGACTAACACACACTTAACTAACAAACCATAACTATCTTAACACCTTCCCTTTCTTAAAATCTCTGTGAATATTCGACTTATCATTGGTGAAGGATTATGTGATTGAGATTGGTTTATATTTGTCACCATTGCTATTTTTTGATTCCATTTCAAAAACCAGATTTATAAAATCATAAACCAATTTTTAGGAAACAATTTTGTTCAATTATAAACATTTAATTTGAAAATGATTTTTCTTATATATGGTTTAGTAAACCTACACCCCTAGTTTGAACATCTATCTTTCTTTGACAAATTCTGAGGCTTGACAGTGTGAAATAAGCCGGAAGTATCTGTATGGGGAGTGACTAAGGGTTGGTTTGGGAGTTTGGAGGGGAAGGAAGAATTTTGGAGGGAGTAGAGTGTAGAAGAGAGAATTTTGGAGGAAGAACTTTGTAGAGAAACATAATTACTATTATTTTAAATTGAGAGTATTATAATAATATAGATTGGATTTGAAGAATTTATTCAAACACTCCAAAATTCTCATTTAATACAATTTTTGGGATATTATATTATAAAGAAAAATAAACTCCCAATCCCATTCAAATTGGCATACTATCATTTCCTCCATTTCTCATTCCTCCTTCCTTTTACCCAAAGTTCTCCCCTCTTAAACTCCCAAACAGGTCCTAAAAAATTCAATTATTGCATACGTTGTTGTAATTTTAGTATTTGAATTAGAGGTAGTGGTCTGTCTTTGTGTTGATGTATTAAACTGTGATATGGCACACCTTGTATTGTACGGTATATCTCTTTATCTGGAAGTCAAATAAGAAGTTTTAAATAATATCTGAAGTTATAACTTTAGGCTCAACCATCAACCAATTTGATCAATATGGCCATCTGAAGAAGCCGCAAAGGTTGTTGATTACATTGAATATTTTAGTCAGGAGAGTAATAGCTTGCATTAAATCTAGTTATGGTTGCCCCTTAACAAGTCAAATACTCACGGTCACGGTGTACTTTTTTTCTGTCACTTAATTTCTCAGCCATAATTTAATTTTAAAAAAGAGGATTATCATAAATACTACTGTTGTGATAATCAATGGATTCAATGTGATTGATGTATGCTCTTCTGTGTCTTAGTAAAGTATTTGAAAATTTCATTGAGGAACACTTTTATGCAGCTTCATGCACAAGCTCGCTTAGTATGACAATTCACATGCATTTGAAAACCATAGAAATAAAGTAGTTTAATTTATGGTCTAAATTTGTGGATAGGCAAACTTATAAATATCATAACATCCCTTTTCTTATAAATATAAGATTATCATATGGTTTTTGGATGACCAATTTTAAATAAAGGAAGATGATTTAATGACTACTCTCTCCTTTTCATAAGTCCCTTTCAACTTTTCACATAAACTAAAAAAATTGATAGAATAATTAATGTGTATATTTTGCATATAACTATTACTAAATTACCATTTGTATATTTGATATTGACTTTTATCTTATTAGCATTATTAATTATAATTATATTTAGATAAAAAATAATAAACATGTAATTTAAAAGATGACTTATATTTACGGACATATTTTTTCTAGAAATATTTATAATTATGGATTGATGGAGCATACAAGGTAGTAAACACACCATCAAACACAAAAGTATAACATAATTTAATATTTTATAGCATACTAGTGTTGAGGCGAACACTCTATTTGTGCAGAAGAACACTCCGTCTATCAGCTTTTCTATTGCACATTTCTATTGTGCTATCATGTGTGTATATAACATTAGCAGAAAAGTAAGTAAATAACCTCTGGAAGATTGGTTCAAATGAAACCAGAAACCTTATGTACTGAAAAATACTAGAAATAGATAAGTGATGAAAACAAGGAGGGTGAAGATTGTTTCAAGGGTTATGCTTCTGCGTATAAATATAGTCGGTATGAGCAACAAGTGTCCTCCTCATCAAGCATTCTTCCTCTTCAACTCCTTCACAAATTTTATCAACTGCGTCAACATCCTATATCAAATGTAGATGGAAAAAGACACTTGTTAAGCACCAATAGAAGACATGAAAAAGATGTATAAAAATTAACAACAAATGAATAACAGCATCAACAAACCTCATTCTGTGTTGCTACCAAAGATTCCTTTTGAAAAGATGGTGCAGGGCGTGAAGAGTGGGTGAGCATGCAGGAGAGGAACAGAGCCATGAAGAACAAGGCAGCAATTTTGTTCATGTTTGCAAAATTCTAGAGAAGACAACAAGAAAGTTAAATATTAGAGAGAGAGAGAGAGATAAAGAAATGAAAGAGAATATGTGTCTGTTGGGTTGTTGCAGGAATTTATAGAGGAAAAGTGGGTGTGAACCGTAAGTGTGAACCTTTAAAGGTTCTGAGAGATTTATTTATGACTAATGCTAGCAATACTCTCTTTTGAATACTCTCTCTAATACTCACTCTTTTATTGGTTTAAATCATTGCGGGTTTACACTTTGAAAATTGAATCCAAACAAAGTGGTGGGACATTGATTACATCCAATAAAAAGTAAGTGTTAAAGAGAGGGTTGAAAAGTGAGTGTTGCTAGCCTTCCTCGTATTGAAATAGTGTTAAAATATAATTGGAGTAGAACCATCAACCAGAATGAAGCTACATGTAGTAACGTTGGAACCTCAAGATTTCTCATTTCATGACTGAAAATTTATTATTTATATAGAATGACTTGTTCTACTGTCACTGGTGTGAAGTGTGATTAAGGAACAACTGCAAAATTGGAAAAATACTAATAACTTGGTAAGCATTTCTTATACACGAAAAGCACTAAATATACGTTTTGTTTTGTTGGGAGCAAAAATGTTGCTTTTCACAAAAAAATGTCCAATGTCCATAATTTTGAATAGGTGCCTAAAACACTCATCATGCCACTTAATTCCAGTTACTTTCACTTTGCATGTTCCTTAGAAGTTAGAACAAGGTATGTCACTTGTTTTGGCTCCACTTTCAATTAACCTGCTTTTCAACATGGTATGGACTTCAGTCATTTTAGATTAGGATCAAATAATGATGTCAATGTTAGGATTCAAAATTTTAGAGGAAGCAATCTAACTACTAATTTCATTGATCATATTGGTTTTATACATGCAAAAACAATTATTGAGTATTATTAACTAACTCAATAGCAAGAAATTGAACACTAAAACTAACTAAACAAAGTTTCACAAGTGGGCACCTACAACTAAGAGTTCAAATGGGTGTTCGATAAGTCCTGAAATTGCTCAACCGATTGGATTGTAACTTTAAATCTACTTTTTTTGTATGAACAATTTTGAGGGACTTATTGACCGATCATCAAAACTTTAATGCACAGTCTAACAGGCCAAAAAGCTAAAATACTACCAACAATCAAATAATGATTGTAATTCCCTGCCATCATTAGGTGAAATATACAAAACAAACATATTTCCAGGTCTTTGGTGCAAACACACCCACACATATAACCCTGAATCAGAATATGTTCTCGCACTCGATAAATAAAGTTAAGTTACCGATCATCCAAAAAAAAATAGTTACCTATAGTACCGAATATCAACTGAAAGAGCTACCTATATTTAGTGTTCACACGCCGCATATAAGATTACCTTCGATGGACGAAATCTATGGGAAACCAAAAATGCTATTTTGCTTATATTATACATGTGGAATTGAGTTATTTTAAAGTGAACAATTCATCTAAAAGAATAAAATAAACAATAACAACCGTTGATAAACAAATCAATAGATCATATTATATGCACATGTATAACAAATTATAGGTAGTTAAAATATCTATTATTAATCTGTTTACTTTATTACTCATATCTATTGTTAATTTCTGAGTAAAAAAACAATAGGTGATAGTTGTTTTTTTTTTTACGAAACAGGTTTTTGGTCATATACTGTAAAATTTTGAATTGCTGACCAAATTTTTTATGAAATAAAATAAATCTCTAATATAGAAATATGTAATATTTAACAACAAAGTTAAAGACAATTTTCATATATTTTAATCTTTAATTGTGTACCAAATAAACTTTTTAAGTATTAGTTTTGAAGAAATTTCATTATTCAAGACTCTAGAGATATTGAGACTTTGATTTATAGGATAACTTTACGGTCCACAAGTGATATAGTTGTTGTATCATTTACAAATTTATTTTTATCATTGTCAAGTAGATATATTAAGATATGATAATCAAATATTAATACCCTAAAATCATACAACAACAAAGGACAAAGTATGTCTATATACATACTATATCATGACGTACCGCTGTCCTCATGTTTTCACTGTTCTTAATCTCGTTTATTTTTTCATATATAAATAATCACTTTATTCGATTCATCCAGTTCAACATCATTAGTGAAAACTCTCTAATTGGCAAACACACCCTGGATTTATGATAACCAAAATTACAATATAAATATAAAGTATAAACATTCAATGGTTCACGCACTTAAACAAGTTAATTAATCACATGCAGTTAAAACTAGCACAGCCATTAAACAACAGTTCACATGTTAGGAATAAGAAGGTATACCAAATAATACATTTCTTGGCTCAACTCTGTTGTTTGTTAAAGAGTTTTCAAATTACTAGAAAATCATGTACGTCACAAAATATACTTAATTGTGTCAAAAGCAAAGGGAACACTAATCTATTTCAACACGTTAAGGATCTAAAATTCACATTCAGTCAACGTATACCATTGTATGTTATGTCATTTGATACATCTTTCGGCAAAGGTTAACAAAAGCTGTAATATAGAAATCAACATTCAACGTAGTCAAATATTGGCAGCACTTCTTTTGAGCAACATGTGAATGTAAACAGTGTATTTAAAATACAACTAATATTTTTTAAATAATGTTATAATATTTTTAATATCTTATATTGTTATTATTTTAAAAAATTACAACTTTGATTTGTTTCATGTGGTCGATTTTATAGTACCATTGGAATATAAACAAAAGGTAGTGGGAATAAGATGCATTATACATCGTATAGTATATTGTTCTTTAGGAGAGGAAATTTATTTTATTAATTCACAGAAGCTCGCTCGTGACATATCGCACCAAATTATTATCATATATATCACACATGGACACATATATAACCAACAAGAGAATTATATATCAACCAAAAAAAAAACCAAAAAAACAAGAAAATCATTTTTACGAAGAATAATCTTGAAATCCCTGCTTATGTATGATTGTTCTTGGACGTTAGAGGGAGCAGATAACGAAATGTTGACCAGACAATGGAATAGAAAATTATTAGTGCAGATGACTTTTTCTGGAAGAAATTAGTGTATATGACTTATAGACATAACACACTAAAAGAAAGGCAATCGCTACTAATGTCAAGGAAGAATTTTTGTTTATTTGCATAAGCATGATGTCAATTTTTCAATGAAACAATATTTGTCTCTCTAACCCTAGGGGTTGGCATGGTGTGTGGACTTTAGATTTCATAGTGTGTTTCTCGGATGCTGATTCTCGGCAGTCAAGAGAATCACGCATTCATGCAGTCAAATAATTCTCCTCCACTTGATAAATCAAACGGCCGATATTATTTCACATCCATTTTAGAGTTTTAATCCAAAACAACAACACGCACGCGTTCACTTCTCTCTATGTGAGGTTTCATCCTTGCCATGCTCAGCCAGAGAAAAAGTCATTACTTGATAGATCTTTGACACAATTGTGAATTTTGACTTCGTGAAGAACCAAGAACTTACCGGGTCTCAAATTTGGAATTACTCTAGATTTTATTTTATTTTTTTGTGTTTCAATTGAAAGTAAATTATGCTAAATGGAATAAATTGTGATTTGGGGTTTTCAATTCAATACCAAGGATTCACCGAGATAAATTTTCCACTTGAATCGTATCAATCTCATTTTCGATGGGGGAAAGTATTGGATCAGAAATTGTATGAAATTATTGTATGAAATTATCTTCTTATCAATTTGATTTTAGATTTGTTTCCATAAAACTGTGTCCTTGTTCAATTCAATATATGTTCTAGCATTACTACAAACAGACAGACAAGAAACAACGACCACAAGGAGATAAATGAGAGGAGGAACAAGGAGATAAATGAGAGGAGGAACAGAGTGAACCTTTTTTATGAGATTTTGGTTCGTGAGAGAGAGAGAGAGAGAGGGAGGGAGGGAGGGAGGGAGGGAGGGAGAGAGAGAGAGAGGTATTAAAATGGTATGTGAATGTATTAAAAGGGATAAACTATATCAGAGTGTATTTGAACCATATGATGCATCGTGCGGCTCAGAGTTTCCTGACTGTGTGAATGTGTGATTCTCTTGACAGCCGAGAATCAACATGTGTGTTTCTCTCTAGATTTTAGGTTAGAATCTTTCCAATGCTAACAATTAATATGTTGGGTTAATCCATACAAAATTTTGCTTCGACTTCAAAACCCACACCAATGAATAGTGGAATTGAGTCTATGGATTAGTCCCACAAAGTTTTGCTCCTACTTCAATTAAACCTCTCACGCAAAAAATTCAATGATTTATGTATAAATATATACTCTTTCCGTCCCATAATAAGTAAGTCTTTTGCAAAAAAATATTGTCCCAAAAAATTGACCTATCTCATTTTTCAATACAACATTAATTACTTTTTTTCTTCCAATGATAACTCTAATTAATATTACTTTTATCACTTTCAATTCAATACAGGGTCTTATTAACTTTTGCCCTTAGGGCACAAGATAAGAAACTAAACGTAGAAATTTAATATTGGAAATTGTGCATTCATGATCTCAAAAGCTTAAAAACTTATCATTTCAATACAACATTTATTTTTTAATTCTATTTTTAGATCCTTATCTTATGCCCTTATGACACAAGTTAGCATTTTCCTTCAATATATTCTACTTTGCATTTACGATAAGGGAAAATGCACTAATAAGTGACAAGACACTTAAAATCATTTTTCTCTTTCTTTCACTTATTCACTTTTTCTTAATATGTGTGAAATGAACAAAATACTCACTTATAATGGGATGAAGGGAGTAAAAGATTTTACTAATGAGTGTCTTATGACACTAGTTAAGAAGTCAAAAATAGAAATAAATTATAAATTTGATGTAGAAAAAGTTAATTTTTAAAGTTTCAAGGTGTTAAATACATTATTTTCAAGATAAACTTTCTCTCGAGTTTCTTAACAAGTATCCTTAGGACAAGTGTTAGCATTTCCTATGTATAAAAAGCAAGATCATGAATGTATGAATAATTTTAGAGTTAAATATATTTTTATTTCCTATAAAATAATAAATATTTTTTTAAGAAAAACAGAGCTAATTTTAGTTTATTGAAATTTTTTGGCTATATTAGTGGGCCCTGCTCCTAATTTTCTTCTCAAACAAAGTCTAGAGTCAAAAAGAGAATTTTTTCTGACCGTTAAAAGAAAATAAAGAATTCCATTTCTAGAGAAAAAGTGAGCATTTGGTCATAGAAACCGTTATTGCTCTTTCTCAACATTCCAAGTTTCCAACTATAATCATGGTTCCGT
>Ga0228711_1002968_pt1 | contig 26320 bp, 26 predicted proteins | sample MedpolnodulmetaG_2_FD_177996 | JGI IMG/M metagenome (GOLD analysis project Ga0228711, IMG submission 177996) | Root nodule microbial communities from Medicago polymorpha collected in Santa Monica, California, United States - brown nodules | ecosystem: Host-associated > Plants > Roots > Nodule... | reverse complement strand
GTGTGGACCAAGGTTGTGAGGGTGGTCTTATGGATGATGCTTTCAAATTCATCATTCAAAATCATGGACTTAGTACTGAAGCTGCATACCCTTATCAAGGGGTTGACGGAACATGCAATGTAAACAAGGCGTCCATCCATGCTGCTACCATTACCGGTTATGAAGATGTCCCTGCCAACAATGAGCAGGCATTGCAAAAAGCTGTCGCAAATCAACCTATTTCTGTTGCCATTGATGCTAGTGGATCTGACTTCCAATTTTACAAAAGCGGTGTCTTTACTGGTTCATGTGGAACTGAGTTGGATCATGGTGTTACCGCTGTGGGTTATGGTGTCGGTAATGATGGAACCAAGTATTGGCTGGTTAAGAACTCATGGGGAACTGATTGGGGTGAAGAAGGATACATTAGGATGCAAAGGGGAGTGGATGCCGCTGAAGGACTATGTGGCATTGCAATGCAAGCATCTTACCCTACTGCTTAATTGTCAAACTTAATACTTATGTTACCTAAGCTTTGTAATTCTCGCAAAACTGTGATTGATTGTGCAATTATAAGCTAGATTCATCATGGTTTCTACAACTAGTTGTGTGTGTATTCTATACATCTAGTAGTTACACTTGTGCATTTATCAATACAGTGAAAAATATGAAGAGTACATCTTATAGTTCACCGTTCTTCTGTGCTCTTTTGCTTTCTTTTCTAATTGTGAGATACCACAAATTTTGTCTGTAACTTACAAGGGATCTCACAAAGTGTTTCTTGTAAGTATTGGATTTTGGCAAACTCAAAACTTGCCATTCAAGTAACATTGGTTTTGGTTTTTAAAATATAATGCTAGTCAATAAGATATAAGTTTAATGCTAAATTTATAAAAAAAATTAGGGGAAATTATTGAAAGTTTAGAACACATTTGATAATGTAACCAATAACAACGAACACATTTTGGCAGAATTGATGTAGCACGGTAGAGGACGGTGATTAAGCTCACTGATGGCGGTGGTACTTGCAAAAACTCTGATTCTCAAGTAAGTTATAAATTAGGTGAGTGAGTGGTTTGGGAATAAAGAGTGTGTACTCCTGGTACAAGTGTCCATTTATAGATGAGTTTCGGAAGCATTTGGACGCGAGGTTGTTGAGGGATGCTTGGCGTGGTTCACATATATGATCTTGATCAAACAGTGAAGATGAGTTGGACGAATTTGCTTGGGTGTACTGGCGGTAAAGTCGCGTATGGCACGCCGTCTGTTTAAAGATTTGGACCTAGGGCCAGTTTGAATGACTTTCTACTATTGATAAACAATAGCAAGTTCGCCAGTTGCATTCAAATATTTATAAATCTTATAATAGAGCATAGGGTTGGTTGGTTAGTTAGTTAGCCAGAGTTTGTTACTATTAACATAAATTATCATGAACTGATGTATGCCAGCTCATACACTTCCATTCATATGCAATTAAACAATTCATTCTCTATGTTTACGCTTAATATACAAAACTCCTTCCTTTGTTTTTAACTTCATCAAGTTTTACAGTGATGAAAATAAATAATTTTGTTCTGTAAAAAAGCAATTAATATTTTGTCAAAAATCTTTTTTTTTTGTCTTGTACTCAGAGAAACCTTCAATCCACATTGTGCTGCACCAGGCATTGATCCAGTGATCAGGTATGTCATCTTTACCTTCACCTCTTCCTTGTTAGCATTCTTCTTTTTCTCTTCTGTCATATATCAATGTTCTTGTTTTTAATTGCTATGCAAGAAACACAATCTTGAGTATGGAAATCAAGAATTTTCTATTATGATATGCAAATTATACAAAGAGATTTCTAACCATCTGTAAACAATGTTGAAAGATATATGTACGTAAGTTTGCATAATTTATTTCAAAAGGCATAGTACATGCTACTTGATTTACAAAGTTTTTCCTCATTGTGCTATATTTTCTTAATCTTACCTCTATTATACAATGATTGTGTGATTTTAGGCTATAGAGGAATGCTTAATTATTGTTAGCTTACATAAATGAAATTTTCAAACCAAGTAATGATAATTGAGGAGCTGTTATCTATGAGTGTTAATTCTGCTATCTACATTATATTGTTTGGTTGAAAACTCTCAACATTTTTGTTTTTGTCCTTTGAATGCAGGATGACAGAACCTGCATCTACCGGGGAGGAAAATTCGTCGCCGCATCTTCCTGAAATAACACTTGGAATTGACATTGGCAGATCACCATGCTGTGTTTCTGTGTGGAATGGTTCCGAAGTGGAGATTTGGAAAGAAAAAATAAATGAGATGATTAAGAGATATTTCGAAACTTTCGATCATGTCTTTACTGATGGAGCTAGTAGTAGTAACGTCTCACTCTCCCAAGCGCATGAGGATGCAGTTTCCAACCTGAAAGACTTGATTAGCAAACTTTTAAATGAAAGTGCCAATTTCCCATTTCTGATGCACACTTTGGACATTAAGGTTCGTCCTTTTGTTGCTGCATTTGTGAACAAAGTGTGCAAATCCACCAATGCAGTAGAACTCCTTGGAAACTTTCTGGTGAAATTAAAAGAAATGGCTGAAACTGAACTGAAACAACCTATAAGAAATGTAGTGTTTATTATTCCAGTTTCATTCAGTCGATTGCAGCAAACCCGGATTCGTCTCGCTTGTGAGATGGCCGGTCTAAAAGTTATCAGACTGATGCCTCAACCAACAGCAGTGGCTTTGCTTTATGCACATCAACAACTGCATGCTTCTGCTTCTTCTCACGAGGATATGGACAATGAAAGCAAGAAAATTGCTCTGATTTTCAATATGGACGTGGGTTATTGTGATGTTGCTATTATTGCAACAGAAAAAGGAAAATGCCAAATAAAAGCGTTGGCAGGAAGTGCTATTGGTGGAGAAGATTTGCTTGGAAATATGATGTGTCATCTCTTTCCTGATTACGAAAATATATTCAAGAGAAATGTTCACGGGGACACAGAAATTACAACGATGGCTTCTCTTCGAAGTATAGTCCACGACGCGATTACTAAGCTTTCGTCTGAGGCAAGTGTCAAGGTTTATTTAACGTCAATCAATCGTAGGGATGTAACACAGGAGGAGTTTGAGGAAGTAAACAAAGAAGTGTTTGAAAAGTGTGAAAGGCTAATCATCCAATGCATACAAGATGCAAAGATAGAAGTTGAGAATATAAATGATGTGATAATTGTAGGTGGATGTTGTAATATACCAAGGGTAGAGAGTCTTGTTACTAAAATATGCAAAGGAAAGAAACCATATAAGTTAGGTGTGAATCCTTTGGATGATGTACTTGGTGGTGCAACAGTGGCCGCAGCTGTTAATGACCCCTCTGGTGACTTGGAATTGCTTACTTCTCAAGTCACACATCTTGCCATCGGAATTCGAGCTGATGGAAACAAATTTGTACCTATTATTCCAAGGAACACACCAGTGCCAATCCTGAGTTCGGATATACTTTTGGCAACTATTCATGATAATCAAACTAAGGCATTGATCGTTGTCTATGAAGGTGAGGGACAGAAGGTTGAAGAAAACCATCTTTTAGGCTATTTCGAACTAACTGAAATACCTAAAGCACCAAAAGGTTTTCATGACATCATTGTTTCCATGGACATAGACGATAATAGCATGTTGACAGTTACTGCTATGGTTGAGGTACCTCCTATTTCATCAGAGTTTCGAAAGTTTGATGATGGAGAGATTGGTAATTGTGATGAGTCCGGAATTAGAAAACATGGCGATACAATGGATTTGGTTACTATGGATTTGGAAGAAATGGATTTGGAAGAATAAAGTCATGATATCCAGTCCAGCATATATCATTGTATCTTGTTTAGTTGTATTTTGTGTGTTTCAGCAACATAGATTTGATGTAAAGGTCTATTGTCTGTAACATATTTGGAAAATAATAGATAGAGACTAGAGATGACTTCAGTTCTAAGATGATTCTGTAGAAAATAAAGACCATCAAATTGAGAAACTAGTTAACCGTTACTATACAAGAGAATATGTTCATATATGTCAGTTTGAGAAATTTAATATAAATTGTCAAATACATACATGTAAAGATATGTGATTTTGTCCTTTGACTTTTATTTTTCTTTGTTGAGATATATGTCTGCTGGAAACTGAACTTCAAATAGGGGTCATCCCGCTATCCCATTTTTGTTAAGATATATGACTATTATGATTCTATTTTATTACCTAAACACAATAAGATACAATAGTATTTTATTTTATTTATTAGAGTTGAGATCCTCTCAATTTCCCAAAAGAAATGAAGGTATTCATTACTATAGTATTAGTGAATAAATGTCTCATTAATATCATAAATTCTAGAAATTATCAAAATTATAGGGACCAATTTGCAAATTTTAAAAAATTATATGAACCAAATTGAGATTCACATTGTATAGATTAATGAAGCACTTTCAAATTTTAAAAAATAATTTAAGTACCGATCATGTGTATCACTTGAACAAATTTTGATTTCGTATCTAAAAAAATAATTTATTTTGTGACTAATTTCTACATTCAACTAAAGTACTTGAAATTTAATTTGATTGGTAACTAAGGATAAAATTGTAAGGAAAAAAACAATTATATAAAGGGTAATATAATTTATATAAGTTATAAAAATTATAAAAAATAAAAAACAAGTTTTTAAAAAATTTGATTACCAAACAGGTTTTCTAATTTTCTATTTTCTAAAACTGTTTTTGAAAATTATGTTACCAAATGGATTTTCCAATTTTTTCATTTCTACAACAGTTTTGAAAAGTCAATTACCAAACAAGTTTTTTCTTTTTCTCTTCTTGAAATCACTTTTCTAAAATTGATTTTTAAAACATATTTTGAAAACTAAAAAAAAAAGTGTTCCAAACAGGCCCTTAGTTTTTATTTTTTTTATTTTTAGGAATTCAAGTTCTTAGATTTTAGGTGATATTTGAAATTTTCTAAATTTAACTTATACAAAATACAACATAAAATCCATTCATTTTTTAAAGTTCTCTAAGTTTATGAACTTAATGCTATTGTATGGATTAATTGAGCGAGACATCAGAAGCCAATAAGTACAATAGACATCATAAGCGAATAAGTACAATAGATCTCTCATTGTTTTTCGGATACGGAAACATGATGGACGACAAGTGAAGATATAATTAAAACAGTGAAAATATATAATTGACCAAGAGGATGACATTAGATAAATAGTTAATGAAATTTAATCCCATAACTTTATAATCTTTGAAAGTTTCCTTAGATTTACCATATTCAGGTGTTCCGGTACAAACAAATTTACAAAACCATAACTTAGAATAGTAAAAATAGCTAATCAATTTAAATTATTCCCAAGTTGATACCATACATGAAATACTTTGATTGTTATTATATACTACACCCTCTGATCACTATTATAAACAAAAATTAATATTTTAGATTCATTCAATAAATGATGTATGTAGTCTTTAATATTAAAGTGACTTTTATTTCATCGGAGAGAAATTGCAAACTCGGGTTGGCCTTTTGGAAGCATAAACTTCTTATCAAACCTAGAAGATTAGCTTTTGTCACCTCAGTTTTTTCCTCCATCCCTACTTACTACATGTTGGTTTCTTAGCTCCCACATAAAATTTGCGACCTCATCGACCAGACCATCTCGAAAATTCATCTAAACAACTCTAACAATAGTGGCCTTAACTTGGTAAGTTAGGACAAGATTGTTTGTCCAAAGATTTGGGGCTATCTTGGGATTCGTACAACAAGGGATGGAAACACCACCCTTATTTGTAAACTCGTTTGTTCTAAGGCACTAACAAGCTTTGAAAATACACTAATGGTGCACATATATTCTCTCGTATACCAACACTATTGTTTCTTCCACTCGGAGCTCCATCATAAAAGCCAAAAACATCACAAATATGGCTTTACTTTGCGAGCATACTTTGGTATTTTATCATTTCTGGAATAGTCATCGGGACCTCATTTGGCCGAATATGCCTTAATGTTCCTTTTTGTTCATATAAACGACCAAGATTTTTAAATCAAATATGTGAGTGAATCTTCCCTTCCAAACCTTGACGCCCTTTATACCCAGTCACCTCAAGTCATCATCGATGTAATCTATAATCTAAATCTTCACTTTAATCCAAACATTGAAGATCTTTTCATCTAGTGTGATAACAATAATGGTTTCTACACTACCAATATTGGTTACACTTGGCTTTTGAAGAAAAGAAACATGAATACATCTACTCTATCATAGTCTTGGATATGACGACTCCATTTGCCTAAAAAGATAAAGTTTCTTGTATGGTTGACTTGTAACAACGATCCCTTTGCTTCATCGTTGTAACATGGCTCCCAATAACGATTGCCATCAGTGCAATTCGGAACAAGAATCTTTCCTTCAGTGCATTAGAGATTGTTTAGCCTCTCGTTCTCTTTGGCAAGCTCTTGGCTTCTTTTATGCCGAGTTCTTATCCAACACAAATTCGATTAATTAGTTCAAACTAGGGTTATTTTCAAGTATTGTCAATATATTTGCCTCAGACGTATGGTGGTCTTGGCGTAGCCAAAATTTTTCTTGCTTCTCCAACCCATCTATCCCTCAATATCGCCTTATCTTGAAAGCCCATAATATGACCTCCACTATCATATCTTCCTTCCATAACTCTCTGCCTATAAAACACAAGGATAAATGTGTCAAATGGAACACACCAAATCAAACTTACACCATCCTTAATACTGATGAAAGTTGTGTTGGCAATCCCGTTAGAGCTGGATTTGACGACTTGCTTCCAGGGCCGTTTCTAAAATTTTGGTGGCCTAGGGCGAACTTATAATTTGGGTCCTAACTAATAAATATATATAACTATCAAACTTGATAAAAAAAACTAAGCAATTTTTTTAGGGCTTGATAGACCCCTAAAAAATATTTTGGGGGCCTAAATTTCATACTTATTTTTTGGGGTGTAGGATGGTCGCCCTCTTCGCCCTGCCTCAGATATGGCCCTGCTTGCTTCGTCACCCTTCTGTGATGTGGATCTCTGATTTCTCGAGCCTCCTTGGAGGAACCTATGATATCCTTAATGTCGAGCTCCATGCTATTTACCATAGGTTATTATTGGCTAAACAATTGAACTACAATGACATCATTTGTTTTACAGATTCTCTTCAATGCGTTGATATTCTCCACAAACCAACACCAAGATTTCACAAGTATGATCCTAGACTTCAAAGATTTTCTTCATCACAACTGAAAAGTTCGCATGGCTCACACCCTCTAAGAAGGAAATAACAGTGTAGATTTCTTAACAAAGTTTGAAGCTTCCTCTAGCATATCCATCCATCCCTATCGACTAACATCTTGGACGTGCTTTCTACAAACTCTATGGGAAGACTTGGTTCCATAAAACTTAGGTTTTTATTTTTTCTTTTTTGCCTTTATCTATTAGCCTTATCAAAAAAAAAAAAACTCATATAAGATTTTTTTTTATCAAGTAGTCCCGTGACTAAAAATTTATCTTTTATGCAACGTCCTTACCAACCGAGTTAATCAGAAAAATTCTTTATTTCATTTTTAAAGGGCTTAAATAAGATTTTTTGTTAATAATATTTTGAGACTTTATCAAAAGATATCGTAAAAGGTGTTAGTTAGTTTGCCTGGTTCGGTTTATAAAAAAAAATATTAAAATTTGGTTATAGTACTTGCTTGTTAGCAAGACCAAAACTGAAAAAAAACAAAACGACTCTGTTCTGGTTCTTGAATCTCGATCTGGGTACAGTACTCTGTTTCTCCGTCTGCTTCACTCGAGTAGAGGGTTCCATGGATCGTCAATGGCGTCCTAATCCCAATCTCAATCCAAGACCAATCCAATACCAAACCAATCTCTGCCCCAATTGCTTAACCCCACACTTCCCCTTTTGCCCCTACCCTTCCCCTAATTGGCCACCACCACCAAACCCTAACATCAACAATTACGACTCCGATTTTGATAGAACCTTCAAGAAACCAAGAATCGAAGACGACGAACGAAGATTAAAGCTCATTCGTGATCACGGTCTCAATCCACCTCAATTTCAACACCCACCACCACCACCGCCGCCGCAATATCACGCATTTCCTCCTCCGCCACCACCACCACCACCAATTTATCATCCTCAACAACATCACAACGAATTCAATTCACCTTACCACGATCCCAATTTTCACCATTTTCAACCTCAACCAGTGAATAATCATAATTTCAATGCACGAGAATCACATCATCCTTATCCATATCCAAGTCCTTACCCTAATGGTACTAACAATGGTTTTTCTGACAATACTGCTCAAATGGAAGCTTCTAGATTCTACAGGCCTCCTCTTCCTACTTCTCCGCCGCCGCCACTTCCGATGGATCCACCTATGTATTTTTCTCCACCTAAGAAACCACCTTCACTATTTCCTGTTACTTCTTCTGCGCCTCATGAGCCTCACCCATTTCCCCAACCTTATTTTCACACTACTAAACCAGAATTTTCCACTGCCTTTCCTATTGAGGTATGTTAATGCTAGTTTTTATTGTTTGATGCTGTTTTTGTTAGCTATGCTAACGTAGAGAGAAGACTTGTGTATTCTATAGTAAGGAGAGTAGTTAAATCATTAGAGGCAGAGGAAGATATGTAAGAGTAACGAAAAAAACACACCATTCTCTTTTTTTTATCGAAAAAATTATAACCACTTCCCACATTCCAAAAAATTAGAAGCCACCAATGTAAACTTAGAAAGAGACCTGCGATTCCATAGAAAGTCAGGGTGACCCCTTGTGGCAAAAAAGGAACTACAAATTCAACTATTAAGAAAGATCTATATATTATTAATGAGTTAGATAGAAATACGGTATATGATAGAGCATTATGTTGTCATTTGATCCATGTAGCCGACCTCGGTTAGTGGGGTAAGACTTGGTTGTTGTTGTTGTTGTTGTTTTTTATGATTGTTTACTTTTTGTTTTATGTTAGGAACCATCGAAACAGTACTTGGGAGATGCTCAACCTTTTACGATAAACCCATTGGCTGCCGTGAAGCCTAAGTTTGTTGATGCTTCTCAATTATTCCGGAATCCACTTCGAACTTCACGGCCTGATCATTTTGTGATCATACTTCGTGGTTTTCCAGGTGTGTTTTTCATTTTTGTATTATATTAATTGCTATTGTTGATCCAGAGTTGTGTTGGTGAGTTGTGATGGTATAGAGTAGTACTACTATATGTATTAGCCAATCATTAATAAGTTATGTGATGGTGTAGCTGTTATGCCTTTCTTTTTAAGCTTGAAATACTAGGTTCAAATCCAACATATACCATTTTGTTAAGATCAATTTAAGTGGTGTTGATGGAGGTGGATTAAAGAGTGGATGAAGGGCTAGTTATGGTGGTTTGAAACAAAACGAAACCCGGATAAAAGTAAAAAAAAATAAAATAAAATTCAGAACAGAAATAAAAAAAAAAAAAATGCTGTAACCTGAAGAATCAGTAACCAGATGAATGCATCAAAATGTGCGGACGTGGCCCAATTAGAGAGTGTGTGACAGATGGAGTGTGTTTGAGCGTTTGCCCCTAGCTTTCCTCATCTTATAATATGTATAAAGGGCAACCCGGTGCACTAAACTCCCGCATACGCAGGGTCTGGGAAGGGGTCCCACCATTAATATACATCTTATAATATGTATATTAATGGAAAATGATGAATGTTTGAAGGGGCCCTGGCCTCTCCTTGTTCCATAGAAGACCAGCCACTAGTTATAGTGTGGAACAAATTGATAAATGTATGCATGTGAATAGGGATTTTCCTTATACGTCTTGGATTTTGTGGAAGATGACAAGTGTTCATAATTTCATTGTCTATGTTGCAAATCTAAAGGAAGCTCCTGTTGTTTGTGATTTCTTGGCCTTGGGCTGTGATGCGATAGCAATTTGTTGCCCATTTTACATGCCAGTGGTATTGATTACTTTCTTCTGTTGAGATCTTTTCTACATGTTTGTCTCCTTTTCAGGCAGCGGTAAGACTTACTTGGCAAAGATGTTGCGTGATCTAGAGGTCGAAAATGGTGGTGATGCTCCACGAATTCATTCTATGGATGATTATTTTATGACGGAGGTTGAAAAGGTTGTTGAATATATGGCTTTATACTTTTGACCAGCATTCTTGTCTTGTCATATATGAGATTTTAATTGGTTATGTTGTAACTTCTGGTGGATGCTGTGTTAATTTTATTTTTTTTAAAGGTTGAGGATAGTGATGGACCAAAATCTTCAAGTTCAGGAAGAAACAAGAGGCCTGTAACAAAAAAGGTCATGGAGTATTGTTATGAACCTGAAATGGAGGAGGTAGCTGCTACTTGCATTGTGTTGTGTATTTTTTATTTAATTTAGATTTAAATGTGTGCTCTCATTTGTTTCAATACCTAGTATTAGATTTATGTTGTCCTTACAGTTTCCCTGCTATGGAATCTGTTGTAAAGGAGGCTGTAGAGGAGAGATAAATAGGGTTTGGGGAGGGGGGTTATTAAATTGAATGTGCCAAACTTATATTGCTTATTCAAAAATTTCTTCTGTTAAGACTTTTTTTTTTATTTTTTATGCAATTTAGGCTTTTGTTCACCCAGAGATTTGTTTTGTCTGAATGCATTTTAAACAAAAATGCCAGGAATATGCAAAGATTAATACAGAAGAAAGCTAGAGAGTGGAACCGAATATTTGCAATGCATAGTATTTGGGAGCTCGTTATGTTTGCACCATGTTGTAATTTTTATGGTTGTAAATTTGGAATTAGGACGTTGGATCCTGGTTGCAACCTTGCAGGAAATTTTTATATTTATTTTGGATGCTTGTCTTCTGTAAATATATATTTTTTAATATAAAAATACTGGAAAACTCCATCGTTCTATGCTCTAATATGTTGCATGCACTGAATCTTTGTATATTTATTTTGGATACCTGTCTTCTAAAAATATGTTTTTTCTTATAATATAAAAATACTGGAAAATCCCACCGTTCTATTCTCTAATATAATGTTATATGCACTGAATTACAATGTGCAGGCTTACCGGTCAAGCATGTTGAAAGCATTCAAGAAAACTGTTGAGGAGGGCGTTTTTACCTTTATTATAGGTATGCATTACAAAAATGTGTAGGCTAAAATATTCTTAACACAAACGAACTCCACTATTTTGGATATTTGACTTAGTTTGAGGTTGCAGTTTTGCTCTGGATGGAAAATCTTGCATTTTGTCATGAGTTCCGTCCATACTCACTAGTGACACTGTTTGTTGATTTATTGGTAATAGAGTTGCACCGAGTACTTGATCTTAGGCTTAATCTCCTCTGGTACACATGTTTATGTGAAATTAGTTTAGTATACTCAGGTATCCAAAAGTGAAAAATTTGTTTATTAGGTTTATTAGAATAACATAAGCCTAGAATTCATAGAGAGTGGTTGAGGGTTATGAACTAGCTTGTTATAGAATATGATAAATTCAAATGTGTAGTTTCCTATTAGATTAAGTGGTGATGCAGTGCCCATGCACTGCCTATATGTTCACTAACTACAGATGCAGTTTTGTTTGGCAATTGACCCTTTTCTTGGTGGTATTTTGTTCCTCTTCTTAGTGGATGACCGCAATCTGCGGGTAGCTGATTTTGCTCAATTTTGGGCAACTGCAAAGGTATACCATTAATTCTTTTTTTGCTCGCAACCTCTGCCATGCATGCTCAAGAAGACTCACAATATCTTTGTAATACTCTCTCCGGTCACCCTCAAAATTAGTTTTAGACATGTTTCACTTGCCTTCTGTTACTTAGTTTTGCAAAATTATGAACTTTTGTTCCGTATCATGATTCTATATAGCAAACAGAGGGTAGAGGGTTGCTGGCAATGTACCAGTAACTTTTAGTGTCAATAACTGCAATTAACTGAGCTGAACCATTGAAAATTATAATAGATATTATATTATGCTTCCTAGCTGTCTGTGATGTTAATGATAATGGATATTAAAGTGTTATTTTAAATAATTCGGTTGCTACTTCCTATTCCATTGCTTTATGTGAAATAAACTGCCTCCTACCAAAGTTCTGGTTTGTATATGTTTGAATTTAAATCTGATTCCATTTGAAATTGATGGATGAATGCCAGTTGCTTCTGTACTGTTATAATTATCAATACTCATTTCATAGCTAAATAGATCTATGAATTGAAGAGTAGGCATATGAGATATATTTATTCAATGTTATCTTTGCTGACGAATATTTTTCTTCCTTTCAGAGATCGGGTTATGAAGTTTACATTTTAGAAGCTACTTACAAGGACCCAGTGGTACGTTTATTTGTTTCCACCAAGCAATATGGTGCCTCATTTTGTTTTTCTTTTAGAGTAACATCCAGCTAATTATCATTATTGGTCTGTGCAAAACTAAATAAACTATCTTAATTGGCCATCCAAAATATTCCATTGCATAATGATAGAGAACATTTTCATATTGCTTTAATGTTTCCCGTATTGGATTAGATGTTTGAATTTTTGATTATAAGTGTTTGCTTTTTTGGTCATATTCAATGACTAAGTTCTCTTATATGATTAAATATTTTTCAATATTATGTAGGTTTAATTATTGTTCTTTATTCAGGGTTGTGCTGCAAGGAATGTCCATGGATTTACACAGCAAGAAATAGAAAAGATGGCTGAGCAATGGGAAGAAGCTCCATCCTTGTATCTGCAGCTTGATGTGAAGGTTTGCAGTAAATTTGTATTATTTGTGTGAAAATAGCAATTCTGAGGCAATAAAATTTGTATCACTTGTATAGTAAAGGCTCTGTATTGTATTTTAATCGTGTCTCTTTTCCTGACATTACAGTCACTATTTCATGGAGATGATCTAAAAGAAAACAGAATACAGGAGGTAATTGTAACTTTTGAATGTTTTTTCGTTTGAGCTTTTATGTGCAATTTGAGTATTAGGGACCTACTTTCAAACAATTCTGGTTTTTATTTCTGCGGTTAAAGATGGAATTTTACAGTGAGAAAGAGAACAGGCGCGATAAAGGTAGTTAAAATCAAGATTTTACTCAAAATCGAGGAGGTGAAATAAAAGTGTAAATTGTGGAATCGTAACACGAATTGTAAGATTTTACAAAGATCATCTATATGTATATAAAATAATATGAATATGTGAAATACTCTCCAAGGACTTCAGGCAAAGGATTTTGAGCCTAACTTTTTTGGAATGGCAAATGTTATTGTTATGCTCTAAACAATCCTATAGAGATGCTACTGAGGACGTGGGCATTATGCTCTAAACAAATAATGATAAAGAACAGTTTAAACTTCTCTCAGTCACCAAAATTAATTTCCTTGTTCTGGCAAATGCCTTAATGTTATTTCCATAGAAACTATATCAAACTGTGACAATACTTTAAATGCCAAGAATGTTTTCAAAAGTAAATGTATATTATTATTTAGTAACTGTCGATATTATTTACAAGCATTCTAGTGATTGTTTTTAATTTATTAACTATATTATATTTAGTACTTGTATTTAATTATTTATAACAACTTAAACAATTAAAACCAGAAATCTTTTGAATGAGATGATACAGTCTCTTCCAGTTTAAGCCGAGTCTCAGGTTTGAATCCGAGGTTGGGCATGCCAAATGCTAAAACTCTTAGTAGATGCTCGAGGAATTAGTCTCTATAGTTGTGCATGAGGATACCCGGTTTTTACCAAAAAATGTAACATATTTATAATATTTTTAGTAAAATATAATATGAAGCTTGTAACATATTTAGGTTTCATTGGGTTTATTTGTAATTATTCTAATGCTCATATAGCTGCAATAACTAGTTTTAATTCGAAGCTACCTTATGGTTGTGGACATCGTATCATGTTAGATATGGGATATTTGATATGTGCTGGTTATATACTGTATAGCTGTATATTAAATTTTTTGCCGAAGATCCTTCATTATTTTCAGTCGGTGTGCCTGAATTTGACTGGTTTCATATGACATATTTTCCAGGTTGACATGGATATGGACGACGATCTTGATGATGCTTTAGTTGCAGCACAAGGAAGAGGAGCTGACAAAGCTGTTGACCGTCCTGTCAAGGATGATGAAGGTAATATGCTCTAACCCGTTGGTGTTTGTATGGCTGCATCTATCCTGTTAATGTCATTTTTTTGGGTACATCTGATCACTGATAACCAACTGTAAGATAGTCGTGGATCTTATTTCCTTTATAATATTGGATGAGTTCAGGTTCACATAGGATTATACAACAATGAGATGCTTGACCTGGCCAAAATTAGAAAAATAAGTATCCACTCTAATATTGGGGCCTATCTTGATATGTTATCCGCTCCCCCCCTCATGTTATACTTTATTCAACCCTTTATCTGGTCGAAAGAACATTAAAATTAGGGAACAGTACATGGTTAGAAGCAATGTTGGTAGGGTCAGAAGTTATACCCATGGGATTGCCCGATCCTGCAATCCAAACACACTTGTTTGTGTTGCGATGTACGTAGGATCAGATGGCTGAAGATCACAGTGAAATCATAAAAATCACAGTCAAATGGGATCGAGAATACGGCACAGGTGGCTTTTTTATGTTCTGTCGGGTTTTTCCACAGAAAACCCTTGTCCACCGGAGACTTGTCATCCAACAGATACACAGTATCTCCTCTGGATAATAATTCGGCTAAAATTTTTAGATTTGTTTTACTTCTTTGTCTTTCGTGTCTCTTCACTGTGGTTAGCCCTTTGCAATATAGGCTCCATAAAGGATGGGAAGAGATGGGATGCTGAAGAGGAACATCCAACGGAAGTCAGAGAACTTGGTAAAAGCAAATGGTCTGAAGATTTTGAAGATGACATCGACCAAACTGAAGGTATGAAGGGCAATATTAATGCTCTGTCTGGGTTAATTCATCAATATGGCAAGGAACAAAAATCTGTACATTGGGGTGATCAGGTATGACATGTATTTGATGCTATTGTCTGAAAGCTTAAAGAGTGTAATATTTGAAGTCTGTTTCAACCTTAGTATTATCGGTAGCAAAAATTTGCATTCTCGTTTAAATTATTTTTGGGGTACATGGGAGATGTAGGAAGATGTAGGAAAGGGGTAAGGAAAAGGGTATGATGCAGGCATTGAGTAATGACGTCAAGTATGCTATGGTGATGTTGTTCAGGGCAATGTGTGCTATCGGCTATGTTGTTTCTGTTTTTTCAGATTCTTATACGTGTGTATTTATTATCTTTCTCCACTTATTTTTCTTCCTAGTTTTGTGCGTTTTACTCCTTTTCTTGTTGAGGTAATGAGGACACTGAATATAGAAAAGGGCAAATGGACTAAAGTACTAAACCATTAAGATTTTTTATTTTTATGTTTGGTGTGTATTGAAGCACAGCCACAACAGAAATACCGGCATGATCTGTTTTTGTTGCTTATATTATGGATTGAAATCATCTGTTCCTTCGTTGTCCCTTCAGTTAAATAATGACAAATCACAAAAAATTTCCCACACTTTTAAATAGAGCAACATTTTCTCTATTTAGTGTTTTTTCTAGGGTGTTATTTTAATTAAATGTACTAGAAAAAAGGACATACGAAGGGGAGTAGGGGACATGTGATTTGATTCCTTTCATTATAGGCATTTTCTTAATGTCAGAACCCCTTCCCCTTTCTTTGCAACCATCCTTTCAGGTTGGCAAAACAGGATTTTCAATAGGCACTGCAAGGAAGGTAACCACTTTGTCTTTAGTAATTGGACCTGGTGCTGGATACAACCTGGTTAGTTGTTTTGACTTTCATCATTTCATATTGCTTAAATTTTAGGAACAACATTTATCTGATAAGATATTAATCTTCCTTCTCTGACATTTAGTTTCAAGATTATATGCACTTGTTTTTCATTTTACTTTGCTGAAGTTAATCTGTTGTACTTGTATGTATTAAGCACCTGTTTGCTCATTTTTTGAAACCTTGGAAGTTTTTTGGTTTTTTGGAAGATACCTTTATAAACCATTGTATTGTGTGTTTATATACAGAAGTCGAATCCATTACCTAAAGAGGAAAGTCCAACCCAAAATAGTGTGGAAACAAAGAAGCGCAGCACATTTCAAGAACGAATTCGGGCTGAACGAGAATCATTCAAAGCTGTCTTTGATGGGAGACGTCCACGGATTGGACTTGATGTTGAGGAGGACTGAATCAGAAATTTGGTTTACTCTGATTCATACAGATAGGTTCAATCTATACCTCTGTGTATCATGAATAGTTAATTAAAAGAAAGTTGAACCCATTTGGGGTTGGCCTAGTGGTTGACTTGGGATCTTGGAGTTTGCTCCTCCAAAGGTCTCAGGTTCGATTCCCTCTAGTGCCAATTTCGGTGGGTTAAGTCCATACAGAGCTTGCTTTGACTTTAAACGGGACCCCCCCGCAAGTGGGCGGTGGGATTGATCCTCTCGTATTAGTCGGTTCTTTGATCGGATACCGAGTTTTCAAAAAAAAATAAAAAATTAAAAGAAAGTTGTATTTTTTGGTTGGCTGGAATTGAAAAACATGCTGTCCCCAGCCGAGTTTTGTGAAATTTTGTAAAATTGACCAAAAGGTTAATATGAAATATATATTCCTGATTTGTTAAGGTCAAGTTGCTGTCTGTAAGACTAACGTGTCATTTATATTTTGTTGTATAATAGGAAAATATTATAAATAAATTTGAGGCTGTAGTAATACCCAATACTTAAGCCCGGGTACTTAATTTTTAATGTTGTTAAATATTTTAGTAATTTTTTATTTGTAGCATAATAGGAAAATATTTTAGTAAATTTCTTAGAATTTTGGATTGTGCATAATTCGATTTAAAGAACCGGGTCGTAACATGATGAGTAATGAACACAATGAATTGAAGAGAGAAGCAAAAGAAACATAACATGTATTTTGTATTAAGTATTTCCTTGTTAAAATTGTTTTGATATTGTTAGTTTTATTTACCAATTGGTTAAAATGATTATTTGGTAAATAAATTTTTTTAATTTATGTTTAATTTTAAGCTTTTTATTTTAAAACTAAATTTGTGATTATTTTTTAATAATGAGCAGATAAGAATATAATTAATGGACCACATCAATATTATTATTACAATATTACTTTTAATAATAATTTTAACGGATTCATGAGTATTTTTTATTCTTTTATTTTGTCATATTTATAGGCATAATGCCCTTTTTTGATATATAATTGAATGTTTGTGGTTTTGTTCATAATTTTATCCTTTTTGGTTTTAGCACTTTGAGATTTGTATAATGTATTTTTCTCGTTTAATAAAAAAATATAAAAATAAACACTATCAATAATTGTACCATAAAATGGTATTAGCAAATGATAGAAATATACGGTAAAAGTTGAGACAATTTAATATATAGTAGAGCTTTAATGCAATGCATATTACACAACAAAAAGTTTACAGTCTGAGTCTAATGGTGGCGGGATAATGTTAATACTATGTATTATTCAGTGTTCACCTATACTTTTGCTATTAAAAGATGAAGAAAAACGGGTAGAAAACTCCAATAGCAGGTAATTAAATTGGTCCAAGATTGACAAATACATGAACTGGTCCAAGCTATACGGACTCTGTTATGTTGATTTTATAGATACAATTGTATTGATGACTTCCTATGCTATAGTAGAACATGCTTGTTCTTTTACTTTATATTTACATTTATATATATTTACATTTCAGTTACTCTACTCTTTTGTCCCTTGATCTTTCAAATATAATCAAAGGGAAATGGGGGGAAATATAGAAAAAGACAAACACAACATAATTACATAGCTAAGGTTTTAGGTCTGATCCTTGGTTTACTACTGCTACAATCTAGATCAGCCTCTGTTCCAATGTCTTGTGAGTTGTATCTGGTTCTTAACATGGCTTGCCAACTTCACATTTTAGACTACCTGAAAAACGAGTAAGCGCTGCTGCAAAACTCCCGGGCTTTGCCTTGATGTCTGACTTGGGAAAATTTGCAGCCTTAGTTCCAGACTGTTTAAAGAAGGCTCCATTCATCAACAAGTCATTCTCTGATCTCCAACTCCATGCCTTCCATACACTTTCAGGTGCATAGTCCCTCTTTGTCACCTAAATCATGAACAACAACGGTCATACATACTTTCCTCATTTTCAATTTGTAGAATTTTAAGCAAATAAATTTTTTATATTAGACTGAACTCATTCTTACAAAACCAAGTTGTAAGTTGAGATGTGTCGCTCTTTATATACCTCTTTTGCATTTGGGTTGGGAGGAGCAATAAACCGGTTACCCTGGCTGAGTATGGTGGGATGTGTGCTACCACCAATGGCATACATAAGCCAATGAGTGTAGTCATTGTTAACAATATGAAAGAATCCCCATCTACACCTTGGCATCCTCTGTATCAATCCTTTCCCAAAATGGTTGAAAGCCACAGTTATTTGCGAGATTTGATCTCCTGAGAACCCATCACTTGCTCCAAATAACATAACCTACACCACAAGAAAAGTTATTTATATATATGCATGCATGTAAACAAAATAATAAGTAGATGGGATGTTAATTACATCATTATGACGCGTCATATGGCAGTTGGAAATGGTAATAGCCGTTGATCCCGCTACGGCATCAACCAATCCATCATCACAATTCCACATTGAAATATGATCTATCCAAACATGACTAGCTCCAAACATTGAAATTGCATCACCATCACTCATACTACGGGATCCATAGTGATCCACCGAGTCTCTGATTTGGCCACCGCTGCTTTTTTTAATATCATGGATATGTAACCCATGGATGATTATGTTTTTCACGTATTGCAACGTTATTTGAGCACCCTCACTAATATGAACGTTTGCACCACGTGCATCTATGGTCTTGTCACTGGTCAGTAGAAGCTCCGCCTTTAGTTTGATATTCATATTATGTTTAAAAATGATCCATAATGGCTCTTTTTGAATGGCTGCAAATCGCAATGTCCCTGGTTTTGGTGTGACAAGATCATTGTCAGATGGATCAGTGACAACATATATTTTGCCAGCTTTGCCTCCTGTTGTGCCGTGACCAAAACCAAGAACACAATCTGCTAGCTTCTTGCGATTCTTTTCCCAATTTGGATCACATCTCCAGCATTTATCGATGGGATTTGTGGCTGAGCATGGACCTTTGTATTTGGCTAAACCCCTCCTCGTACTATTGGAACCACTAAGAGCCCTGCCCCATTCATGAAATTTAGTTTTATAAGGTTATTCATATTACATCATATTAATAAAAGTAAATGCAAAGGAAATTGTTGCATTATTCTCACAAGCCAATGCATATTGAAATTAATAAAAAAGGACTTACTTGTGGACATGCATATTGAGATTAGAAGTTATTTCCTGAGGGTTTGGCTTATAAGCTTGCTGTGCAGCCTTTTTGGCATCATGAGATCGTCTCTGCCAGAATTGGTCGAAATGAACTATGTTAGCCTCGAAGATAGGGACTATAGCAAGAAAAAATACACAACCAAAGAGCAATCTAAGCTTGTTGGCTTCCATTCTATCAAATGTTTCGTTATCCTTATCAAGTTTTCTATGTTTCTTGTTTGCTTATGCTTCTTTTTTCTATGTTTCTTGTTTGCTTAGTTATGTTTCTTTTATAGTTTGAAATCCTCATTCCTGATTTTTTGCATGGCCCTACGTACGCGGTATTATTAGATCCTCTTAGTGCTATATCTATATGTGAATGTGAATGGAAAAATACCAATAACCAACCAAAGTGCATGCAAAGATTACGCTTCATATGTTATATATTTGGGAGTGATTGTAACACCATACATTTTTCTTAAAAATAAGATAAAGTCCTTTATATGGGGGGTAAGAGATTATGCATGAAGAATCAGCCGTAATTCTAAATGAATGGAAAATGCAAAACGAGCGATGTGAGGGAATAGTGCAAAGCCTTTCCTTTCGATGGTTTATATTTTTAGTCTATTGGCTTAACTTGGTAATCTAATTTGGATTTGTTCACTACAATGCACAACTAATTATTTGTATGAACTAATAATGTGTCATTAATGCCATATAGCAATGAGTAGCTTGAAATAATGCGTAAAAAGAATATTTACACTAACTTGGTATTATTTCCACATTGCACATTACCATTCATCATGTAACTGTAACCGGGCATTTGTTACATAGAGCTATAATCTTTTTAAGTGTGAAACCATATACATACATGTATCTATAAGATTTTGTTTCACGATTTTCTATTGCCTATAGATACGTCGAGCCATTTACTTCATTCAAATTATAACATTGAAAATCATGAAATAAAATCTTATGATGTTTCTCATTGCCACTCTCCATTTTGTATATGTTATATAGAACCACAGTACAACATTATATTCTTACGTATCATTTAAAATAGAGACAGAGAACTACAATGTAGATTTATGGAACATATTAAATGGAGAGGAAAATGTGAAACAAAAATTATGTTCACAACTTTAATGTTAAAGCTTGAATAAAGACTTATTTACTAGTCTAGACAATAGATAACTTTTTACTGCATCAATCGCTGAATATTAATATTTTTTAAATAGAAAATTTCTATTGTTATTATAACGTTTAGTTACATCTTTTATGTTAGGAGAGAGTTAGAAGTGGATACATCTATGCACAAATGACAATTTAATACTATTCTTACCTAAATATAATACTATCAATTTTCTTAGTGAGAAGTGCCAAATGAGCTTATGGATTAGAGAGGGGCATTTTTTTTTATAAGGGATTATTTTTTGTTACATTTTTATAACGGATTAGAGAGGAACATAAGTATTACTCTTTAAATAATAATTTTTTTTTTTGCACAAATCAAAATGCCATATATATTAACATCAACAGTGAAGCTCCATGCACAAGGAGTGGAAACAACACCACCAATCAAAGTTTACATACACAAGGAGCCAACAAGATTACAAGCAAAACAGACAACAGTCAGTGGACACCCGTACAAGGTAGTGGATGTCCCCACCAATCATGATAACAATAATAAAAGAATGCCTGTTTGGCTTTCAACCACAAAAAAGAGAGTAACTTAACTCGCTCAAAAAGAACCAAAGGAGTAGACACCATATTTTTGAAAATACGGTTATTATGTACCTTCCAAATTACCCAAACGCAAGCAGACCCCTATCCATGAAGGAAACCTGGATGAAATGATCACGAATCTGACAAGGAGTAACCACCGAGATCCCTATCCAATTCCAAATAAGAAGCCACATAGAGTAGGACAAATCACAATCAAGGAAGAGGTGTTTAGCTGTTTCGGAAGCTCCACACCCGGTTACACAAGCCAAGTCGTTCACATGAAGGATATTTCGCCGCAAAAGATTATCTTTTGATGGAAGCCGGTTACGCAGGAGACGCCACACGAACAAAGACACTTTCTCAGGAATATTCCTATGCCAGACATCATCCACAAGACTCCTATCCACTTGCTCACATGAAGTCGTGAGAAAGCGATAGGACTCCCGCACCGAATAACCATGCACAGGGTCTAAAAGCCATCTCCAAGAATCAGTGACATCGACCTGCAAAACAATGTTATGTAACACCTCCGAACACTCCCTCACACTATCCTCCTCCCATGCTAACAAACGACGTCTCCACTCCCACGCCCTTCCCTCCACCTCCCACCCTAAACTCTCCATCTCCTTCACCGTACATTCCTTATTTATGGCTAAATCAAAGAGTCTAGGAAATTTAAATCGCAAAGGTGTTTCCCCAATCCAATGATCAAACCAAAATAAGGTTGTCCTACCATCTCCCACTAACCTGCGGACATTGTCATCAAACCAACTTCCCACTCCCTCACCAACCCTCCCTCTGACTCGACATATAGACCTCCACCACATAGAATCATGTCTTCCCCCCTCCCTTAATCGGCCCCCTACCTCCCCATAACGGGCCTTCAAAACACGATACCACAAACCCTCCTTATCAGTCAACATACTCCAACACCATTTACCCAACAACGACATATTAAATTCTCCTAATCTCCTGACCCCCAAACCCCCTTCCTCCTTCAGAACACAAACAAAGTCCCAATTAGTCCAGGCTATTTTCCTATGATCCTCACTACCCTCACAAAAAAATCTTTTAAATATAGATTCGATAGAAGAGATTATACCTGCGGGAGCCTTGAAAAAGGAAAGAAAGTAAACCGGGAGCGACGACAGGACAAATTTCAGTAATACCAGGCGACCACCGAATGAGAGAAATTTATTATTCCACGAGGACAGACGAGCAACTATATGGTCAACAACCGGTTTCCAAAAACTCAGCTTCCTTGAATCCCCACCAATGGGAAGCCCCAAGTATAAAAAAAGGAATGGACCCCATTCGACAATTCATAACCATAGCCGCCTTTGACACCCACGAATCAGATATGTTAATACCAGTTAGCATACTCTTATTAAAGTTGACCTTCAACCCCGAAATTTCCTCAAACAAAAGCAAAACCGCTCGCATTGAACGCACATTCTGCCAACTCTTCTTACCTATAATCAATGTGTCATCAACAAACTGAAGGTGAGTAAGGTGGACCTCACCCATGCCGCCAACACTATAACCCGTGTACATGTCTGCCTCTACCATAGTCTTCATCAAAATGTTAAAACATTCGGCGACCAATAAAAATAGAAAAGGGGATAACGGGTCCCCTTGACGAAGGCCCCTCTCAATAGGAAACTCCTCCGTCGGACTACCGTTAACAAGAACTGAGGCCACTGCCGCTCCTACACATTCTGAAATCCACTTCCGCCAAAGAGTTGGAAAATTCATATTAGCCATCACGGAATCAAGATAATTTAAGTCCACCGAGTCATAGGCCTTCGCAAAGTCAACCTTAAACATAAGAGGTTCCTTCTTCATGCGCTTTGCTTCATCAACTGTTTCGTTGGCGATAAGGATACCATCTAAAAATTTCTTCCCTTTAACAAAAGTTGATTGAGAATCGGACACCACACTACCAATAACTTCCTGTAATCTATTAGCTAGAACCTTCGCTAACACCTTATGCATATACCCCACCAGAGAAATAGGCCGAAAATCATTTAACCGTTAAGGGCTTCTCACCTTCGGAATCAAAGCAATAAAAGTTGAGTTCACCCCCTTCGACAACTTGCCATTACGATGAAATTCCACAAAAAATCTCATGAAATCATCTTTCAACAACTCCCAAAAATCTTTTATAAATCCAAAAGTGACTCCATCCGGTCCTGGACTCTTGTAATTATCACAATCCCAAACCGCCCTCCTCACCTCTTCCAAACAAAAAGGTTTGATTAAGTTACCTGCTGCACCCCATGTCAGTTTTCGAAATTCAAGACCAGTCACTTGAGGCCGAGATGGTCCTATAGACTTAAAATGATGTGAAAAATGATCATAGACAGCTGTTCTGATATTTTGGACCCCTTCGATATTGATTCCATCCACATTCACCAAGTTAACAGTATTGCGACACCGTCGATTAGACATTACACCATGAAAGAATTTTGAATTCACGTCCCCCTCTTGTAACCAATTCATCCGCGATTTCTGTCAATTAATACTAGTTTGAGTTTTAGCCATGGAGTGCAAACTGACAGATAATTCATGAAGTTCTTGCACTTCCTTCTCAAGAAGCACAAGCGTTTCTCCTTTAGAATCTAAAAAAGAAATTTGATTTTTAGCTTTGGATTGTACCGTATAGGCTGATCAGCAACACGTTGATTTTTGTTTGTTAATAGAATATTTTCTGTGCTTGAAATAGGTTCCAAAACCGGTGCAACAAACGAATTATTCTTTAAGTTTCCTGCTGATTCAAAAACACGTGAATGTTTGTTTGATATAATAATATTTTCTGTGCTTGAGATAGGTTCCAGAACCAGTGAATTATTCTTCAAGTCTACTGCTGCTTCGCTGACATCAGAGGCAATATCCTTAGAAATATACTGCTTTCTTTGTTTGTGCCATCAATAATTTCTACAACCGGTGAGACAATATTTACATGTTGTCTGTCCCCTTCTGTTTCACTATCATTAGTTGCAGTAACCTTAGAAATGTGCTTTGCTTATGCCATACCTTGTGCAAATCGTCCACCAACTCATCCAATTCCCACTCACCTTGAACCTCATCCAAACCAGAAACGTTATTATACTGTGGTAACGCTTCCGGCTCAGTTACAGAATCCATGACAAATTTCAAATTCTCAACTTATCTTGCGTGGACTTCTAATTTGTCGTTGAGAAATTACATGGTGAACATACTTTAAAGGATCTGGATTTTGAAAATCTTTCTTGTATGCAATGAAGATAGAAATTTAGAGAAGCATAACATATTACTTCTATCCCTTATTATAAATTATTTGATAAAACAATTATTATATTTTACGATATCAATGAACTGATGAAGTATTATTGTTTTTTGGTATACACTTGACTATTATTAATATCTCTCTCTTCAATTCTTTGTGATATGATTTTGTAAAGGATTATTTCGAACAATAATTTTTATTTTTATTTTATAAATCTTAATATTGAATATATACTCCCCTGGTCTCAAATTATGAGCCACTTTGATTTTATTTTTTCTCTCCAAATTATAAGTCATTTTACAATAAAAATAAAATATTAATGTTTATTTTTCTATTATATCCTTTAAAATATTTTAATGAATTATCCAATATATATTTAGTTAAATTGGAATTATTAAAAGACTTTGAGAAGTTTGTCAAAATAAAAAGACAAGGAGAAATCTGTGTTTCTAAGTGATTGTTAAATTAATATTTTTCTTTTGTTTCAATTTGATTTTCAAACTCCTTCAAATTATATCCTTAACTCAAATCAAAATAAAAAAAATCCAATGAAAAACATGTGTTTTTTCGTGCATTGTCATGTCTGTGACGTGTTAGTTAAAAAAAAAAATACTTTTTTTCTTTGTTACAAATAAATATATTTAGTTGATCACAAGTATTTGAACACTCTATTTAGACGCACACACGTTTAAGAATTGGTCAGCTTTGTTTGCCATCCAATTTGATGGCCCACACAGTTAGAAAGGATTACCCAAGAAGTTTACGAGAGCAACAATCAATTTGTTTGATACATTGATGACAATTTGATCCATGCTTTTGTGCCTTTTGAAATGATATTTGGATGGACACATAACTTGACCTGGATGTTATCTGGATTGCCGGATGTGTGTCCATAACCCTCACTCATTGATTTCATTTTGTTTATTTACTTACAAAGAAGTGTGTTAGGTGTGGTTCGTGAATGAATGTATTATTGACTTGAACTATGTGACATGAACTTTGTATTTAGGACTCATTTCATATTTGTAGTAGAATCCTAGATTAGTTGGAAACTTTAGACTTGCCCGCGCATTCACTTTGAATCATTCATCAGAAAAAGTTTTCAAACCTTTTGTACTTATGTCTTGTCTTAAAACTTGTTCTGTTTTCAATCTTTTGTTTGAGGACAAACAAAGAGTTAAGTTGGGGAGAGTTTGATAAGTGCCAGAAAGTAATATTTTTATTGAGGGAAAAGCCGAGAGATAAGTGATAAATACGCTATTACGCTTTATTTGTCTTACTTTACCCATTTGTGCAGGAATTGAATTCAAGACACTAAGCAAAGAAGAAAAACAAAGAAGAAGTACAAAGGCTAACTCGCCATGGCGAGTAAAAGGTGATCAATGGCGAGTCAGAGGCGAGCAAGTTCCAGAGAGCACAAGAAATCACTCGCCCTCAACACGCAAAGGCGAGAAGGAGGCGAGTGAACTCGCAATGGCGAGTGAAAGGCGAGCCCCAAAGGCAAGTAATTCCAGAGAGCACCAGTTTTCACACGCCCTCAACTCGCAATGGCGAATGGAAGGCGAGCAACTCGCAATGGCGAGTGAATTTACTCATGAGGCGAGTTAGGGCGGCTAAAACTTCTCAGAGGTGACGTGGCACAAACCCACTGGTGAAGAAACCTCAACTCGCCAAGGCGAATGAAGTTACTCGCGAGACGAGTTGATGCAGATCAGAATTTCTATAAAAGCCCACTTGATCATTTCACTTAAGATATCTTAGAATCTCATATAATATTTCGTAATAGTGAGAGAGAGAGAGAGAGAGAGAGAGAGAGAGAGAGAGAGAGAGAGAGAGAGAGAGAGAGAGAGAGAGAGAGAGAGAGAGCGAGAGAGAGTGTGA
>Ga0228711_1002965_pt1 | contig 26328 bp, 25 predicted proteins | sample MedpolnodulmetaG_2_FD_177996 | JGI IMG/M metagenome (GOLD analysis project Ga0228711, IMG submission 177996) | Root nodule microbial communities from Medicago polymorpha collected in Santa Monica, California, United States - brown nodules | ecosystem: Host-associated > Plants > Roots > Nodule... | reverse complement strand
AAAAAAAAAAACAAATTAGGGAGAGTGTGAAAGTGATACAAAAAACCAAAGAAAAATGATATGAAATGACCTGCTATGTCCTGTTAAAATAAAGAGGTTCATGGTTGGATCTATTTAAAAGGGTCCATATTAGGGGCACCCATTAATTTTAATCAAAATAGAAATAAGTTTAATTAAAATTTCATAAAACTACTATTCGTGATTTATTTGTATTAGCGCAATAAAAAAGACGGGATAGACGGGCACAGAGTGCCCGTCTAAACACTAGTCTATACTATTCTATAATATTTATAAAGAAAATAGCGTTTTTTGGGCTGATTTTTTCCCTTCAAATTATACCCTTAAGCAAATTTGGCCATAAAATTGCTATGATGTTGGTGTCACTAAAAAATGGATTTATATTATATTTTTTATATTTTTTTTTAAAGATATTATATTTGTTATGTTGTTAATATCATTGAAAAATATAAGTATAGTTTGTTACAATATGAAAATGCAAAATATCTATTATCTAAACCGATAATTTTAATTAAAATCAAACTAATTTTAATCAAAATTTCATAAAATCTATTGTGCGTAATTTATACGCATTAGAGAGTGTATTCGTCTAAACGGTGCTCCCTCCGTTCTTTTTTAAGTGCTATTAAGATTTTTTTTTGAAATACGTGCCATTATGAATATTAACAACAAAATAGCGAAGTGTATTTTTGCACATTTTCTTTCTATTATACCTCGTTTTAATCCACCAATATATTACTATATTTTTGCACATATTTTATCTTTCCAATTAATTTAATATGTTATCTTTCTCTCGCAACAAACATTTGTTGGTTACTATATTTTTCTCCAACCAATTCCTATTTGTCTTTTATTTTATTTTTCTCTCTGATTTGTTCTTTTACTTTACACTTGAAATATTTAACAATTACTACTCATCTTATTTATAAAACTTTAACTATTCATGAGACCATTATTATAGGTAACAAAATTTTGTTTAAATTTTAACATAATAAGAAACAAACTTTGTTTAAAAAAACAAACTTTAGTTTTTCAAATATATAGCATTAATTATTTTTATTTTAAAAGATAAAAGTAATTGACAAAGAGTATAACTGACAAATCATCCCCTTAAAATATCAAAACGACAGTTAAATAATTATTTTTTTTGACAAAAAATCAATATTTGATCTATTTATATTTTAACGAAATCAATATTTGGGTTGATTTTGTTTGAATAAAAAGTTAATATTAGATTTGAAGCATAGATTTATTTTTAACAATATATCCGCAAGATTTGGTTAACAAAAACAAACGCAAGATTTATTTTTTATTTAACATAAAAGATTGCAATAGAAAATAAGGATTCAATATCATCTTATATCTTGAAGCACAAGGAAACGCCTCTATATAAATAAAGCAGAAGGAATTGCAAACAGAATAGAGAGTAATAGTCTTTTAGTGTCTCAAGAAATCGAGTCTTAGTCATCGGTTAAAAAATCGGAAGAACAATGGCTCTCCAAGAATCAATCACTAACCAAACAAAGGTTTCCCTCGACATCGCCAGACATCTCTTGTTAAAACAATCAGACAAGAACGTCGTGTTTTCGCCACTATCACTCCAAATTGTTCTCAGCCTTATCGCTGCTGGTTCTGAAGGTGCCACACAACAACAACTTGTCGACTTCCTCCGGTTCAAATCCTCCAATCATCTCAACTCCTTCGCCTCTCATCTCCTTTCCGTCCTACTCAAGGACGTTGCTCATGGTCGCCTCTCTTTTGTCGATGGTGTATGGGTTGAACAAACCCTTTCTCTTCAACCTTCCTTCAAAAAAATAGTATGTGATAATTACAAAGCAACGCCGGCTTCACTTGATTTTCTAACCAAGGTGTGCATATTTCGTTTTTTTTTTTCTTCCTGTTAATCAATGAAATAACCTCGTTGGTGCTCTCCTCTGGTGCCTTCTATGTGATTTGATTTACTTAGTTGCAGGATGTATTTTAATAAGTTGATTTAATTATCGGAAAAAAAAAATACCACTATTCTAAGCAAACCCTAAAATATTTTGGCTATATGATATAATATGCCAATACTTCTAAAGACCAAGTAGCTAATAAAGATAGGTTCATAGTTATAATGTTTTCCATTTATTTGAATTGAAAGTTGTATTGTATATTTGGAGAGGTATGAATTGGTTTATATTTTGATAGTGTAGCTTCATGACTTCGGTAAATACAAATTCTAAAATAATCAAAGAATTTCCAAGTATGTAACGAGCCTTTTTTATTCAGATGTTCTTCAAATTTTATAGTACTAAAGAGAATTAAACTTTAATTCTTTAGCATAAGACTATTCACCTAAAATGATTTTAGAGCATCAATCAACTTCTATGAAAATAATTGACGAATACAATCTTCCTCTTCTAACAGTTTTCAAGCATCCGACTAATTTAGCAACATATTTGCATAGCTGATTATTGTATTTGATGTGGTTTTCAAGGTTGTTGAAGTGACAAAAATGGTGAATTTATGGTCGGAAAAAGAGACAATTGGCCTTATTAAAGAACTTCTTCCTCGAGGACCAGTTGATAGATCAGCCAGCGTCATCTTTACTAATGCATTGTACTTTATAGGAGCATGGAATGAGAAGTTCGACCATTCAAAAACAGAAAACTGTGATTTTCATCTTCTGAATGGAAGCTCAGTCAAGGTTCCTTTCATGGTAAGCAAGAAGATGCAGTTTATTGAAGCTTATGACGGTTCTAAAGTTCTTCGTCTTCCTTATAAAAAAGGTCAAGATACGCGTCAATTCTCTATGTATATTTTTTTGCCAAATGCAAAAGATGGACTGTCGGCTTTAATTGAGAAGATGACTTCAAAATATGAATTACTACACGAAAAGCTTAGTCTTTATGATCAATTGAAACAAGTGAAAGTAGGTGAGTTTAAAATTCCAAGATTCAATGTTTCATTTGGGCTTGAAACTAGTGATACCCTAAAGGAGTTAGGAGTGGTTTTACCATTCGTTCCTGGAGGATTGACAAAAATGGTGGACTCTATTGCGGGTCAAAGCCTTTTTGTTTCTCACATATTTCACAAGTCTTTCATCAGAGTAAACGAAGAAGGTACGGAAGTTGCTGCAGTTAGTGCTGCAAGGTTGAGCAAGGGTTGTTCATTTTCTCCGCCACTAAACTTTGAAGTTAACCATCCTTTCTTATTTCTAATTAGAGAAGATTTGACGGGAACAATCCTCTTTGTCGGGCAAGTGCTCAATCCTCTTGATGAGTGATATAAGCGATCGCCAATTGAAAAATAAGAAACTCTTTAATTTGGTTTTTATTCTTTCTTTTTTGTAATCCGATTTTTTGCAATTTTTCCTTTAATTTAAATTTTTTGTTTGCATCGAAAAAATACATTTATCAAGAAAACAGTATTGTTATATTTATATGATACATGTGTGAATGGCATGGACATTTATCAAGGTTCATGAATTAAAGTTGTAGAAAATACCATGTCATGAATATGTATGTTGATAAGAAGCATAGAGGATAGACAAATTTAGTAATAGATGTTGTATATGAATAGTTAAGAAATTATCTTTGACTATTTATGGCATGTTTATTGATTACGTTTGAAACTGTGATGGATGACTGATTGATACACTTGCATGGTAAAATGAAGACACCCAATGGTTATTTTGGGTTTTCAATACTAATGTTTGACCCAAACAATGGAAAATGTTAAACATTTTCCAGTAAAGAGAGAAGTCTTTGTTATAAAAAAAAACTATTACGGTACTTGGCGACCAATATTCTCTTGAGTTAGACCAGTTCAATCATCTTTTCAAACCCAATCAGGGGCATAGAGGCTTGATAGCGGTATAGAATGTGTTGCCTGAGATGATATGCTCTCTTATGATAGTTTAATACAGCTATGATATTCACTGCACACATTGTTCAATATAAGTCTAGAATCACAGCATGTTTGATATAGTAAGAAAAAAAGAGAAAGAAATAAAACTAAGAGATTCATTAAATTAAATTACCACAAAATGTTGGTTCTGCAACATAAAACAATTCAAATTCAGGAATGTGAGCTATCTTATGCCAATCTTCACCTATTCCTCTCTTGATTCTCTTCGCCAACTTAGGGCAATCTAAAATACTTAACTTTTGCAAGTTTTGGAGTTGCTGAAAGTTTTCTGGTAGTGAACTTAACTTTGGAAACTTGATGATTTCTAATTTTTGAAGAGAAGTCATGGCACCCAAATAGTTTGGCAAGGATGTTAGTGAAGGAAAATAAGACAGACACAAATTTTGCAGTGACGGGATGCCTTCTATGCCATCTAGTATGTTCCAATTAAGCCCCGTCACTTTCAGTCGACGCAGGGTGGTTAACTTGTTCATGTTACGTGGAAAAACGAACTCTAGACAGTAATCGATTTCAAGTCCCTCAAGACAAGTCAGGTGTATCATACCGTCGGAAAGGGATTTAAATCTACTGCAATGGTCAACGGACAAAGTTCGAAGAGAACTCATACCTTGCAATAACTGCTCTGATAATGACTCCATTTCATCACAGCCACTAATTTCAAGAGATTCTAAGGCACTAAGAGTGCCAAGTTCAAACCAAACAGGTAATTCCACGAGTCTGGAAAATTTGGATATGCAAAGTAACTTAAGATTATACATATTACTGTTGTTAACAATGGACTTCAATAACTCTTCATTTCCTCCGCTAGCATTAAGTGACTCAACAGATGGAAGGGACGGCAATGCAAGTTTGGGGACATTTATCACGCCTAAATCTATAATTTGTGGTAACATATTTACTCCTTCGACTTCCAATAGCCTCTCTAAATTTGGTAAGTCACGCAAAGTCAAATATTTCAATGACGTAAAAGCCGTCTCAGTCGCAGGTTCATATAAGTCATCATCAATGTACTTTATGTCTTTCATTCCAGATACAAAAAGAGTAGTTAAACATGGTAATTTACCAAATGGAGGAAGCTGCCTGCAGTTTTCACATTCATAGAGAATAATACTAACTAGACCTTTTAGAATAGAAGTATTTCTCATCCAATGAGGAAAATCTGTTCCCCCATAACCATTCACCCCAAAATGCGTAAGTCCTGAATGGGGCTCAAGAGCTTCCAGTACTCGCTCGGAATCAACACCACCAACTTGTGAATTAACATAACCAACACCACCCCATGACAAATATAAGCGTTTTAAGTCCTTCTTGCCAATCAAATTAGCTCCTCTAGCATCCTCTTCATTTGACACATTCTTGAGGCTTTTGATGTATAGCTTTCCTCCTAATTGTAACTTGTTTAGCTCTTCTAAACCATGCCCAGTTTTTGAACCAACAATGAAAGTGGTCAATGTTTTCAGACAAGTTAACTCTCCAATTTTAAAAGGAGTTGATCTCAATGATATGCAATTTTTAATCATGAGATGTCGAAGGTCCTGCAATTTTGTCAATTGTTTGGGGAAACTAGATAAATAATAACAATTTTCAAGTTTTAGTGTTTGCAATTTCTACAGTCTACAAACACAATCGGGCAAGGTTTTGATATCACTGTCGTAAAGTTCCAAGTACCTCAAATGTATTAAACTCTTCATTGCTGAGAGTTGAAAAGGACTTGTACGTAAAGCTCGGAGAGGAGTGCTTGATAGAAACACATCTAAATTCTTGGAGGGTGGTTTATACTCAATAAAGGTTCGCAAGGAATTTACTTTTTGGAAGGGAATCATGTAGTCATCTTTTGATTTTTTATCAAAGAGACTTATATGGTGAACTCTAATTGACAAATTAGTCAACTTTGAAACATCTGAAGAAATACATTCTTCTCCCATAATAGACTGAGCTAAATCATGGACGAAATCATGCATTTTGAATGAAATGTTACCTAAAAAATCTGTTTTAACTTCTTGAAAAAATGACCTTTGGTATAATTCATTCTATACCTCATCACCAACATGCTCCATCTGTAAGTTTCCTCTAGATGTAACCAGTCCATTAGCCATCCAAAGTTGAATGAGATTTTCCTTCACCATTTCAAAATCCTTAGGAAAAATAGCACAGAAAGTAAAACATGGCCTCAAGGAAAATTTCAAGTTAAAGTAGCTTAGTCTCAAAGTAGACATGATAGGATCAACCTCAGTTAAATTCCAAAACTCACTTTCCAGTACAGAAATCCATTGATGCTCGTCGCTTGTAAAGCGCAAACTGCTTCCTAATACTTTAGCAGCAAGAGGTGAACCCACACATTTTCTCACTAACTTCTTGCCTATTGCCACAAGCTTTCCCTGTTCTTCATTATTTGATACAAAAGCTTGTTGTTTGAACAAAGACCAGATGTCATCATCAGATAAGCCTACCAAATGATGAGCATGATAAGTTCCCATGATGGATGCAACAATATCAAGTCTGGTAGTGACCAAAATGGATGCACCTTTCTTTACATGTTGCAACAAAGACTTGAACTTATTCCATTTCTCTTGGTCTTCACTCCACACATCATCAAGAACAAGTAAATACCTTTTGTATTGCAAAATTTCTTGAACCTTTCTTTGCATTGACTCTAAAGACGAGAGATCTGGATTTTTTCCAGTGGTTGATTCTATGATGGACTTCAAAATTTTCATCATACTGAAATCATCAGAAACACACACCCAAATTTTCAAGTCAAAGTGTGTCTTTACACTTTTATCATTGAAGACCATTTAAGCAAGTGTTGTTTTTCCATATCCACCGTAGCCAACAATGGAATAGACAGAGAGTTCTTCACTGTCACTAGCATGCCTTAGAAGAAACTCTACAATCTGCTCTTTATCTTTGTCTCTTCCATATATTTTCGGTTCAGCGATGGCAGTAGTTTGGCACCCTTCATCTCTTCGTTGGGGCTCCTCCGTGATTCCCACTGGTTGTAATCCATATCTGATCCTGTCATCAGCAATATCATCAATCTTTTTAGCAACCTCCTTCATCCTCTTCCCAATGTTGCGACGAGCAAAAATCTTCATAGGATGGAAACAGGAAATCCACTTGTTGTCTCCATGTGCTTTTAAGGTTATTGAACATTCATCCAATATATCATCAAGAACATAAGCAGCATCACCCAGTTGCTGTAGCCAAACTTTCACAGCATCATTTGTTATTTGCTTCTTTTCAGCATCTTTTAGGACACCACGGATTAAATTGAGCTTTCTAGATAGGCTTTGTGTCAATTCTCCAACACCCAAATAGGTAGCAAGCTCTTCTTGTACAAAAGATCCGAGGTTTTCAATCACCATTCCAAGTAAAACATCAGCCATTATTACTAGAACAGGAATGAATCCAAGTTGGGACAGTGAGGATATGAATCAAAGTTTGCTTTGGGAAAGATGAATATGCTAAATTATTTGTTTTCAAAGATAATGTATTGTAACATGACAAGTTGTGAGGATAAAAACAAGTTGTGAAACTGTCTGAAGAAAAGAACAATACTAACAATTGTTAATTATTATTAGTACTATAATATTACAAGGTGTTTTTTTTTTAAGGAATAATAATATTATTATTACAAGTTGTGAGCAGAAAACAAAATTGGGAAAATCTTTTCATCATGTCCGTTCTTTTGCTCAATGTGTAGTAAAATTGTTCACTTTCAAAGATAATTAGTATTATATCACTCCTTCCGGTTTCAAACGTACGTAAAAATTGAACGAAGAAAGTTGATGTATTTTGTCCAAGATTTAATCAAATATATAAACTTCGTTGGACCAATTTTTCTTACATTTGAGACGGAGTATACTCTCATCAATGTAATACTAATAGTTTAACATTTATATTTTTCTTATCATTTGAAAAGATGAGTTCTTCCATGAATTCTACTTAAAGTTGAATAAGTAAATGCTGGAGGGAGATGTAGCATTTCTGGTTTTGATTATGTCCAATGGTATTTCTTATATAACAGATTATGGAGAATGTGATCAGTATTCTCCTCTTGATAACTCCTCCGATGCCCAGGTCAACACCACAAACAAGTCTAATTTTTGGCAAATTTATAAAGCTGATGTGAGGCAAAGAACTTACAAAATTTAAATGTCTCAAATTGATGTAATAATATTTCTCTTTAAATCAAAGTGAGATTGCAAAATTTCACCTAAAACAAGAATCAATGTATCAATGTAGTTTATACAACCGATGCATCAAAAACTGTTTGATATATATGCTTGAATTATCACATAAAATAAAAAAGGGGAAAATCGAATGGGTCATGTAAACCATAGGTCCCCCAATATATAGTATTGTTTTCATTCGAGGCATACATCATTGTTTAAAAATGTTACAGAGTAACAAGGAACTAAAAAAAGAAAAAGAAGCTCCTTGTGAAATATATAGAAACCACAAACAGGATATACACAGCTCAATCATGAAACCTTTTAATTTAAAATTGATTGAAGATTTCCAAAATATGCCCCCATAAAGCATTACTCCAACTTTCGTATCATACAAGATAACCAAGAATCAAGGGTGGTGGGATGAGGATGAAGGAAACTCTTGTAAGACATAAGAATTAATCAAAATGTTATCCAGTCCTTACATACAAAAGCCTCCTGGTCGGGGCTGGAGGCGCCAATCCTGGGATATCTCTAATATCTTTGTTGTGTGGATTCACAATCTACAAAATATCAGTTCCAGTTAACAAAAGGAGCATAGTATTGGCCTTGTGCATATAATCAGTAGACAAAGTGATTATATATGAGCATTTCAATAGGCAATTTACATGTACAGAACTTTGTGAACTATATTTCCTCCCCCATCGTTTCATAGAAAGTAATCCCTCCGTAACAAAATATAAACAAAAAGATTCAAAAAGTTCAAAGTTTTTGGTCTAAATTTTGGATCAAATAGATTTGATTTTTTGGATCCCCTTTGCTTATGCTTTGTTACGGAGCTATTGCATAACATATATAAATAATCAAAATATTTCATGTAAATACTGTTCTTTCAAATAAACTCTTGTAGCAGCTTACTTTGTTTTTCATTTTTGAAAAATGTTAGATTCCAAGAGGGGCAAATATATATTCACATGATAATGCAATTAATAGAAGGACGAAGATGATACCTTTACAACAATGATGGCAATTACACCACAGACGATAAGGAACAGAAAAAGCATGATGCACTTATCAGTAGCTACCTGATAATAAGGTAAAGACACTTCAGTTTCATGACAAAGTCAGGAAAATAGTGAATAGTGCATAAATACAATCAAAATGAAGAGACCTTTCTTCCGATCTCCTTCACAAGCTGGGAAGCCTTCTTAATTGAGAACTGAATTGAATCAAGCTCGTTAACAATTCGACCCATCTGTTCAGTCTGCAAAATTTGATAATAGAAAGAAAGTAAAAATGTGATCACGTACACTCTTCCCTTTAAAAACTATATACACATTGTGCAAATGAACTTACTTGGCCTTTCAAGGTTGTGGCAGTTTGGGTACCTACTTCAATTGTTTGATGTACAACCTACATTTTAGTATAATGTTAACAATAAAGCAAAAAGGGCAATGAAGTCATAAATGTTAAAAGAGAGTCACCTGCTTAGATCTTTCTATAGCCTGATCAGTTTCATCCATCGTCTTCGTCCCCGCATTTATAAGTTCTTGATTTGACATTTCTAGAGGACAAGCCAAATAAGCATTTTAATGAGATATGTCTTCAATAACTCGACATAAAAGCATAAACATCCAGAAAAAGGCCCAGTCCCCCGCCCAATGTAAGAACTATCATGTACCAATAAACATAATGCCTAAAGTCACAGCAAAAAAATAGCATACATAATATATGCTAGATGAGTAGATAAAGACTGGATATGACAGAAAACACAAATACAGACAAATAAATTCCAACACATTGAGAAGTGCTTCCATTATCTCATTGGTATTTGGTACAACTTCAATTGAATCAAAGCGTATACCCACTGACAAACTCATCTTCCTCACTGTTCTTTTTCTACCTCCACACTCTTTCTTAAAATCATCACTTACAAACATCTCTCACACAATCACAAATTTGGCTCCTCATCTTCTCGTCACAAACAACATTTTGCAAGTCTTCACTACTAGAGGGTATGCTCAGTCTCTTTCTACCTTCCTTCTTTAGAACTAAGGTTTGTTCTTCAACACAACTTCCTCCATCGATTTCCGTTTTACTCATTTTGTAGAAGCTATTCTTTAACTGTTCTATTCATTTTGTTACCCATCTTTATATTGTTAACCATTTTAGGTTTCATGAAATTAGTTTTTTTTTTCAGCACCGAGTATCAAAATATGTTTCCAGCACTATATTTTTTCACTAACCATAGATTGTATAGTAAATGGACTTCAAGCTGTTATGGATTACACGGGAAACAAGGTAATAGTAATTAAACAATTACGAAAGTTTGCTAAGAGAGTCTTATTTTAAATTTAATTGTTATTTCAAATTTTTATAATGGTTTCTGCATTTCTCATGAACATTCTTTGTTTGTAAAATGTTGGCTCTTCCATTTTGCATGTCCTCCTAGGATCCAGATTCAGAGACTTTAAGGCAGGAAAGTTACCGTGACTTGGTGTCTATTACTCTCTTATATTACTCTCTCTCTAATCTTATTTACTATTTTTCTTTCATCGTTCTCTCTCATAAAACACAAAGTTACACTAAAGTCACCGTGACTTTACCGCTTTAAAGTCACTGTATCCCAAAATCCGTTTTTTAATGTATTAGCGATATAGAGCTGTTAGCCTAGATTAGCTTAGCATTACTTAAACTGTGTTAGTAATCTTAGTTTAAGCTTTGAGCTAAGTATGTACAGCTGGCATATTAGTGTAAGCCACTATATATACTAGACTCTTCAGTGTAATCTCAAAACAATTCAGATAATACAAAATTCAGTTACAACATATTTTCTCTCTCCTCTCTCTTCTCTCTCCTCTAACAACCTCAAGCTCCATCAATGGAGTCTCTGAACTTCTAACATGGTATCATAGAGCTCCTTTTTCCGATCCAGAGGCATGGCTCCCTCAACGTCTTCTCCTACGTCTTCTCACAACGAAGCGCAACGCGTAACTGCTGCTGCTTCCAAAACGTTCAAACAACGCATCTCTGTGCAACTCAACGATTCGAACTATCTCCAATGGAAACAACAGGTCGAAGGAGTTTTACGCGGAACGAAGATGGTGAAGCATGTCGTTTCACCGCAAGTTCCACCGGTGTATCTCACCGACGCCGCTCGCGAAGCCGGAACGGAGAATCCGGTGTATACTGAATGGGAAGAGCAAGATTCTCTGCTCTGTACATGGATCCTTTCTACAATTTCGTCTTCGCATCTCTCGCGCTTTGTTCGACTCCGTCACGCATGGCAGGTTTGGGAGGAAGTTCATCTTTACTGCTCTACGCAGATGAAAACTAGATCTAGACAACTTCGTTCTGAATTGAGCAACATCTCTAAAGGTTCGCGCACTATTACTGAGTTAATTGCTCGTGTTCGCACTATCTCTGAGTCTCTCATGTCCATTGGTGATCCTATTTCTCACCGTGATTTGATTGAACTTGTTCTTGAGGCTTTACCAGAAGAGTTCACTCCTGTTGTTGTTAGTGTAAATAGTCCTGTTGATCTCCTTGGATGAACTTGAATCCCAGCTTCCGACTCTTGAAGCAAGAAATGAGAAGTTCAAGAAAGCTTTGATTTCTGGTCCTGCCTCAGTCAATTGACTCAGTCCTCTAATCCAGATGATAAGAATGGTTCCAATCAGAATCAATTTGGTACCTATTCTGATCAAAATCAGAACTCTAATTTCTCTGGAAATCCACCTGGAAACAATCTTTATCAGCAATATAATCCTAATTTTGGTGGAAGGTTTGGTCAAGCCAGAGGCAGAGGAAATTTCAGAGGCCGTTTTAGAGGACGTGGCACTGGCAGAGGATACCTACAGTGTCAGATTTGCTATAAGACTGGTCATGATGCAAACATTTGCCACTTTAGACTTGTTGTCCCTCCCAATTTTGAAGGTTATGGTGGTCCCAGTGGTGGCTATGGAAATTATGGTGCTCAAAGTAACTATGGGACTCCACCAAATGTATGGATGCAGGGTTCTGCTCAAAGACAACCTCCTGGTTTCTCACCTAGACCATCTTTTCCACCTCAGTTTGGATATCAGAGGCCTCAAGCTCCTCAAGCCTTTATCACCAGTAATGAATCAACCAGTTCCAACTCTTTTCCTCAAAATTGGTACCCTGACTCTGGAGCTACACATCATGTCACACCAGATGCAAATAATTTGATGGATGCTGCATCCCTTTCAGGTTCTGACCAAGTCTACATTGGTAATGATCAAGGTTTGTCCATAAACTCTGTTGGTACTATGAGTTTCCCCTCAAACTATCATCCTAATATTACTCTCACCCTCGATAATTTGTTGCATGTTCCCTCCATAACTAAAAACCTTGTTAGTGTGAGTCAGTTTGCCAAAGACAATGATGTATACTTTGAGTTTCACTCTAATGTCTGTTATGTCAAATCTTAGGGTTCTTCTAAGATTCTTTTAAGAGGCCACCTTGGAGATGATGGCCTGTATCAGTTTGATCACTCCACTGTGTCTCAACCTTCAGCTCTCAACTCTTCCAAGCCTGTTGTTTACTCTGCTTGGAACCCAAGCACCAATGTTTCAAGTTCTAAGTCTGCTAGTTTCAGTTCTCTTTGTAATAATGATGACAGTTCTAATACTGCATCTAGTAGTAAAGTTGTTCCAAATTTACCTTCATTGTATCAAATCTAACACCATAGATTGGGCCACCCTCACTATGAGGTTCTTAGAACTATTCTAAACCTTTGTAACCAAAATTTGCCTAATAAAACTCTATATGATTTTTGTTCATCTTGCTGTTTGGGTAAAGCACATAGACTACCTTCTTTTTCCTCCACTGCATCTTACACTAAACCTCTTGAACTCATCTTTTGTGATTTGTGGGGACCTGCTCCTGTAGAGTCTTTTGATGGTTTTTCCTATTTTTTAACATGTGTGGATGCTTACTCTCGTTTTAGTTGGATATTTCCTTTAAAACTAAAATCTCACACCCTACAAACCTTTGCAAATTTCAAAAGAATGGCTGAATTGCAATACAACTCCTCCATCAAGTCTGTTCAAACTGATGGAGGTGGTGAATTTCACCCCTTTACCAAATTTTTATCTCAGTTTGGTATCACTCATAGACTAACCTGTCCACACACTCATCATCAAAATGGTTCTGTTGAAAGAAAGCATAGGCACATTGTGGAAACTGGTCTGACCCTTCTTGCTCATGCTAAACTACCTTTACACTTTTGGGACCATGCTTTTCTTACTGCTACTTATCTCATCAATAGATTGCCTTCTCCTACTTTGGGAAACAAATCACCCTTCTTCCTATTACATCTCCAATTCCCTGATTATAAGTCCCTTAAGAGTTTTGGTTGTGCTTGTTTCCCTTTCACTAGACCTTACAACTCACAGAAAATGGATTTTCACTCAAAAGAATGTGTGCTTCTAGGTTACTCTCCCAATCACAAAGGCTATAAATGTTTGGACTCTACAGGGAAAATATTCATATCCAAAGATGTCATTTTCAATGAGATAAAATTTCCCTATGATACTTTGTTTCCTATTGATCAGCCTACTTCTCTATCACATGATGCTTCTACTTTACCAACCTCCTTCCCTCTTTTTACTTCTTCTACTGTCTCATCTTCCTCTACTACTACACCACCTGATTTGAGTCATCATAACACTTCTCATCCCTCCTTTGCTTCTACTTCCAGTCATAATAATAACTCAACTGTCAGGTCCCACTCCTCTCCTATTATTAACACTCAACAAACCCCTGATACTCACCATAACCACATCTCTCCAGGTTTTCAGACACTTCTGCACCTGTCTATAATCCTACTCCCATCACAATTATCTCCTTCTGCTTCTGATTCAACTCAGGTTACAGAGTCTCCTACTTCTCAGTCCACTGGATCTGTTTCTTCCTCCGATCCTGCTCCACTTCCTCCTCACCGTATACACCCTCACAATAATCATTCTATGGCCACTAGGGGAAAACATGGGATTGTACAGAAAAGATTACATCCCACTCTTCTGTTGACTCAAACTGAACCAACAGGCTATAAACAAGCTATGAACACACCTGAATGGTTGCAGGCTATGCAAGCAGAGTATGGTGCTCTCATGGACAATAAGACTTGGAGTTTAGTACCTTTACCCTCAGGAAGACATGCTATTGGCTGCAAATGGGTCTTCAGACTCAAACAAAATCCTGATGGTAGTATCAACAAGTATAAAGCCAGACTTGTGGCCAAAGGGTTCCATCAAAAACATGGGTTTGACTACACTGAAACTTTTTCTCCTGTAGTAAAACCAGTGACTGTAAGGACTGTTTTGACTTTAGCTGTGACTAACAAATGGTACATTCAGCAATTGGACATTAACAATGCCTTTTTGAATGGTCTTTTGGAGGAAGAGGTATATATGGTGCAACCTCCAGGCTTTATATCTACTGATTCATCTCTGGTATGTAAACTACACAAGGCTTTATATGGGTTGAAGCAGGCCCCCAGGGCATGGTTTGAAAGATTAAAAGCTGCTCTTGTTCACCTTGGATTTGTTCCAAGCAGATGTGACCCCTCCCTGTTCACAAAACATGCTAACAAGCAAAGTACCTTTATTTTGGTCTATGTTGATGATATCATCATCACTGGCAGCTCCAAAGCCTTTATCCATCAGTTGGTTCAGCATCTTAACTCAGAGTTTCATCTTAAAGATCTAGGCAAGCTTGACTATTTTCTAGGGATTCAAGTGCTTCGCTCTGACACAGGCTCTCTGCTCCTAACTCAAACCAAGTACATCAAAGACTTACTTTTAAAGGCTAATATGGCTGGTGCAAATAGTATGGCCTCTCCTATGGCATCTAACACTAAACTGTCCAAATATGGTTCAAACTATGTACCTGACCCTACATTTTTCAGATCAATAGTAGGTGGTCTTCAGTATGCAACTGTTACCAGGCCAGAAATATCTTATTCTGTCAATAAAGTCTGCCAGTTCTTGTCTGCTCCTCTTGAAGAGCATTGGAAAGCATTCTAAGGTACCTGCAAAGCACTATTCATCATGGCTAAGCTGCCTCTACTACTTTACCTCTCTCTCTCACAGGCTTTTGTGATGCTGATTGGGCTTCAGATCCTGATGACAGGAGGAGCACTTCAGGAGCATGTATTTACTTAGGCCCCAACCTTGTTAACTGGTGGGCTAAGAAGCAAACTCTAGTTGCAAGATCAAGTGCTGAAGCTGAGTACAGAAGCTTAGCTCAGGCTTCAGCAGAGATACTCTGGATGCAGTCACTCTTGAAAGAGCTTAGAGTTCCTATCTCTGTCCCTCAAATTTACTGTGACAACCTCAGTGCTGTGTCACTTGCTCACAATCCAGTTCTGCATTCCAAAACAAAGCATATGGAGATGGATATATTTTTTGTCAGGGACAAGGTTCTTAACAAAAGCCTAGTGGTTTCCCATATCCCTACTCAATATCAGTGGGCTGACATTCTCACCAAGCCCAATTCCACTGCCAGATTTCTTGAATTCGGACACAAACTGAGTGTCTGATCCACCCTCAGTTTGAAGGGGGAGTATTAGAGATATAGAAATGTTAGCCTAGATTAGCTTAGCATTACTTAAAGCATTACTAAAACTGTGTTAGTAATCTTAGTTTAAGCTTTGAGCTAAGTATGTACAGCTGGCATATTAGTGTAAGCCACTATATATACTAGACTCTTCGGTGTAATCTCAAAACAATTCAGATAATACAAAATTCAGTTACAACATATTTTCTCTCTCTTCTCTCTCCTCTAACAACCTCAAGCTCCATCAATGGAGTCTCTGAACTTCTAACATAATGCATCTGGTGTAAATAGTTTCTCTGTGAAGATATGATGAGTTTAAATATTATTATACTCATTTAATGTCCACTGGGCTCAGGTTTTACAATTTTTTTTAGTTAAATCATGTCTTCAATGACAGTTTTGTGTATGTGTGCCTTATTTCAAAAGTTATAGGGAGCATTGATGCACATGGAGCTTCTTCCGTGGGTCACATAAAACTTCTGAATTTCCCCTTTTGAATTTTAATCTTAATGGATTACTTGTTGGAAATTCCGCCTTCATTGCGGTCTGCCCCAAGCTGCCTAATTGCGGCATTTGGGTTGCTTTCATTGCAGCTTCCAACACCTTCATTGCGCTGGGTGTGAAGGGTTGATTTAGTCCCACATAAGATATGGCCTATATAGTGTTTAAAAAGTTTGGGCAGCCCTTACCTTACAAAAATCTAAGACTTCTGAAATTGTTTGTACGACATGAATTCTCACTTTTTATTTAGCTAGTTATGGAGAGAGACCAAGTGTTGTCTCTTATATTTTAAAGAATGGAATATGGGAGGGGTTTTGGATATTTCGGTTGTAATTTGAAGTTCAGAGGAATACTGTGGCTTGGGAGGGCAGTGCTCTCTTTCTTATCTTGCTTGTACATTCAATGCCGATTTCATAATACAAACTCAGTTTCATTAGGACTATATCCTATCAAATTATAAGGCAATAATTGGTTGAAACATGATTTTAAATTAAAATCAAAGACCAAAAGAATTGATAGGTCCCTACAAATGAAAAATATTTCGAAGACCTGCATGAAGTAGGTAAAAAAAATAAACATAAAATTCAATAAGATATGCATAGGCATAACTATAAACTAAGAATCTGCATCAACTTACCATATTACCAAGAATTAAGGTTATGATGGGAAAAATCTTACCTGATGCCAATTGAACATTTTCTTCGGCCATGGGTTGACTTGACCCTGCCCCCATGTCAAAAAGTTCAAGTTTCTTATTACCAAGTGTACTCATGTACCTATTAATCACCAAAGTAATATTGAGAAATCACAAGTCCTCCATTCAAATAGCCAAAAAGAGCATACTTTTATTAAGCTGTAAAAAATGGAAGGAAATTATAGTTTGAATTATTGATTAGGTTAATAACTACAGTGAACATTAATCATGATTTCGGAAGTTGAACATGCTCACAGAGAAAATTCAAATTGATTATATAATTTTTTCTAAAACCTTCACAGGGACCAATTGCCAAATTTTATTTAAAGAAACAATTCTATTCGCTTGTCAGCAAAACACTATATGGATGAACTTACGTTTTTCTCAATGCCACATATGAATTTAGTTCCTTGATCTGCAAAAAAAAAATATGTATGTGAGAAAACAAAAAGAATAAGTGCTTCAAGTGCAAGACCATGCAATATGCAATGTATGCTGCATCTGAATTAATACATTAATAAAATTAATAATGATGGATCTTCCTCCATGTCATTTGGTTTCTTCCAAATTGGTACGATACGACCTGGTGGATTTGTTTACGAGGAAATGGAAGAAAACCAAAGAGGTGTCCAAAATAGAGAGGTTGTTGAGACCAGAGTGGCATCAGTGGAGAAATTTATACACCATGCATTATCTAGTTCAACTAGAACCTTATAATGTTTTTTACTTCCATTATGAAATACTAACCTCTAAATTCCCAAAAAATTTGCTATAAATTACCCATTGACTGTGAGCATAAAGTGTTCTTGAGAATCAATTAATCATGCAATATATTTATAAATTTATCACAAGTTAAAAAAAAATGAATTTGAATGTCAAACACACCATACTTGGAAGACAATCCCAGCAACAGAATATTAAAAAGACAGATATTGGGTACTGACCATTGATTGCTTTTCATCATTGAGCTGTTTGTTCACTTGCGGGGGATTTCTGCCCTCTTCATCTTTAATTTCACGATCGAATTCTTTTATCAAACTGGAATAATTATAACAACATAATGTTTCATATCCTATGGATGGATGTAGGAAACACATTTAAAAATAATTGTAAAATATGTCAAAATCAAATGTAATTTTACTTTCTTCACCACTAGAATAACACATGGCAGAAGACAAGTAAATTGTAACAAAGAACAGGTTTGAAAAGAAAATAACGACTGTGCCAAACAAAGTATATAACAAGGCTGTATGCTGCCCAATCCCATATCATCATTCAAAACTTCGGATGCTGGCACGGGATATAGAGCTCTACTAAAGAACTCTTCTTTATTATAATTCGTTGCAACAATTAAAAAATAATCCGCCATCCCAACCAATATGGAACAGAAAGCAGACAAGTTTTGAATGAGAATCTGCATTTTCTTTAGGTCAGTCATCACCAAGAGATACCAAAATTACAAAAATACAAATCCAGGACTAACCCTTTGCACTCCCTCATCTTCCCTGTGAGTTCTTCCAGCTGATTACTTTGTCTATTGGAATCTTTAATCTTGTCCAACTTCTGGAAGCCATTTCTGGGAGCAAAACTTGGGTATGTCAAAAAATATCTACAAATACTTAATAAAGGAGATCTATTTAAATAATTATGCATTCTTATTTATTTTCCTTGTCCGGAAATTAGTAAACCATGACACCGGTACCAGCTAAGAATGCATGACTGTAGTAGAAATACAGGTAACCATTCGTAATACTTGCACAAAGATAAATAAAAAATAAAGGAAAGATTTTAAAATAGACATTGGCCCATCACTGTGAAAGAGGTATTCCGTAAAACATGTTATAGCCATTTATATAAGACCTGGACATAAACACTATTAGCTTATATACACTGTGTCTGTGAACTGAATTGTGTCAAATTTGATGATCGTGTGACATGATGTCCTGATAATTTGATGACGAAGGCTCCCTGGTGCTATTTTCTTATTGAGGATACTGGCACTCTAGCTATCAGCTAATATTTGACCATGCGTCTGACTTAAGCTTTTACGTTTTTACTATCACTTTATCTTTAGTTTTCACTGTGTGTGTGTGTGTAAACTTCATAAGCATTTTCTCAAAGCCTTTATAAAAATATAGATGTCCACTCTTGACCCTAAAAATAGTCTCTGTATCCTTCAAATTCAAGATGAAAACTTGTCTGCGGAATATGTATGAATGAAAATCAATAAGGATAAGGATTCAATTCAGACTAACAATACTCATCACATAGATCCTGGAATTCTATGTTATGTTATGCACTTTGTCCACTTTTATCAATCTCGGTATAAAAATTCCTTTATTCCATTTCATCTTTCATTTCTCTATTAAGTAAATTAATCATTTATCCCAAAAATGAACAAAGTGCATAACTAATGCAATTATAAGTTTTTGGAAGAATCTATAAAAATAGCTTGTGATGTGCAGAGTGTAAGTCAAACTCAGGAGTCTGAATAAATATGAAATCTTCGTTGGCTCAACCTGAATGTCTTCATTTAATTAATATAAAAATAATGTTTAAAACATCTAATCATGGTATCTAAACACAATTTAGGCTATGAGAAGAACTTCCATAGAGGCATTTGTTATAGAAACAAAAAAGACAGTACAAGATTAAAACATAGAGAACTTCAAAAGTTTTATATTTCATTTAATACTTTCTGTATTTTGAATCCTGACCTTAACAGGTGTCCTAAGGATGCTTGCTTGTTGTTGGTATCTATCTTATTTTTTAAGAGCCATCCATTCAAATGTAGTAACTAGCGCCGAGGTTATCAGACTCAAAAAGTCCATTTAGCTGAGAAGACTAAGCCATAGGCCATCAAAAAAGTCTCTTTGACTTAATAAGTCGACCTATATAAATAAATATAAATAATGATTTATTATTATTATTATGATTATTATTATAACACTTTATATAATGTGCTAAATTCATATACTAATTCACCTTTGTAAAGACTTTAGCATATTAGTCTATATAAATGAATTCAATCTAAACATTTAATTAGTGGTATAATATAGAGGACTATAATGCATACACTTTGTCATTGTTGGCCTGATAGTCCTTTAACCTACTTAGAGATAGGTCGTATGACCAGCCTTTAAATAGGCTTACAGGTTAGGTTAGGTTTTTGGAAAGACCAGATCCGGCTATAAAAAAAACTACGATAGTTACCAGGCCAAGCATGAACCTTGATTTTCTTAGAAGAGACAAGGCCTATTTAAGCAAAGTCTAGTGAGGTCCATCCTACTTCCACCATACTCATGAGTATACATGAAATCTTCAAATGATTGTTTGGAACTGCGGTAGTTGGGTTCGTTCTCGCATCCCAAGGCAGAAGCTACAACTTCAAGATTTTGGTCAAACATTCGTTCAACCAATTTAAACAGGGATGCAAAGATACTAATAGACTCACCTCTTACAAGTTTATTTGCTAAAAGTAGGCCTTGAAACATCTATAACATCTATATCTATATATATTTTAATCTTCTATGTGCCTCATAGATATATTCTAAACTAGGCTAGAATACACAAACATAGCATCACCGCCACTCAAAATTGATGGACAGATTTACAAATCAGATGATATATCAGATTCAGAACTCGGCACACTAATAGAGCATAACAAGTTCGAAACTGAAGACAGGTAAAAAACACACAAGGATCGGGTGTCGAGTGCGACTAGTATTTAGTGCCCCCTTCTACTCTACCTCAATCATGAACCCTCTTCCTAACCACCCTTGATTCATGCCTATCTTTTGCTCTCAACTCTGTAAATTTCTATTACACCCTGTGTTGCTACTCAAACCCCCACCCACTGTTCTGGTTTCTAGACTACGACTCTTTAATTCAGAGTATGTCCTTCATTTTGGATGATCTTTATTTTTGAACAATTATTGTTGCATAGCATAAATAATTATGTTCGATCAAATTTTCGGTATATTAGCCATACAGGCAGTGATTTCAGAGCGATCGTTCGACACCAATATCTAGGATTGGCAGCTATGCCGTAAAAGACTGATAAAACTGGGATAAGGCTTGGTTTTTTTATAACAGTGGGATAAAAGTGGTAGGGCTGAGTACTGAGCTGGATTGGATTGAGAGAAATACCCAATGGATCATAGTTTTGAGACCCGCTCTCGAACACTTTCAACCGAGTTTACTATGTTTTCTTTAAAAGAAATACCCAGTCACCAACTGATCCACCCGATTCACCAAAACAATTTTCGGTTTACACAGGTTTCGGGCGGGTCACTCCACTCTACTACCCCTAAAAAGTGGGATAAGACAGATAAACTATCAAGAAGAATCTAGAGAATAATGAATTGGAGAAATACATGGTTGTTAATATAACACTATAACGTCCTTTGATTCATGTAGCCGACCCCACTTATTTGAAACACTTGTTAGTCACTAAAAGTGAAAACCTCGGTTCCCATATTAGCAGAATTATATATTTCAACATGTTAGTATGTAATTACAGCCACTACCTTATATTCCAACATTAACCATCAAAATTTCTAGAATCATAAAACGATTTATGAACATAATAATACACAAGTATAATATTTTTTACTTTCAAAGTGAAATTAATCACAAAAATTATCATCTAACAATATTCAAAAACTCAAATTGAAGAAAGAAAAAACAAAAAGCTGACATGATCTGAAAATAAGAAAGAGACATACGCAAGAGCTCGAAAAATATCGTGAATTTGTCCATGAATCTGCTCCACCTGAGGAGTCATCTGCAAGCTGGTAGCCATTGTCGCCGGTGACAACAGAATCGATCACCCGGCGGAAACCCTAGGTTGTTGATTTGGGGAAGCCTTTCGTGGGGTGTATAAGGGTTGTTGAATTTTCTCGGGAAAATGAAAGAAGAAAGTGAAGGAATCGTGATGAGGAAGAGATTGAGGAAAATGCGCAAGGAATTGGGTTGAATTGAATTGGAGTGGAGTGAATTGAGAGAGGGAATATGAAAGTAGATGAAGAACAGAGTAAGAAAGGAAAGTTTAGAAGTATAAAAGATACTGCTCACACCCCAAATAATCCAAATTACATCCCAAAATTACTAATATACCCTTTAATTAAAATTTTACACAAGTTAAGTAAACTAAGTTTACACACATTATATAAACTCAGTTTACATAAATTAAGTAAACTAACGTAAATTCATTTTATGTAGTTTATGTAAACTGAGTTTACTTAATTTATATAAACTTGGTTTGCATAAGTTAAGTAAACTAAGTAAAAGAAAATACTCATCTTACCGAACTAAAATTAGTCATTATTAAGTATATAAGTTGAACAACGAATCATAATATTTCAATGCATTATTCTCAAGTCAATAGCTTCTACTTTGTTCTTAAAAAAAAAAATAGCTTCTATTTTCTATTTAGGAAAATGTAATTGTTTTAATACTTGATAAGAGTATTTTTGTAAGAGTATATTTATTTCTTTATCATTTATATATTCCTTTCGGTTCTTTTTATAAGAAAAAAAATACATAAAACAATCAAGACGAAAGAAAAATATTGAAAATAGTTATTTTTCATTTAATACTCCTATAAATTTAAACTAATTACATGGATACCCCTTTTTTTTTGGATTGATAGACAAAATGACAAGAGTCATTGCACAAACAAGTAAATGAGTCGGGGTTCGAACCCCAGTCATGGCGTTTAGATTATCAATTTTGGCATTTATTTTTTTTGTCAATTGACCTAGGACTTATGGACTTGATACTCCTATATTAGTTACTCTTAATTCCAATAACTAACTTACTTTTAATATTGTGTCTCGTAATAAATAAGGACACAAATAAAATTAGCTTATAACACACTAGAAAGTTTGTCAATGTTTTTGATAAAATAACCAAAAATATTGACACTTTTGTTTTATATAAAAAAAATATCGTAGGAAGTATAATTGTAGATGCATATTTTACTTTAATCTTAAGGAAACTCAAATAATAAGTTTTCATTTTGATCGTACCTGACCAGAAGGTGGCTGCACGTGCTTCTTTAATGCGGTGGTTGACGGTGGTGGAAGTACGTCAGTTGAGCGTTGGAACGAAGGGGGTGTGTACCTGCAGACACTCCGACGCTCAAGTCAGTAGAGGTTCAGAATGGGGGGTTTTAAGAGTAAAAGAGATTCTACCTTGGAGGCTGTGGGGAGCCTCCTATTTATAGAGGTGTGTGAATGCAGAGCCGTTGTAATGGCACGCGTGTGTCCAGCGGTTACGAAATTGTAGGAAGAGTAACCGTCAGTGAGATATTCACAGGAACGTGAGAGAGACATTACAGTTCGTTTGAACTGGTCTCAGTTGCTCTGAGCCCCCCTCCCCTCACGGAGAGGGAGTGTGTTGCGAGTAAATAGCCAAATGCAACATTTGGGCTTGATTTATTATTGGGCCTAAGTAATTGGGCGTATCTAGAGACTTAGAAACGATCTTTCCTTTTGTGCTAGATGGGACGGCGAAAACCCCTTTCAGCTCTTTAGGGAGGAGTGAAGATTGGGAGGTGATGCTCCAGAGTACCTCGGATAGAGTGTGGTCGCACTTCCCATATTACTCCATCCCTATGTACAAGGTGGTGTCCAAAGACATAGGATTCCGGCTGCCCTTTTCGAATTTCCAACGGGAAGTCTTCCGGTGGACAAAATTATCTCTTCCTCAGATTCATCTCAATTCTTACGCAATTATGAGGGCATTTGAATTGGTGTGCCAATACCTGGAGATCGCTTCATCCAAAAATGTATTCTTTACCCTCTTCACCGTGCAACGGGGTTTGGTGAGAGGTGGAGGTTCCGGCTGGGTATCTTTCCGCCAGAAAGAGAAGATGTTCAACATCTCAGTAGGGAAGGTGCGAAGTTTTAAAGAGCATTACTTTTTGGTTAGAGCGAAAAGTGAAGATGCTCTCAACAACCTTCTGCGGGCTGTGGAAGAACCTTTAGCGGCGGGCAACGAAGCCCTTGCTCGAGTTTTCTACTTTCCCCTAGGATGGAGCGGGGACCATTATAACTTCAAGCCGAGCGATTACAGTCGCACCTTCGCCAGGTTATCTGACGATGAGAAGGTGGCTCACGATAATTTGTGGGCTTACGTGAAGTCTTTTGCACCTGCGAAGTCATTGGGTGTAGACGGGAAGGAGGTCACTGCAACTCGTTATGTAGACACCCATGGCCTGATGTTGGCGACGGATCCGATGAATCTGCTTGGTAGTTTATTTTTCTCGTTCCATCATATCTTCTTTTTCTGTTCTTCCTTTATTATGATGTTTTTAACATATTTCCGTGCATTGTGTTCGCAGGAAATATGAAGGATTTCCAGGATCTCGTGAACAGGACAAAGAAGAAGTTTGCCGGGAGAAAAAAGAAAGACGTCCATTTTGTGGAACATTTGATCGCGGGGGCGGTCTCTGACTCTTCTTCTAGCCCAATGATGGACTTGGTTGACGGGGACTGCGTTGAGGAGAAAGTTGCTGAATCCACTAAGGGTCTGTTTGGTAAGACCAAAAAATGAGCTTATAGCGAATAATGAATTGCTTATAAGCTCGTTTGATAAAAAAAAAGCTCTGTTTGGTAATGTTTTTTCACGAGCTTATAAGCTATTTTTCAAACGTTGTTCTAAGTAGCGTTTGAACTTATAGTTTATAGCTTATCATCTTCGTTTTTTTCCTTCATTTTTACTCTTATTATTTTATCTAAAATCCAATTTTACCAATTATAATTTTTTTGGTACATTACCCATTATAATTTATTACTACTCTTATAATTTAAAATAACACATTAGTAATTTGCCTCTTGACCTTAAAAAAACAAATATGGCTTGTTAACACTTTTTTTTTTTGTTTTTGAAGGGAAAGGAATTTCACTTCGTCTTGCTGTTGCTTAATATTTGTTTTGTTATGAAAATATACCTCCTTGGTTTTGAACTAAAATATACCTATAAAAAAAATTACGTCTATTTAACTCCTCCCTTGCTAATAATGCATTTAATTGTTTTATAAAGTAAAAATACTTAAATGAAAATAAATGTTAAATTTAATTTAATTTATAATATAAAAGGTATATTAGATTAATAAATTTCAATAAGTTAAAAAAAGTAATTTAAATTATAAAATTCTAAATACTTGTATATAAATTGATATAAATTGTATTATGAATTAAGAATACACTTTTATGTCATTTTACATTTATCAGATAGTTGAACCGCTAATTTTACCAAACACTTCAATTAGCTAATTAGCTATCAGTCATCGACATCAGCTATCAGCTATCAGTCATCAGCTATCAGCTATCAGCTATAAGCTACCAGCTAGCTTATCAGTTATCCGCTATTTTTACAGGGTTTTTGAAGTAATTCACGAAGAAAAAATGCATATGGGCAAATCAAGAACATCCGAAGATTTGTGAAGACTTTGAAAAGACCAAGAATGAAGATTTAAGAGGCCTCATAAGACTTTATGGTGGGAGGAATTCAACACACATAAAATCATTCAAGAAGCCCTCTTTAATCCAATACCTAACTTCACCCCATTTTTACTACCCCACCATCAAACCCCCTAATTCTACCCACACTTTTGTCATGGAAAGCTAAAGATAGAAAATAGTCTCATTTCTCATAGATGAAAAAGATAGTACAGTAGGTATTTATAGGCAAAAGTAAAGTACATAGAACCTAATCACATGTTAATACACTAGATTAAGCTAATTAAGACTAGCTAGCTTGTAACTCAAGTAAACTTGGTGAGGTGGAGTTTATTGTTGTAGCTTGTGTAGTAATCTGCTCTTCTTTCTCTAATAACTTTTAAAAATATGATACTTAAAATTGATGAGCTAGAATCGTGGTAAATGAGCTCTAGAAAATTAGGAAGAATTTTGCAGGAGAACATGAATTCGATTCCTGGGTGAAATAATTCTTGGTCAGGTTACTTACCTCACGATGGAACTCTGGATTACCAAGCCTCTTTTCCTCGGGAAGCAGAGGTTAGCACCGAAAATAAATAAAAAAATTGTTATATTGTGATCCAAGTTTATCGAGTTATAATAGCACAATACAAGAATCCCCTTCATCTGAATAAACATGCAATGACGAAATTTCGTCCGCCCAATTATTTGTACGATAACTTTGTATAGATCTAACAATGACGATTTGCTAAAAGAAGGTTGCAAGTGTGTAAAATCAATTTCCAATTCTAATAAGAGCAGTGCTATCAACACACTCTCTCAGATTAATTGAATTTTAAATGGATCCCATTAAATCAAGTAAGCTCCACATAAATTTAGTGGGACCCAATTAAAATCCAACCATTTAGAGAGTGTGTTGGAATGAGCCTTTTAGAAAGCGTGTTCTTTTTTTTTTTTTTGTTTTTTTTTTTTTTTTTTTTTTTTTAGAAAGTGTTTTTTTTTT